>Ga0209515_10001245_pt1 | contig 43547 bp, 43 predicted proteins | sample Subgroupgradi54m_FD_187454 | JGI IMG/M metagenome (GOLD analysis project Ga0209515, IMG submission 187454) | Subsurface groundwater microbial communities from S. Glens Falls, New York, USA - GMW60B uncontaminated upgradient, 5.4 m (SPAdes)... ... | reverse complement strand
CCGCCGTCATCGTCCTGTCGCTCGGACGCGACGGAGCGCTTCTGGCATGCGCGGAGCCGAGCGGCGTGTGGGTCGCCCATCCGCCGTCGGTGAAGGCTGCCTCTGCGGTGGGCGCCGGCGACTCGCTCGTCGGCGGATTCCTCGTGGGGTGGATGGACGGGACCCCGCTGCTTGAAGCGTTTCGCTTGGGCGTGGCCTGTGGCACCGCGACGGCGATGGCGCCGGGGACCGAGCTGTGTCACCGAGCCGATGTGCATCGGGTGCTCCGGCGGATCACGATCCGGCGGCTCGTGTAGCGCGATGCGGCGGTCGTGGGTTCGGATGCTGGCGCTTGACGGCCTCATCGTGGCTGGCTGGAGCCGTTGGCTCGGCGATCCGCCCCTCGGAGCGGTGCTCGCCAGCCTTGGGCTTTCGGCGGTCAGCATCCTGACCGGCGCGCTCCCCATCGTTACGGGGTTCGCGAGGCTCGAGCATCTCGACACCTAACGGCCGGCCCGTTAGGAGCCGTTTCAAAACCGCCTCGCATTGCGGATTGTGGATTGTGAATTGCGGATTGGATGACGAGCAAATCCGCAATCGAAAATCCGAAATCCGCAATTCCTGAGGTGTTGAAATGAGCGCTAGTCTACCAACACAAAAACACCTGGAAGATGTTCCAGGTGTTTGTACCGCTTCTTGCTGACGCGCGGACGGTATTACTGAGCCGTAGATTCGCTGGACGCTGTGGCGGCGGCCGCCGCGGGTGTCGCAGGGGCCGTAGCGGGAGCCGTCGTTGTGGCCGACGGAGTTCCAGCCGCCTCGATTGGCAGCACCGATTTCACGACAATGCCACGCACCCCATTGCGCTCATAGACCGCCCCGGTGATCTTCAGCTGTTGGTTCACGTAGTCGTAGACGAGCTCATTGGGGTCATCGCCCGGTTCCTGCGCCAAGAGGAGGTAGAGGCTGCCCGACTGCTCATCCAAGAGGGCAAGCGTCTGTCCCCCATCGATCGCCTCATAGGTCTGGTTCACCAGGTCGGGTCCGTGGCCGCCGCTTTTTAAGTAGGCCGCGGGGTCGACGATTTCCCCTTGAATCGTGTGTTCCTGCTGGGCGACTGTCAGTGAGCACGGAAGCGCTCCCGCCAAGAGCCCCACCGCCACCCCGAACAGTCCACGCGTCAGACGTCGATCCATGGGTTCCTCCTTCAATGAGCCCCGCCCCCAGGAAGACCAGTGCTCATCCCTGGGGTCGGGGTGTGCTAGTACAGACCCTCCCGCCTCCTGCAACCGGAGCCGTGCTGGGGGCGGGGCGAATTGAACCCCTCACCCAGCAGATGCTGCTTACACACGTGCGTGAGGTAGATGCCGTGGCACAACATGTCGATCCTGCAATAGTCGCTTTCCTGGGTGAGGGGCACATTCCGCCTGACAACCCACACACCCAGCTAGAGTGAAGTCGCTTCCTTCGCTGGGTGTGGGGTTGTGGCGTCATGTGACCTGGATCACGCACAATCAATCTCGTATTAGACCAGACCCCTCCGTCGGTGTCAAGGTGAAACCTCATCGGTGAGCGATGCCGGAAGTGTTTGACGGGTGTGCAGGGCTTTGATAGACTGAGGTACCTTAGATGAGCGACGGCACAGGGGTGCGCGACGCGCAGGGCTCAGCGGGGCGCCCTCGAACCGTCTGGTAGCGACAGATGGCCGTATGGGTGAGCGGGTTGATGATGGCTGTGGGCGTGCTGTCTGTTGGCATCGGGGCGTTGATGGCGCGCGACGGACTCCGGTCCGCCCATCGGAGGCACGACCGAACCGCGGGGGTCTCCGGTGCGGACCTCGATGCGTGGGGCGCGTGGTTCCTCGGAGGATTCTCGACCATGACGATGGGGTTCCGCGGGCTGATCGCGGCCATCGCGTGGTGTGCCTGGACGCTCATTGGGATGAGTTGCATTGGACTCGGGATTCAATTGCTCGGCCGCCGGTAAGTCCTCGTGAGCACGAACGAACACCCCCGTATGGCCCTTCCGCACGTCGCTGTGATCGGCGCTGGCCAAGTCGGCGCGACGACCGCTCACCTCCTGGCGCTCAAAGGATTCGCGCACGTCACACTCATTGATGTCGTCGATGGTTTGGCTCAGGGCAAAGCCCTGGATATCAGCCAGTCGGCGCCGATCGAGGGCTTTCAGGTCTCCGTGAAGGGCACGACCGACTACGCCGCTATTGCGGGGAGCCAGCTCGTCGTCATCACGGCGGGGCTGGCCCGCAAGCCAGGGATGTCCCGTGAGGACCTCCTCCTTGCCAACGCGAACATCGTCGGCCCCATTGCTGAGCGGATTGCGAGGGTCGCGCCGGCGGCGATCATGGTGGTCGTCACCAACCCGTTGGACATCATGGTGGCGCTCGCGCTCCAGCGCAGCGCCTTCCCTCGAGCGCGCGTGATGGGCATGGCCGGCCTGCTGGACAGCGCGCGCCTCCGGAGCTTCGTCGCGCAGCGTCTCGCCGTCCCTCCCTCCGACGTGCAGGCGATGGTGCTGGGGTCTCACGGGGATCTCATGGTGCCGTTGACCAGCTCGATCACGGTCCGCGGTAAGCCGATCGCTGCCCTGCTTGGCGCCGACGAGTTGCAGCAGGTGTTTCAGCGCACGCGGGATGGCGGGGCGGAGATCGTGTCGTTGCTGAAGCAGGGCAGCGCCTTTTACGCGCCGGCCAGCAGCGTTGTGGACATGGCCCAGGCGATCCTCCGGAATACGCACGCGGTGCTGCCGGTGTGCGCGTGGCTGCAAGGAGAGTATGGGTTGCGCGACGTCTGCATCGGCGTGCCCGCCCAGCTGGGGGCCGCGGGGGTGGAACGGATTGTTGAGCTGCCCCTGAGCCCAGAGGAGCGTGCTACGTTAGCTGCCTCGGCGCGTCAGGTCAGCGAGGGCATCAAGAACCTAGCGACGCTCCAGGTAAACGCACCATGATTCTCCCCCTGTCTTGCATTTTGGATTTTGGATTTTCGATTTTGGATTGTGGGACGCTCGGAAAAAATCAAAAATCAAAAATCAAAAATCAAAAATACAACCTCTTCTCTCTGGGATGAATCCCACCGCCCAATCCGAACCGACTCGCAAAGGTCTGGAAGGCGTCGTGGCGGGAGAAACCGCCATCTCAGATGTCGACGGACAGCGCTGTCAGCTCATTTACCGCGGCTACCCGATCGATGAGCTCGTCGGTCGGGCGACCTACGAGGAGGTGAGCTACCTCCTCCTCCACGGCTCACTCCCGACTCGCAGCCAACTGGCCGATTGGGCCAGGCAGCTTGACGCCTCCCGGCCGCTGGAGTCGCAGATCCTCTCGCTCCTGCAGGCCCTTCCGCCCCAGGCCGATCCGATGGCGCTCCTCCGGACGGTCATGTCCGCCCTCGGCCTCTACGATCCTGAGGCGGACCAGGAGGCGCTCGAGGCGCTGCGGCGCAAGGCCGTGCGCGCCATCGCGAGGACGCCGGCCATTGTGGCGGCCATCGGGCGGCTGCGCTCCGGGACCGCGCCGATCGCCCCGCAGACGGGCTCGAGCCAAGCAGCCAGCTTCCTCTCTATGTTCCACGGACGCAAGCCAACCGACCAAGAGACCCAGGCCCTGGACGCCTACCTCGTCCTCCTCGCCGACCACGGCTTTAATGCCTCCACGTTCACCGCGCGGACGGTGACTGGGACACGATCCGACTACTACTCCGCCATCACGGCGGCCATCGGGTCGCTGAAAGGCTCGCTCCACGGGGCGGCCAACCGCAAGGCCATGGAGATGCTGACCGATATCGGCAGCGCCGAGCAGGTCGAGCCCTACGTCCAGCGGACGCTGGCCGACCACAAGCGGTTCATGGGGTTTGGCCACCGCGTCTACAAAGGGGAGGATCCTCGGGCCAAGCACCTCAAGCGCATCGCGAAACAGCTGGGCGAAACCGCGGGCGACCTCAGGTGGTTCACCATCTCCGAGCGGCTCCAGGAAACGGTGTGGAAGGCGAAGGGGCTCTACATCAACGTGGACTTCTACTCCGCCTCGCTTCTCCACTACCTCGGGATTCCGACGGAGCTCTTCACGACGATGTTCGCCTGCGCCCGGATGGCCGGCTGGTCCGCCCACGTCATCGAGCAGACCTTGGACAACCGGCTCATCCGGCCGCTCGCCGATTACGTTGGGCCGCGTGATCTCCGCTTCGTCCCTCTCGATCAGCGTCAATGAACTGCGCTCTGGGCTCAGGGTTCTGGGCTCAGGGTGATGGCCCAGAGCCCCCAGCCCCGAACCCCCAACCAATCGTATGAAGTTGCACGAATACCAGGCGAAGCAGTTGTTTGGCTCCGTGGGCATCCCCATCCCGCGCGGCGTCGTCGCCAAGACCTCCTCGGAGGCCGAGCGCGCCTTTGACACGCTCAAGCGGCAATGCGGCGGCGCAGCGGATTTCGTCTGCAACGTCAAAGCGCAACTCCACGCCGGCGGACGCGGCAAGGCGGGCGGGGTGCTCATCGCGCGCAACGCCCAGGAAGCGGCCGCGCAGGCGGCCTCGCTCCTTGGACATCGCCTCGTCACGAAGCAGACCGGTCCCGGCGGGCTGCCCGTCTCGGCGGTGCTGCTGGATGAGCGGATCGCGGTCGAGCGGGAGCTGTACCTTGCGCTGACCATCGACCGGTTCAACGCGAGACCGATGGTGTTGGCCAGCCGGCGGGGCGGGGTCGACATCGAGGAGGTGGCCGCCGCCGAGCCGTCCGCGATCCACCGGGAGCCCATCGATATCGCGGAGGGGTTGCCCGCGCCGTCGCTCGCGCGCATCGCGGCGGCGCTGGGCTGCGCAAATTCCCAGGCGCGCTCGTGCGGCCAGATCGTGCGGGCGATGTGGGCGCTGTGCGAGTCGAAGGATGCTGCCTTGATTGAGATCAACCCGCTCGTCGTCACTGAGGACGGACGGCTCCTCGCGCTCGACGCCAAGGTCACGCTGGATGACAACGCGCTCTTCCGCCATCCGGACATGAGTGCGATGCGCGATGAGAGCCAGGAGCACCCCCTGGAGTTGAAGGCGGGCCGGATCGGGATCTCCTACGTCGGCCTCGACGGTACCATCGGCTGCCTCGTGAACGGGGCGGGCCTGGCCATGGCGACGAACGACATCATCACGCTCTCGGGCGGCTCGCCAGCGAACTTCCTCGACGTCGGGGGCGGCGCCAACGTCGAGCAGGTGACCAACGCCTTCGCCATCATCCTCGCCGATTCCCGGGTGAAGGCGGTCCTCGTGAATATTTTCGGCGGCATCATGCGCTGCGACTGGGTCGCCCAGGGGCTCCTGAACGCCACGCAGCAGCTCGAGGTGAAGGTGCCCATCGTCGTGCGGCTGCAGGGCACCAACGTCGAGGAAGGACGACGGTTGCTGGCCGATGCAAAACGACTCAACCTGATTAGCGTGGATGAGCTGGAAGACGCGGCCCGGAAGGTCGTGGAATTGGCCAGCGTCAAGCGTAACGCGTAACGTGAAACGCGTAACGTTACGCGTTACGCCTTACGCGTTACACGAAACACAATGAGCATCCTCGTCGATCGGAACACGCGCGTGCTCGTCCAGGGCATCACCGGTCAGGCTGGTTCCTTCCACACCGAGAAGATGCTGGAGTACGGCACACAGGTGGTGGGCGGCGTCACACCGGGGAAGGGTGGCTCGACCATCCACGGCGTGTCGGTCTTCAACACGGTGCAGGAGGCGGTCAACGCGACCGGGGCGAACGTAACGGTCATCTTCGTCCCTGCGCGATTTGCCTACTCGGCGATCCTTGAAGCGATCGAGGCGCGTCTCGCCCTCATGGTCATCATCACGGAAGGGATTCCGACACTGGATATGGTCCGGGTCAGGCGCCGCATCGTGGGGAGTTCCATCCGGATTATCGGTCCGAACTGTCCAGGACTCATTACGCCCGGGCAGTGCAAGGTCGGCATCATGCCCGGTTACATCCACCGGCCGGGGACGGTCGGCGTCCTCTCGCGCAGCGGGACGCTCACCTACGATGCAGTGTACCAGCTCACCCAGGCGGGGCTCGGGCAGTCCACCTGCATCGGGATTGGCGGCGACCCGGTCCTCGGTTCCAGCTTTGTCCATCTCCTCGGGCTGCTGGAGGCCGATCCGCAGACCGAAGCGATCGTCCTTATCGGGGAAATCGGCGGCACGGAGGAAGAAGAAGCGGCCGTGTTTATTCAAACCCACGTCACCAAGCCGGTCTTCGCGTTCGTGGCGGGGAAGCTGGCGCCGCCGGAGAAGCGGATGGGGCATGCTGGGGCGATCATTGCTGGAGGGAAGGGGACTGCGGCGGAGAAGATCGCCGTCCTGAACGCGGCCGGGGTGACCATCGTCGAGAGCCCAGCGGCTATCGGGAAGACCGTGAAAAACGCTCTTGGCTCAAGGCTCAAGGCTGAAGGCTGAAGGGGCTTGCCTTGAGCCTTCAGCGGTTTTAATTGATTCTGCCTCGTCGGTATGCTATGCTAAAAAGAAGAGGTCAGTGAGGAGGTACCCAGATGAGGGAACGCGTCGAGCAGGTCATTAATCGCATTCGTCCGGCCGTCCAGATGGACGGCGGGGACATTGAGCTCGTCGATGTCGTGGATGGGATGGTCAAGCTGCGCCTCGTGGGGAGTTGCTCCGGCTGCCCCTCCTCCATGATGACGCTCCAGATGGGGATCGAGCGCGCCATCCGCGCCGAAGTGCCGGAGATCAAAGGGGTCGAAGCCGTCGCGTCATAATCCAGCACACAGCAGTTAGCATACAGCACACAGAAAAACGCCGAAGAGCTTTCCTCGGCGTTTTTGTTTCTTGTGGTTCTGTGTGCTGTGTGCTGTCTGCTGGCTCACTTGCCGACAAGGCGCTCGAGCTCTTCCACGTGCTCTTGAGAGTCTTGGAGGATGTGCTCGATCGCCTCGTAGAGGATCACCTCGTCGTGGGGGATGAGGTTCAAGAGCTTCCGGTAGAACTCCACGGTGTCCCGCTCGTACCTCAGGTTGATCTTGACCGCCTGCATTGAATCTTTGTGGACTTTGATCTCGCCCACCTTCGTCGTCGGCGTGCCCCCCAGCGCGGCGATGCGCGAACGCAGGATCTTCGCGTGCTCCGCTTCATCCGAGGCAATCTCCTCGAAGCGGGCGATCAATCCCTCTGCGTAGGCGCCGGTCGTGATGGCAGCCTGCGTCACGTACTGGATGTAGCTCGCGTATTCCATCTCGAGCCCTTCGTTCATCAGCTGGATGATCTTCGCCTTGTCGATCGCCATCGGGGTCTCCTTTCGTCACACACCAGGCCCCTCACTCTATCCCAACTCCAGGAGTCTGTCAACCGGACAGCAAGAAAACGCTTGACAACCAGCCTGAAGAGCCTATAATTTTTTTAATTTGAGACTCAGTCTCAACTAACATTAGATGAAGCGCTTCGTGGAAGTCGAGCAGCTCCTCCGGCAGAAGGGCGTCCGTGTCACCGCCCCGCGCCAGCTCATCGTCCGGCGGGCGGTCGCCTACCTCCACTTCACCGCGGAGGAGCTCGTGCGCGATGTCCGCTCGATTGACCCCTCGGTGGCCCGTGGGACAGTGTACCGGACGCTCGTGCTCCTCCACCAGGCCGGGGTTGTCGAGAAGCACGACTTCCGCTACGGAGCGCCCAACTACGAAGTGACGTTCGCGAAGGCGCACCATGACCACCTCATGTGCGTGCAGTGCGGCGAGATTATCGAGTTCCAGGAGCCGCGGATCGAAACAATCCAGGACGCGGTCGTCCGGCGATTCGGCTACCAGCTGCTCTCGCACACCCACAAACTCTACGGGCTCTGCCGGGTATGCCAGCGCCTTGATCCCAAACGAGCACCCAAGCACCCGCAGCTGCACGTTGAGGAGATTGTGGCCTAACGATCTGCGATGGACTACGACTCACTGGACGATGACGCCGTCAGCTAAGCCGCTGTCCCCAACCCTGCTGTCGCGGATTGTTGATGCCATCACCAGCATCCGGTATGGCGCCGTCCATATCACCATCCACGACTCGCAGGTCGTGCAGATTGAGCAAACTGAAAAGATTCGCTTCTCGCAAGACGCTGACCTGATATCAGGAGGCGACCCCACAGGCTTATCGCCGGCTGACCAGACCACTGGAGGCGCGCGGCCATCGACAGGAGGTCCGAATGGTCAAGCGGGCAGTGGTTGGGTTAGTCCTGGCAGGGTTCGTGATGGTGCCAGGAGCCATGGCGGAAACGCCGGAGGAGCTGGAGGGGCAGCTCAAGGCGCAAGCCAAGCAGATTCAGGAGCTCCAGCGTCAAGTGCAGGAGTTCACACAGGCTCGATCGGGGCAGGAGATTAAGCGAGCAGTGGGTCATGCCGAGTTGCCTGGTGCGGAATCGGTGGAGCAGGAGGCTAGGTCGCAGGAGAGTCGATTCACCCGCCCGTATACCGATCTGACGGCGAAGGGGCCGAGCGCGGTCGGCCGCTACTTCCAGAAACTCACCGGAGCGACCGTGGGGGGCTATGCCACCGAGCAGTTCGAGAACTTCGAAAGCACGAACCGGACGTTCAATAACCAGCGGTTCATCGTCTTCGTGGGACGCGAGCTGACCGATCGCATCCGGTTCTATAGCGAACTCGAGTTCGAGCAGCTGGCGTCTATCGAGGCCGACCCGGCCGACTCGCGCGGTGGGGCGATTGAAGTCGAGCAGGCGTGGTTTGACTACGGCATCAACGAGGCGCTGAACCTGCGCTTCGGGAATGTGCTCGTCCCCTTCGGGCAGTTCAACCTGCACCACGACGATCCGTTGCAGGAGCTGGTGGATCGGCCGATCGTAGACCGTCGCATTATCCCCACGACCTGGACGGAAACCGGTGTCGGCGCCTACGGGGAATGGGACGTATGGAATGATGGGAAGTTGCGCTACGAAGCCTATGTGGTCAATGGGCTCAATAACAAGATCTCTTCCACGACCGGCGGGCTACGTGATGCGCCTGGCTCCTTCGGCAGCGATAACAATAGCGACAAGGCATTGGTCGGACGCATCTCATTTACTCCCGGTCCGTGGGGGGATGTGGGAGTGGCCGGCTACACCGGGAAGTATGACAAGCAGCATCGAATCAACGGAGCGGCCCTTGACTGGGTCGCAAAGCACGGGCCGCTGGAGGTGCTGGGGGAAGCCGCGCTCTTCGATCTCCAGCGTGGATTCACGAACTCCGGCGCGGTGGTACCGGATCATCTGTGGGGGGCGTACGTCGAAGGCCGCTACCACTTCTGGCCGTCATGGCTGTCCAACACCTTCTTGGGGCGGTCGTTCAAACACCCTCGATTGACCAGCACGGTGCGGTATGACCACGGCGTGATCGATCAGTTCAGCACCGTGGCGAATGCCGGGACGTTCACGTCCGATCGTGTGACGTTTGGGCTCAACTATCGGCCCATCGAGGACTTCGTCCTGAAACTGGATTACGAGATCAATAACGGCAATCTGGAACGTGGCCGCTCGGACGGATTCATCGCCGCCGCCGCGCTGAGTTTTTGAGCCGGCGGTCATGCGCGCCCGCCTTCGCTCCTGGCTTCTGCTTGCCGGTGCGCTCATCCTGGGATGGGGGGAGGAGGCGCGGGCGAAAGTCTACCTCACGCGCGAAGAGGCCACGCGGCTGGCCTTCGGTCCCTCGGCGACCGTGTCAGAAGAGCGCCGTGTGCTGAGTCCTCACGTACGCACCACCATCGAGCGGCGACTGGACCGTCCGGTTCCGGAGGAAGCGTTCACATTCTATGTCGGCCGCTCGGTGGACGGTGTGCAAGGGTACGGTGTTGTCCTGGAAGAGATGGGGAAGCATGAGCCGATCACGTTTTTTGTGGCCATCACCCCGGACGCCCATGTCAAGGATGTGCTGGTGTTAGAGTATCGTGAGTCCCGGGGAGGCGAGGTGCGGCAGAAGGGATTTCTCAAGCAGTACGTTGGGAAAACCAGTCAGGATCCGATGGAATTGGATCAGGATATTACGCCGATTACCGGTGCGACGATTTCCGCGCGCGCGCTTTCAGACGGCGTGAAAAAGGCGCTCACCGTCTGGGAGGCGCTCTACACCAAATGAGGTGGGTTCGGCATGCCCGGTACCGAATGGGCACCATCTGGGAAATGGCGGTGTGGATTTCGGACCGCGCCCAGGCGTTGGACGCGTTGGATGGCGCGTTCAGCGACGTGATGCGACTGGAGCGACTCATGAGCCGCTTCCTGCCGGAGAGCCAGGTGAATCGTCTGGGGGGCGCAGCCGGTCGGAGTCGAGTTCCCATTGATCCGGCCCTCTGCGACGTCCTCCTGCTCGCGCAAGCGGTCGCCGTCCTGAGTGGCGGAGTCTTGGATGTGACGATTGGTCCGCTCGTGACGCTCTGGGACCAAGCACAAGCCGCTGGTGTCATGCCGACGTCTTGTGCAGTGCGCGCAGCCAGGACGTTGGTGGACTATCGGGCAGTGGTGGTTGACCGCGCGGAGTCAACGGCGGGCTTGTTGCGAGCCGGGATGTCGCTCGATCTGGGTGCGATTGGCAAGGGATTTGCCGTGGATCGCTCCGTCGAGTGGTTGAGCGCCGAGGGGTATCAGCACGGATGGGTCAACGCCGGCGGGAACATCCGATTCCTCGGCCCTTGGGGTCGCGAGGTTGCAGTGCGCGACCCACGCCAGCCGGACCGGGTACTGGTGCGAGTGCCGGTTGACGGCGGTGCTGTCTCCACGTCCGCCAACTACGAACGCGGCTGGGACATTGGCGGACGGCTCTACGGCCATCTCCTTGATCCGCGCACGGGCTGGCCCACCATCGGGTGCCTGAGCGTGACGGTCTTCGCGCCCTCCGCGACGCTCGCCGATGCGCTCTCCACCGCGTGCTTTGTCTTGGGGCCACAGCCGGGTGCGCGTCTGTGCCGCGCGTTCCCCGGAGTGGAAGCGCTCTGGTGCGTCGGGGCTGACCAGCAGCCCATGCGCGTCATGATCACACCGGGTCTCATCGGGCGCCTGGAAGGTTTCGATCTCCGTGGTGTGGAGACGATCGAGGAAGCGGATGCCGCCGTTTCAATGGCGTAAGACCAGCGTGACGGTTCGGCTGCTCGCCACCGCGTTCTACCTCACAATGGCGGCGGGCTACGTGGTGGCGCTGCTCAACGCCCAGGCGAAGACCGGTGGGACCGTCGCGGGGCTCATCCGCCATTATCGAGGATCGCCCGACGGGTCGGCGTATCCGAAAGGGCCCGAAGAGTTGATCGAGGTGGCGCACGCCCACGGCTTCAGTGTGCCCATCATGTATCTCGTGTTGGGCGGCTTGTTCCTCGGCACGGAGGTGCGTGAGGCGTGGAAGCGTTGGTGGATGCTCGCCCCGTTTGTGGGCATTCTCATCGACCAGATCGTGCCCTGGCTCCTCCGGTACCACGCTCCCGAATGGGCCTGGGTGATGGTGGCAGGGCACGGCCTCTCGGGCCTCGCGTTTCTGGTCTTAGTCCTCGTGCCCCTGCGGGACATGTGGCGCCGACGCGCAGAGAAGCCCGAGGCCGCATAGCGTGCGAGAGCGTGACATCGTGGAGGTGGAATTTTGATGAGCAGCGCTCGATGGTGGTTAGGACTGCTGGCAGGCGGGACGATTTTCCTTGGGCTGCCGGTCGCCCGGCTGCGGAACGTCACGACAAAAACCAAGGCGTTCCTCAACGCGGTCTCCACAGGCATTCTGATCTTTCTGCTCGTCGAGATCACCGGCCATCTCCTGGAGGGGATGGAAGATCTGATCAAGCGCGCGGTAGACGGGAAGGCCGCTTGGCTGAGCGTGTGCCAATCCGGCGGGCTCTTCGTGCTCGGCTTTTCCCTGGGACTGCTGGGGTTGGTCGTGTTTGAGCGGCGGTATCTGAAATCAGCAAAGGACGCCGGTCCGCCCAAGCGGCGCGCGAAGCAGGTGGCGATGCTCATCGCCATCGGGCTCGGCCTCCACAATTTCAGCGAAGGGCTCGCGATCGGCCAAGGGTACGCCGCCGGGGCGATCAAGCTGGCCTGGCTCCTCGCAATCGGCTTCGCCCTCCACAACGCGACCGAGGGGTTCGGGATCGCGGCCCCGCTCTCCGGCCATCAAGCGAGCTGGGGGTTTCTCAGCCTCGCCGGCCTCATCGCCGGTGGGCCGACGTTCCTGGGCGCGATCGTCGGTGGGTGGTGGGTCAACCGGTCGGTGGAGTCGTTCTGCCTCTCGCTGGCCGCCGGGACGATCCTCTACATCATCGGTGAGCTCCTCCATCTCGGCCGCCAGCTTGAGGAAGAGGCGGTCGTGGAAGTTGGGTTGCTGGTGGGATTTTTTGTGGCGGTGGCGACGGATTTCCTGCTCGCGGTGGCAAAAGGATAATGCGACCGATGGTCATCAGACGACTCGTGATTGGAGCCGCGCTCGTGCTGGGCGGGGCCGCATGGGTGTTGGCCGAGCAACCCGTTGGCGCCGTGGGCTCCAAGTCCGCGCATGAGGCCGGTACGCTTGAGGAAACCGCAGAACACGAGCATCGGCCGCTCCATGGTGGCTACTTCGGGGATGCGGACGATCTCTACCACTACGAAATTCTCCTGGAGCACGGCAACCAACTCGTCCTCTACGTGAACGATGAGCACAACCATCCGCTGGACGTTCGGACGCTGGAGGGTCGCTGGACCCTCGATCCCGATTCGCCCACCGCGGTCAGCGGCACCTTCAGTCCGTCCGTGACCGGTGACCGGTTCCTCGCCACCCTTCCCTCCATTGACTCCAATCCGATCCACGTCAAGGTGGCTGTCCCCAATCATGGGACGTGGGCGGAGATGGAGTTCTATATCCCCCAACCGGCCTCCTGAATCGCCATCGGAGGGGTCAGACACTTCGCAAAGCGGCGGAGGTGTCAGGCACCTCGGGGAACGGGTCACACTTGACCAGTACCTTCCAGGGCCGCCACCCAACCCTCCGTGTCCGCTCCGTGCTATAATAGAAGCTTTCCTAGAAGCCGATGCCCCCCCTGCGTCTTGCACTCGCGCAACTCAACGTGACCGTGGGCGACTTGGAGGGCAACCGTCGCCTCATTGACGCGGCCATCCGGCGCGCCCAGGCGTGGATGGCCGACGTCCTCGTCGTGCCGGAGCTGGCGGTGACCGGCTACCCGCCGGAGGACTTGCTCCTCAAGCCGCAGTTTGTGGAGGACAACCTGGCGGCGCTGGCGCGGGTCACCCCGCGCACCCGCGGGCTCGTGGCGCTGGTGGGCTACGTGGACCGCGACCGGGAGGGCAGGCTCTACAACGCGGCGGCGGTCTTGGCCGATGGGGTGCACGTGGCGACGTACCGCAAGCGGCACCTCCCCAACTACGGCGTGTTCGACGAGCAGCGCTACTTCACGCCGGGAACCGACAACCTGAGGCTCGCGGTCGGATCGGTCAGGATCGGCGTCACGATCTGCGAAGACTTGTGGGAGGAACGTCCCAGCCGGGAGCTGGCCCAGACCGGGGGGCAGCTCATGATTAACCTCTCCGCCAGTCCGTACTATGCGGGGAAACTCCACGTGCGGCAGCGGCTCTTCGGTGCGCGCGCCAGAGCCAACCGGCTGGCGATCGCGTACTGTAACCTGGTCGGGGGACAGGACGAGCTCGTCTTCGACGGGGCGAGTCTCATGCTGGACGCTCACGGGCGTCTCCTCAGTCGAGGGGCTCAATTCCTCGAGGACTTCCTCGTCGTGGACGTGCGGCCCGGCGACCTCGGCGGTCGCCTCGGGAGGGGCGGTCCCGCGCACCCCTCTGGGACACGGAGGTCCGTCGTCATTCCACGGGAGTTCACGGACCATCCGGCGTGGCCGCTCCAGCGCCACCCGGCGTGCGAGCCGGTCGAAGAAGTCTACGAGGCGCTCACGCTGGGGTTGCGGGACTATGTGCGCAAGAACGGATTTTCCACGGTCGTGCTGGGGCTCTCCGGCGGCGTGGACTCCGCCCTCACCGCCTGCCTCGCGGCGGATGCGTTGGGCCCGGAGCACGTCGTCGGCCTCGTGATGCCGTCCCGCTTCTCCTCGAGCGCCACGCAGGAGGACGCCCGGCAGGTGGCCACGGCCCTGGGCATTGAGCTGAAGGAAGTCTCGATTGAGCCGGTGTTTTCGGCGTATCTGAAGACGCTCACACCCTTCTTCGCCGGCCGCCCGGCGGATGTCACCGAGCAGAACATCCAGGCGCGGGTCCGGGGCAATCTCCTCATGGCCCTCTCGAACAAATTCGGATGGCTCGTCCTGACGACCGGGAATAAGAGCGAGCTGGCCACCGGCTACTGCACCCTCTACGGCGACATGGCCGGCGGGTTTGCCGTCATCAAGGATGTGCCGAAGATGCTGGTCTACCAACTGGCCAAATTCAGGAACCGCCGCGGGCCGGGGTCGCCGATTCCAGCGCGCGTGTTGACGCGCGCCCCGACGGCGGAGCTGGCCCCGCACCAAACCGACCAAGATACGCTGCCGCCCTATGGCATGCTGGACCGGATCCTCAAGGCCTACGTGGAAGAAGACCGCAGCCTCCAGGACATCCTGGCACAGAACCGCTTTAGGCCCCCGACAGCCCGGCGGGTGCTCCAGATGGTGGACCGCTCGGAGTATAAACGGCGGCAGGGTGCGCCGGGCATCAAGATTACGCCCAAGGCGTTCGGGAAGGACCGGCGCATGCCGATTACTAATCGGTACCAGCAGATCTAGGAATGAGGAATCAGATGTCAGAAGTCAGAAATCAGAAGTCAGCACTTGAGAAGTCTGACCTCTGCCATCTGACCTCTGACTTCTGAAACGAAACGACATGCAGCACGTCCTCCTCATCACCGACGATTGGGCTGCCAAGAAGCCGCTCAAGTCCGAGCTGCTGGAGCGGGGCGTTCGGTTGAGCCCCCTCGCCTCAGCCGACGTCTTGAAGGAAGACGCGACGTTTCCCGACAAGCTGGACGTCGTCGTCGTCGACCTCGAGCGGTGCCAGCTCGAGGGCGCGAGGCTCTGCCATGCGCTCAAGCGGGAGCGGTCGCTCAAGGAGCTGCCGCTGGTCCTCCTCGTGACCGAGGAGCAGTTGGGCCGCATCGAGGTGGGCTGGGGGCTGGATGACTACCTGACGCTGCCGGTGAGTGCGGCACGCCTTGCGGAGCGGCTGAAGTTCCTCCTCTGGAAGCTCAACCGTGTGGAGCTGACGAACGGCTTCTCGCTCGGCCATCTTGTCATCGACTTTGAGCGCTACGAGGTCCACGTGAAGGGCGAGCCGGTTGACCTCACGTACAAGGAGTTTGAGCTCCTCAAGTTCCTCGCCACGCACCCTGGGAAGGTCTTCACCCGCGAGGCCCTGCTCGATCGGGTGTGGGGCTACGACTACTACGGCGGAACCCGCACGGTGGACGTCCACATCCGGCGGCTGCGCTCCAAGATCGAGGGCGGCGGTGCCGCCTACATCGAGACGGTCCGCAACGTCGGCTACAAGTTTTTAGGTCCTGCCAAGGAGAGCTGAAGCGCGGGCGCGGTGGTCGCCTCGCCGGGCCTTTTTCCTCTGCCATTTTTCTCTCCCCGCCTTGTCACGTGCCTGCCCATCAGGTATAGTTGAAGCGTACTTCCCGAACAGCCACACCCCCGCCACTGATGCGACGGCGGGCCCGCTGAAGCAGTGATGGCGGGCGGAGTAATCCGGGGTCGCCCCGCAGCACGGGGCCGCGTGATCCGCCGAAGGCGGTTTGACGCGGGAAAACCACGGGTCCTTGTCGCGAGGATCGCCGAGTTGCCGAAGGAGGCGCAGATGCGTAACCGCAGAGACCGAAGAGACCTAACTTCGACGAGGTTAGGTTTTTTGTTGCAAGCCAGGGGGCCGAAAGACTTCGTCTTTCGGCACTCCCGTCGCCCACCCGCTTCGCGGGTACCCGGGCTCGGTCGTCGGGGCGTCATCCTGATCAGCAGCTACCTCCTGCTCTCCTTCTTCCTCATCTACTCCAGCGCCATCACCACGCGGACCGCCAACCAGACGCTCGCCGCGACCCACCTGAAGGATCGATTCCTCACCATGAACCTGGCGCAGGCGGCCGCGGACCAGCTCCGCGAGGACCTCTACAAGTTTGTGACCGGCCAGGTCTACCAGGGGGCCTGCGCGAGCGACGCAAAGTGCGCCTTGAAGTGGCTTGACCAGTTCAACAGTGTGGCGACCGGTACCATGGGGACTGCCGACATGGGCCCGCCCTTCTCCCTGCAGTCTGACCCGGCAAACGGCATCAAGGGGTTGGGCGTCTCGGGCAACAGGCGGAGCGTCACCATGCCGGTGTTTTCTGGGATGGATTCGAATACGACGACGTTGGGTTGCCCGCCGCTCTGTTCCGGGAGGGCGTGGATCGAACGAGTGGCATCAACTGCCCCGGCCGACCCCTTGGCCGCGCGGGATGTGACGATCAGCGCGCAGGCCCAGGTGGGCTCGGTCGCCAAGACGATCCAGGCCGTGTATCGCGTGGACCTGGGGGTCTCCGAGATCTTCCGCTACGCCTACTTCGTCAACAACATGGGCTGGTTTACCGCACGGAATGCCTCGCAGATCACCGTCAACGGCGACGTGCGCACCAACGGGGATATGGTGTTCTCCAGCGAGAACTCGGCGCTGACCAGTAGTCCCAGTACTGGCGAATACACCAAGATCAGCGTGAACGGGGACCTCTACGCCGCGCAGAACCCTGATCTCCTGAGACTTGGCAGCAGCAGTACGGTGACGGGCTTGATCACCTCGACCACCACAACTAGCAGGGGGTATCAGGGGCATGCGGATCCAACCCAGGCATCAACGGGGTCTGATGTGTTACCGGCCGACTCGTGGCTTGCCTACTGGAACATGAAGAGCTCGTCTTTGTCGCCGAACCCCAGGGCGCGGACCGCACGTCGGGTGGTGTCTCCGTCGCAGCCGGCGATTGGGCCATCCGGAACCCCGTCTCCAGTGCTGCCCCTCGGATCCGGCTGGAACAGTGATTACCGGAGGGTTGCCCAGCAAGGGCACAGTACGGTGACGAAAGTCGACCAGCAATTTAACGTAGGGCAGGATGTCCAGCCCATGCCGTACCTCGGGGATCTCGCGCTCTACAAGAGTCTTGCCAAAAGCTACAAGGGCGGACACTCTACCCTCAAGCAGGGGGGCACGACCATCGTGGACGCGGTCTATGAGGGGCCAGACGGCAGCCCCAACACCGGGGACGAAAAGAGGCCGCTCGTGCTCGATGGCACCGTGACGCCACTTGTGATCGACGGCCCGGTCGTCGTGCCCGGCGATGTCATCATCAAAGGGAAGGTCAGCGGGCGGGGGACGATCTATTCCGGCCGGAACGTGCATGTGGTGGGCAATGTGACGTATCAAGACCCCCCGTCGTTGCCAGCCCTCGAGCGGGATGCATCAGACGGGACCATTCGTCAGGTAGGTGGCACGGGGCTATTGTCCAACCTTGGGAGGGTGTGCGACGATGGAAGATACCTCGCTCCCGGCGGAGGCAACTGCTAACCGATGATGAGAGGAACGATCTTCTTCGCAGCGGGGCTCTTCGGCGTTCAGGTGGTTGCAGGGTTTCTTTCACCGCCCGCCTTCGGCGTTGGTGGCGACTGTGTGCAGACGAGCTGTGATGCTCCACCTGCGAGCTGCTCCCAGCTGACGACCACCGGAACGAACAACTGCGGCGGCAGCTGCTCCCAGAGCTATAACCAGGGAACCTGCAACGTTTCTGCTCCGCCGAGCTGTTCCCAGCCGACGACCTACGGGACGTACTCGAAATGCCCCAGCAACACCTGCTCCATATCCTATAACCAGGGAGCCTGCGTTGCAAATACCGGTGGGCCGTCCTGCGGCGGGACCGGACACTACTCCAATTGCCCGTCGAACCCATGCAACTTACCCCTGTGTCCAACCTCCTTTGCCCCCTACGGGTTCGCCATCCCAGGAGACCCGGTGTACGGATTCCCCAACGTGAAGGACGGAGCAGGCCAACCAGTCCTCCCGAGCCCAGGCACCAAGACGTTCCTGGGCCTCGTGGCTAAGGGCAACGTCGTCATCGGGGACTACACCTCGCAGCCGTTCCAAACCTACGTCCTGCCCTACCTCAGACCGCACAGCGACGCGAATCAGGTCTCAAAAGTCCAGCCCTATGTGGTGGATCCGACCGATGAGGTCCTCGGCTACAACAACTCAGGCAGCTGCGTCGGCGGGAAAACCCCCTGCTTCGACGGCAACTATGACCAGCAGGACAAGGATGGTCTCACCCCGGGTCAAAAGCTCGATGCGGGCGGCAATCCAGTCGGCCCGAGGAAGTTCTATGAGTCCACGCTGGATGACGCCACGTTCAAGAGCAAGCTCGCGATGCCGACGGGCCTCACGACCATTGACGCCGTGCTGTTCACCAACCACGCCCTCACCAGCCTCGTGCCGGCCGGTCTCATGGTGAACGGGTCAATGGTGAGCCGGGACGATGCGATGCTCTATAACGGGACGCTGACGGTCAATCACGATGTCCGGCTGCTCGACGGCCAGACGGCTCACGATGCCATCCTGCCCCTTGTCATCAAACGCTTCAGGATCGTGAGCCGGAAGGATTGCGGGGCCGGCCCATGCTCCTGATCGTTCAGAAGGCAGAGGACAGAAGGCAGAAGGCAGAAGGCGTGAGGCATCACGTTACGCGTTACGCGTTACGCGTTACGCAAGAGTTGCATTCCACCATTGGCATGACCCTGGTCGAGCTCCTCATTGGGAGCGCGCTCCTCGTCGGGGGAGGCGGGGCGCTGCTCCTTGGGATCCAGTACTCGCTGGCCCAATCCGGATACTTCAACCAGGTCCAGGTGGCCATGAATGCGGCGCAGGGGAGGCTGGAGGAGCTGAGCTCCCTGCCGTTTGACTCGCTGTGGGAAGACGGCAGCGCCGGCGGAACGTTTGGCGCGGCGCGGTTGCCCTTCCCCGCCAATCCGCCGTATCCACGGCTCCTCGATCATCCTGCGGCAGGGACGCCATTTGCCAACATGAACGGGCAACTCGCCATCCAGATTCGACGTGTCCCGCCAGGGAACAACCCGGTCACTCCCAATCTCCTTGACATCCATGTGGCCGCGTGCTGGCAGTTCCAGGGCCGCCGCATTGGAGAGCGGCAGAATAACGACCCGGTCCCTGCCTGGGACGACTCTACCGTTGCCTGTGCGGACGGCACGGCTGACGGCTCGACGAACTGGTGGGTGGACTCGCCGGTGATGGTCAGCGCCCGGGTTGCTCGGAGAGACTGATGGTTCCCCCAACACGCATTTCGAATTTCGGATTTCGGATTTTCGATTGTGGATTGAAGTTTCCCTTGGATAGGCCACCTCTCAAAATCCGCAATCGGCAATCCGCAATCGGCAATCCGTTGGGATTCACCCTCACAGAGCTCCTCATTGTCGTCGTCCCCCTGCTCATCGCGTTTGGGGGGATGGCGCTCGTCCTGGAACAGTCAGGACGGAACGCCTGGCTGCTGGCCGATGCCCAACTGGACAGCGAGACCGACGCCCAGCGCGTGGTGGACCGCATCAGCGAGGACCTGCGCGCCATGCCCGCCAGCACCGTCCAGTGCACCGCATCGACCCAATTGCGGATGGGAACCGGTCCCTCCCCCATTACCTACCAATTTACCGCCATTGGGACCGGGAGCTACGCCGGAACCGGCACGCTCACCAGGACCGTGGGAACGGGCATGAGCGCAACGCAACAGACCATCAGCCCCCGACTCACCTTGTTTTCCTGCACGCCCCTCGATGCCAACAGGGTGGTCACCCTCCAAGTGACCTCCAGGGGGCGGACGGTGCAAGGCCGCACCGTGGACCGAACGCTGGCCACGCGCGTCTGGGTGCAGATTCCGTAACCCCCGTTTCAAACCCCCAACCCTGCGGTCGTGGGCCAATTTGACGTCCACACCACAGAGACACAGGACGCGGATTCCCGCGGATGCACAATCCGGATGCCCGCGGATGCGGTCGATCCGCGGACATCCGCGTCTGTTACCTCGATTTAACCCGCCTGTTATCTTCCCGTAACGTCCCACCGCTACCCTACCCACGTTTTTGGTGTCGGGATTGGTCTGGTTGGCGTCTTGGTTTCGTGTTCGGTGTGTTGTTGTCGGGGGTTGGGCGCAGTTCCCCCAACGATACCGACACCAACCCCTAGTCTCCAACGATACCGATGTCGAAACCGACAACTCATGAAATCGCACCTCCGATTCGGCGACCTCGCGATTGACCTCGAGCGCTACCGGGTGCTCCTCGCCGAGCGCCCCCTCGCGCTCTCGTACCGCGAGTATGCGCTCCTGCTCTACCTCGCCGGCCGAGCCGGCCAAACAGTCCCGAAGCGCCAGCTTTTGGAGGAAGGCCTCGGCCGGCATGATCCCGGGGGCTTGCGGATGGTGGATGAGCATCTTCGGCACTTGAAGAGTCTCTTGGAGCGGGAGGGCCGGTCCTTCATCGAAGCGGTGGGGGAATCTGGCTATCGCTTCACTCAACCAGTCCATAGTCCATAGACCACAGTCCATAGTTTGGCTTGGCGACACGCTGCTATGGACTATCGACTACGGACTATGGACTGCCTGAGCAGATGTAACACAGAATTAACACAGCCGTGATACTCGCGTAACGTGGGACGGCTAAGGTAGCGCAAATCTTATCGGCGGGATATCGAGGCGGAGCGGCAGAACACAGGAGGGAGAAGAAGATGGTGAAGCGGCTTGCGGGTATCGTCGTGAGCGGGGTGGTCGCCGTCCTGATCGCTGGCCACTGGCCACTGGCCACTGCGGCTTGGGCCGATGAGCCCGCTGATGCGGGGATGAAGGCGGAGATCCAGGTGTTGAAGGACCGCTTGGCCAAACTCGAAGCCAAGCTGCAAAATAAAGGAGAAGCTCCAGCGGCGCCAGCACCATCAGCAGAATTTCCTGAGCCCGTATGGCCGGTACCCGGCATTTACACTGTTCCTGACACGAAGGACTTAGGTAAGCTCACAGGCATTTCCTGGCTTTCGGGGACCAAAGTGCGAGGCTGGATTGACACCTCCTACGATATTAACTTCAATCACCCCAAACGCAGCGTGGTCGATGCCAACCAGGGTTCGTCAGTCGTCAAGGGCCGCGATGTGAGCGTGGAAGGCCGGACGTTTGACATCCATGACCAGTCTCTAAGCCTCTCGTTGGCTGAGGTAGAGCTTGAGAAGGTTCCGGAGATGGGGGGGGTGGGGTTCAAGTTTGACCTCGCCTTTGGGGAGACACAGGACATCATCGCTGACACGATTCGGGGCAGCTTAACAGGGGCAGTCGGTGATTCCGTGACAGACTTTGATAAGACCTTTCAGCACGCTTCGATTAGCTACCTCGCTCCCATCGGACGTGGCCTTCGATTCGATGCGGGCAAATTCGTCACCCATATTGGAGGAGAGACGATCGAGACGGTCAAGAACTGGAACTACAGCCATTCGTTTTTCTACACCTACGCGATTCCGTTCCAGGACACCGGCCTCCACGTCAGCTACCCCTGGAGCGACACCCTCTACACCGACTTCTACCTCTTAAACGGCTGGAACGGAAGTATCGACAACAACAAGGGGAAGTCGATGGGCCCCTCGATTGGCTGGACCCCAGTCCCTTGGCTGTCACTTGTCACCAATTACCTCGTTGGTCCCGAGCGAACCGGCAACGCCGATCTGCGTCACCTCTGGGATACCCAGCTGATGCTGGGTCCGTTCAATGGGTGGAACTTCATGGTCAACACCGACCTCGCCGTTGAGGACAATGCAAGGTTTGCGACCGTCACCAGCGGGAGTCGAAAAGCGACCTGGGGTGGCGTGACAGGGTACGCGCGCTACAAGGTGAACGATTGGCTGGAGCCGAGTCTGCGCCTGGAGTACTACAATGATCACCATGGGTTCACGACGAACCTTGACCAGGATCTGATCGGACTGACGTTCACCCCTAACATCAAGCTCGGCCTGGGCAAGAGCCAAGGGGCTCTCGTGCTGCTCCGACCAGAAGTGCGCTACGATCACTCCAACAAGAAGTTCTTTACCAGGGGTGGACATTTCCGAGACACCAGGAATCAAACGACGGTCGGTGTTGGAGTGAGCTATCTCTTTTAATAAAGCAAGCTGCGTAGCAGCCGAAGTCATCATGCCGTTTTAAGCGGGCGATCATCACAGGAGGAACACGCATGGGCACAACCAGCACGTCAGGGTGGGCGGTCTTCTGGTTCCTGTTGGGGTTCACCATCCTCGGCACATCGGCGGCCGGCGGGGGGGTCTTGAGCCTGCTCGCCGGCGCGGCGGTCCTCGTCCTGTCAGGGGTGTTGTTTAAAGCCGCGCGGGCAAAGGAGGAGTGATGCGACTTATCGGATTAGCCTGCACCATTGGAGGCTGGGCTTTGGCGGTCGCCGGGCTCTTCTTCACCTCCTCGAACGGGGGCCGAATCGTGATCGCGTGCTTGGGCATTGCGCTCGCGCTCTACGGCAGCCTCGGGGTGCTGAACCCGTACTACGTGGCGCGGGCCGTATGGAAAAAGTAGCTGGGGCCTATTTCAAAACCCAAGATGTCACCACAGAACCACAGAATTCCACAGAGACACAGAGGAAACCTCATGGAGCACGTCTCTGTGTTTCTGTGTCTCCTCTGTGTTTCTGTGGTGTCGAGGTGATTTGGAAATGACTTCTACGCAGGAGAATCGAACGATGATGACACGACGAATCACAGGCCGCGCCCTCCTGACGGTGTTCGGGATCGCTGGCCTCTTGGGCGTTGCGGCCCCCCTCTGGGTGGGGCAGGCGCACGCCACGTCGGCGCTGACGGACGAGGATGTGAAGAGCCTCTCCGGCCCCAAGACGGATGACATCGCCGCCAAGGGCGATCCGGGTGCTGAGATGACCGGGACGGTCAACGACGTTCCCGTCTCTGATGCCAAGAAGGGGCTGACGCTGGCCGACGTGGTCAATCAGGTCGGGCAGAACAAGGTCGCGATCAACTTCGTCTGGACGTTGGTCACCGGCTTCTTGGTCATGTTCATGCAGGCCGGGTTTGCGCTTGTCGAGACCGGCCTCATTCGAGCCAAGAATGCGAACCACACCATGATGATGAACTTCATGGTGTACGGGCTGGGGCTCTTCGCGTATTGGGTGTGCGGGTTCGCCATTCAGATGGGCGGCTCCGCCCCCATTGCGAATCTCGGTGGGACGTATCCCTTGAACGGAGAGCACGTCGTGAATCTGTTCGGGAAACCCTGGGGGCTCTTCGGGACGAAGGGGTTATTCCTCAGCGGTGCCACGTACGACGTCGGGGTGATGGTGTTGTTTCTCTTCCAGATGGTCTTCATGGACACCGCGACGACCATTGTGACCGGTGCGAACGCGGAGCGCTGGAAGTACTCCGCGTTCGCGGTATCCACGATCTTCCTTGGCGCGCTGACCTACCCGCTCTACGGCAACTGGGCCTGGGGTGGGGGGTGGCTCTCGCAGCTCGGGGCGAACTTCGGGCTCGGCCACGGGTACTGCGACTTCGCAGGCTCCGGGGTTGTGCACGCGGTCGGCGGCTTGACGGCCTTGGCGGTCGCGATGCAACTGGGGCCTCGCATCGGAAAGTACAACCGGGACGGCAGCCCGAACGCGATCCCAGGCCACGACCTGGTCTTCGTGCTCACCGGATGTTTCATCCTGGCCTTCGGGTGGTTCGGGTTCAACCCGGGGAGCACCCTGGGGGCATCCGGGAATGGCTGTCTGCGCATCGGCAGCATTGCGGTCAACACGATGCTGGCAGGGTGCACCGGATCCTTCTCCGCCCTCCTCTACATGTGGATCCGCTATGGAAAGCCGGACGCCTCGATGGCCGGCAACGGTCTGCTCGCGGGCCTGGTCGCCATCACAGCACCCAGCGGCTTCGTGAACACGCTCGCCGCCTGCATCATTGGGTGGGTGGCTGGCCTCCTGGTGTGTCTCTCGGTAGAGTTCCTTGATCGTGTGGCGAAGGTTGACGACCCTGTTGGCGCGATCTCGGTTCATGGCACGTGTGGGTTGTGGGGCGTCCTCTCTGTAGGACTCTTGGCGGATGGGCGCAGCAACTACGGCGGAAGCTGGAATGGGGTCGCGGGGAATGTCCGAGGGCTATTCTACGGTGACCCCGGCCAGTTGGTGGCCCAGCTCATCGGGATTGCGACGCTCCTCGGGATCGTCTTCAGCCTGTCGTTTATCTTCAACTGGATCGTGGATGTCGTCGTGGGGCTTCGGGTGGGTGCTAAGGCGGAGCTGGCCGGGCTCGACATCCCGGAGATGGGGGCGCTGTGCTACCCGGACTTCCAGTTGAAGGCCAGCGATTACGGTGCCGCCTCGACCGGTAGTGTTCCGGTGGCGGCGAGCCGGTAACGGAGGAAACCATGGGTGCGACCTTGATCTTTGGTATCGCCTCGATCGTGGTGTTCGTCGCGATTGCGGCGAGCAAGCCTGGCAAGAGCATCTTCAGTTGAGCAAGGGAGACAACCCTCATCATGAAACTCGTCACATGCATCATTCGTCCGGATAAGTTGGAAGCGGTGGCGGATGCGCTCGACAAGCAGCACATCGTGGGGATGACGGTGACCGACGTCCGCGGCTTCGGCCGCCAGAAAGGGCAGGTCGAGCACTATCGCGGCGGCGAGTACACGATCCGCTTCATCCCGAAAGTGAAGATCGACCTGGTGGTGCAGGATCAGGACGTCGAGACGGCGATCAGTACGATCGGCAAAGTGGCCCGGACCGGGAACATCGGCGACGGCAAGGTGTTCGTGCTCGACGTCTCGAACGCGATGCGGATTCGGACCGGGGAGAAGGGGACCAGCGCCCTGTGACCGACGCACCGCCGCCGGGCACCGAAACCTTCCTGATGCAAGCCTCCGAACAGCTCCAGGACGGACATCTTGAGGAGGCCGTGGAGACGTTCTCCGCCGCCCTCGCCATGAGCCCGCAGGACGCCAGGGCGCTCCGGGGCCGTGGGTTGGCCTACCTGCAGTTGAAGCGATGGGCTGAGGCGGCCGCGAACTTTGAGGCGGCCCGGGACGCAGCCCCTGAGGATCCCGAGAACTGGGTGGATCTGGCGATCAGCCTGGCCATGAACAACCGGATCTATCCGGCCATCGACGTCTTCGAAGCGCTCCTGGCTCGGCAGCCTGATTGTCTACGGGGCCATCTGGAATTCGGCCTGCTGCAGCTGCGGCTGGGGGCCGTTTCGAAAGGGCGGGAGGAGCTGCAGAGAGCACTCGCCTGCCGGCCCACGCTCGCGCAGCGGCGGATGGTCGAATCGGTCTTGCGCGAACAGGACAAGTTGGACCGGAAGCGCTACTACCGTCCGGACTTCGACGCGCTCCGCCGACAGCAGTCCCTGGCGTCCTGGGGCCAGCGGCTTCGCGCCTTTTTCACGCACTCCGGCGGCGAGAAGCCGAAACAGTGATGGGGCTGGGTCGAACGCTCGGCACCTGGTTCGGCAGCTTTCTCGTGGTCGCGCTGATGCTCAGCTACTCGAGAGTCCCGCTGGTGCCGCTCGTGCTGGGCGGAGGGGTGACTTTGGTGTGGACGATCGCGCGCTTCCGCAGATCTCAGCGGTCGTCTCGACCATCGCAACCTCGGTGAATCCGGCGGCCCGCCGAGGAAAAGATTGACGGGTTGGCTGGGGGTGATATACTAACAGGCACGTCCTTCCCGGGACGTCCTCGAGGTTCTGGACAAGCTCACAGCACCTTCACATAACAAGGAGGTCCTTCTATGCCCAGAGTCGCTGTCTCTGAAGCCCGTCGGGTGCGGAACCGCATCGCGCAGCGCCGTGTGGAAGCGCGCGCGGCGGCCGGCGCGACGAATTCGAAGCCGGTCTCCGGCATCACCGAGGACGGGGTGAAGCGGGTCTGGCAGCTCATCCGCCAGCACAGCATCACCGTCGTGGATTTCAAGTTCAACGACCTCCCAGGCCTCTGGCAGCACTTCTCCATCCCGGTCGCGGACCTCGACCAGAGCGCAAAGAAGGGGATCTGGGTGGACGGGATCGGGTTTGACGGCTCCTCGATCCGCGGGTTCCAGAAGATCCAGGAGTCGGACATGAACCTCTTTCCCGATCCGGCCACGGCGGTCCTGGACCCCGTCTGTGAAGTCCCGACCCTCAGCCTCGTCTGCGACATCTCCGACCCGCTCACCAAGCGGCCCTATTCCCGCGATCCCCGCTACATCGCCAAGAAAGCCGAGGCGTACCTCAAGAAGACCGGCATCGCCGACGTGAGCTACTGGGGGCCGGAGCCGGAGTTCTTCATCTTCGATGACATTCGCTTTGACTCGACGGAGAACTCGAGCTACTACTACGTCGATTCCATCGAGGGGGAGTGGAACTCCGGGAGGGACGAGAAGCCCAACCTCGGCTATAAGCCCCGCTACAAGGAAGGCTACTTCCCGGTGCCGCCGCACGACACCTTCCAGGACATCCGCAGCGAGATCATGAACACGGCGCGCGCGGCCGGGGTGCCGGTCGAGAAACACCACCATGAAGTCGCCACCGCCGGTCAAGCCGAGATCGACATGCGCTACTCAACCCTGACCAAGATGGCCGACCACCTCATGATGCTCAAGTACGTGATCAAGAACGTCGCCCGCAAGCACGGCAAGGTGGCCACGTACATGCCCAAGCCGCTCTACGGCGACAACGGCTCCGGGATGCACGTCCACCAGAGCCTTGCCAAGGAAGGACGGAATCTCTTCTACGACAAGAGCGGCTACGCGCTCATCAGCCAGCAGTGCAAGTGGTACATCGGCGGCCTGATCAAGCATGCCGCGGCCCTGATGGCCTTCTGCGCGCCGACGACCAACTCCTACAAGCGGCTGGTGCCAGGCTACGAAGCGCCGGTGAACCTGGCCTACTCGGCGCGCAACCGCTCGGCCGCGTGCCGCATCCCGGTGTATGTGGACCACCCGGCGAGCAAGCGCGTGGAGTTCCGCCCGCCGGACCCGTCGTGCAACCCGTACGTCGCTTTCTCCGCGATGCTCATGGCGGGCTTAGACGGCATCCAGAACCGCATCGACCCGGGCAAGCCGCTCGACAAGAACACCTACGAGTTGAGCCCGGAAGAGGCGGCCAAGATCCCGACGGTGCCCGGCTCGCTCGAGGAGGCGCTCGACGCGCTGGAGCGGGACCATGCCTTCCTGCTCAAGGGCGATGTGTTCACGAAGGATGTGATCGAGGTGTGGCTGGAGTACAAGCGGCAGGAGATCCCGAAGGTCAAACTGCGGCCACACCCGTATGAGTTCTACCTCTACTTCGACATCTAAGCCGCGGATTTCCGCGGATGGCACCCGCGGATTGCCGCAGATGAATCTGCGCAACTCCGCAGCGGGATCAGCGTGTTGAGAGAAACGGGGCGGGAACAACGCCCCGTTTCTCTTCTCAAGGGAACGAGGATCACATCGAGGCATCCATGAAGGTGGCCGAAGCGTCGAAAGCGTCTCAATCGAAGCGTCCGGCACTCCGGAAGGACAAGCAGTATGTGCTCCGGCTGGCCAAGGAGCACGACGTCCGCTTCATCCGCCTCTGGTTCACCGACATCCTCGGCTTCCTCAAGAGCTTCGCCATCACGATTGATGAGCTCGAGCAGGCGCTCGAGGAGGGCATGGGGTTTGACGGCTCGGCCATTGAGGGGTTCGCCCGCATCGATGAGTCAGACATGCTGGCGGTGCCGGACCCGAACACCTTCTGCCTCCTCCCCTGGCGTCCGAAGGAGAACGCGGTGGCGCGGATGTTCTGTGACATCACCTATCCCGGGGGCAAGTTGTTTGAGGGCGATCCCCGCTACGTCCTGAAGCGCACCCTCGCCCACGCCGGCAAGCTGGGCTACACGTTCTACGTGGGGCCGGAGCTGGAGTTCTTCGTCTTCAAGAGCGCCGACGCGCCGGTCCCGATCGACGCCGGCGGCTACTTCGACCTGACGCCCCTCGATGCGGCCTCGGATTTGCGCCGCGACATCATCCTCTCGATGGAGGAGATGGGGATCGGCGTCGAGTACTCGCACCACGAGGCCGCCCCTTCCCAGCACGAGATTGACTTCCGCTACACCGATGCGCTCACGATGGCGGACAACGTCATGACGTACCGCCTCGTCGTCAAGGAGATCGCCTTCAAGCACGGCGTCTACGCCAGCTTCATGCCCAAGCCGCTCGTCGGCCACAACGGATCCGGCATGCACGTCAACATGTCGCTCTTCCGCAAGGACCGCAACGCGTTCTTCGAGGCGGGCGATGCCCTGCACCTCTCGAAGACGGCCAAACACTTCATGGCCGGCCTCCTCAAGCGCGCGCCGGAGATCACCCTGGTCCTGAACCAGTGGGTGAACTCGTACAAGCGGCTCGTGCCGGGCTACGAAGCGCCGGTCTACGTCACGTGGGCGCAGCGCAACCGCTCGGACCTCGTCCGCATCCCGATGTACAAACCGGGCAAGGAGGCCTCCACGCGCATCGAGCTGCGCTCGCCTGACCCTGCCTGCAATCCGTACCTCGCCTTCAGCGTGATCCTGGCCGCCGGCCTGGAGGGCATCGAGCACCACGACCCCGTGCCGATCCCCACAGAGGAGAACGTGTTCGCCATGAGCGACGCGGAGCGGTCGCGCCGCGGCATCACGCAGCTGCCCGATCATCTAGGGAAGGCGATCGAGCTGGCGGAGAGCAGCCAACTGCTCAGGCGGACCCTAGGCGAACACGTCTACCAGTCGTTCCTGCAGAACAAGAAGATCGAGTACAGCCGCTTCTGTGCGGCGCTCACCGACTACGAGCTCAAGACGTACCTTCCGCTTCTCTAATAACCCCAGGGCTCAGAAATCAGATGTCAGATTACAATACCATCTGACCTCTGACGTCTGTTTTCTGACTTCTGAACGCGATATCCTGAACCCGACCGATGGCCGACCGGCAGACCATTGATTTCTCCGAGCCACCCTCCTCCCGCGTCACGGTGCGGGATCGCGGGAACCTCCACCGCGTCCTCAACGCGTCGCAGCTCTACGCGATCGGCTACGGGGACGTCGGCTCCTCCATCTACTACGCGCTGGGGGTGACGACCCTCTACGCGCTGGGCGCGACCCCCCTCGCCCTCGCGCTCGCCGGCATCGTCTTCTTCTGCACCGTCCTCACCTACACCGAGCTCTCGACGGCGATGCCGGAGTCCGGCGGCTCGTGCAGCTTTGCCCGGCATGCGTTCAACGATCTCATCTCCTTCATCGCGGGCTGGGCGCTCCTCCTCGACTACATCGTCACGATCGCGATCTCCGCGTACTCCGTCGGGCCCTACCTGGGGAACGTCATCCCCGCCCTGAAGACTTCTGTGGGGAACGTGCCGTTCACGCTGGTAGTGCTCGGGATCCTCTTGAGCCTCAATGTGCTGGGCATCAAAGAATCGACGCGCGTCTCGTTGCTGCTGTGCATCTTTGACATCGTGACGCAGCTCGCCATCATCACGCTCGGGCTCGTCCTGCTCCTCGAGATCGCCCAGCCGCACCAGTTCCTCGCCCACCTCCAGCAGCTCTGGCACCACATGCGCATCGGCGCCGGGGATCCCGTCTGGTCCCCCACCTGGCCAAGTTTCTGGAAGGGCTTGGGAATGGCCATGGTCGCCTACATCGGCATTGAGTCCATCTCCCAGCTCGCCGGTGAAGCCCGCCATCCCAACCGGACGATCCCGCGGTCGATGATCTCCACGATGATCACGCTCTTTGTCCTCTACTTCGGGATCTCCTGCATCGCGCTCTCCGCGCTTACCCCCAAAGAACTCACGACCGTCTACCTCGAGGATCCGATCGCGGGGATCGCCGCGTCGATGCCGTTTGGCCGGCAGTACCTGGCCCCCTGGGTTGGGCTCCTCGGCGGGACGATCCTATTCGTGGCGGCCAACGCGGGCTTGATCGGTGCCTCACGCCTCACGTTCGCGATGAGCGAGCACTTCACACTCCCGCGGATCTTCTACACATTGCATCCGCGGTTTAAAACGCCGTACATCTCGCTGATCACGTTCACCCTCATCGCGGCGGCGGTTGTCCTCGTCGCCAAGAACCTCACGCACATCGCGGACCTGTACAACTTCGGCGCGATGCTCTCCTTCGCGCTCGCCCACCTCTCGCTGCTGGGGCTGCGCCTCCGACAGCCAAGCCTCAACCGTCCGTTCAAGATCGGCTGGAATATCCGCGTCGGGGGCGGTCAGTTGCCACTGACGGCGATCCTGGGATTCCTGGGGACGGCCGCGGTGTGGGTGGACGTCATCTGCACCAAGCCCGCCGGGCGCAACCTGGGCTTCCTCTGGATGGGGGTGGGGCTGGCGAGCTACTTCTGGTACCGCCGCCAGCAGAAGCTGCCGGCGGCGGCGCGCGTCACCATCGAAAAACTCCAGATGCCAGAATACCAGCCCGTCGGTCTCAAGAAAATCCTCGTGCCGACGACCGGGGCCCACACGAGCGACATGATCCAGTTTGCCGCGAAGCTCGCCAAGATGCATGGGGCCGAGGTGACCGCGCTGCACGTCATCGAGATCCCCCCGTCGCTGCCCCTGGATACCTTCTTTCCGGAGAAGCTGGCCCTGGCGGATTCCATCATGGAGCAGTCCCAGGCGATCGGGCGGGAGTACGAGGTGCCGATTGCTACGCAGGTGAAGCAGGCACGATCGGCCGGTGAGACGATTGTGGAGCTGGGCAAGGAAGGCGGCTACGACCTGATCATCCTCGGGGCCAAAGCGCGCCCGGCTGCGCCCGGCCTCTCCTCACTCGGCACGACGGTGGAGTACGTCATTCGCAATGCCTCCAGCCGCGTTTGGATCATGACGGGGAAAGACCAGAAGTCAGAAGTCAGAAGTCAGAAGTCAGAATGATGGTTGGGTTGTACGGCATCTGACTTCTGATGTCTGACCTCTGATTTCTGATTCAACATCTCCAGCACGACCGCCGCGGCACGCTCGACCGCACCGGGCGGCCCAAGCTTGGCCTTCACCTCGCGGAGCGCCTCCCTCATCGCGGCACAGCGCCGTTCATCCCGCAAGAGCTCCAGCGCCGCGGCCGCGACCCGTGCGGGCCTGGCCTGATGCTGGATCAATTCGGGGACGATCCGCCGACCGGCGATGACGTTGACCAGCGCGATGTGCGGCACGCGAATCACTAGACGCGCGGCCAGGTAGGTCGGCCAGGACGCGCAGTAGACGACCACCATCGGCACGTCACACAGCGCGGCCTCGAGCGTCGCGGTGCCCGAGGCGACGACGGCACCTTCCATGAGTTGGAGCGCGTCGTAGATGGAGCCGTCTGCGAGCGTTACCGTGACCGGCGCGCGCGCCAGATGTCCGCGCACCGACGCAAGCGGCACAGTGGGCGCTTTGGGGAGCAGGAACTGCACGCCTGGCATGCGCCGGGCGATCTCGGCGGCGGCGGAGAGCATGACGGGCAGATGCCGTGCGATCTCCTGCTCCCGCGAGCCGGGGAGCAGCCCCACGGTCCTGCGCCAGGGGTTGAGGTTGAAATGCTGGAAGGCCGCCTCGCGGCTCATGGACGGCTGCGTGTGGCCGACCAGCGGATGGCCCACCCACGTGACCGGAATCCCCTCACGTCGGTAGAGCGCGTCCTCGAAGGGGAAGAAGACCATCATCCGGTCCACGTACCGACGGATCAACCGGAGCCGCCAGCGTCCCCACGCCCACACCTGCGGGCTGATGTAGTAGAGGATCGGTAGCCCGTACCGTTTCACCAACGGCGCCACGATGGGAAGGTTGAAGTCGCCGAAATCGACCAGCACGACGAGGTCAGGACGGTGGCGCGTCAGGTGATCGTCGAGGATCCGCTTCGCCCGGGCGAAGCGGGCGAGATGCCGCGCGGCGTCAAACGGGCCGATCGCAGCGGTGCGCGTGAGGTCGTCGAGCAGGGACGCGCCCGCGCGCTGCATGGCCGGCCCGCCCAGAGCGGTGAACGTCAGCGACGGGTCGTGTGCGGCGAGCGTTTCGATAAGCCGGGCGGCGTGGTGATCTCCGGAAGGATCACCGGCGACAAAGCAGAGCGAGGGCATGAGTTAGTCCATAGTCCATAGTCCATAGTCCATAGTGGAGGCTGGGGCCATCAACTATCGGCTATGTCCGCCACCAATCGTGGCGGATCCGCCAAGCCTGTTGGCGGAGACTGTGGACTGGCGGCTACGCCGCCCGCGGCGCATCGTTTGCTCGATACGGAGCGCGAGCGCGAGAGCGGCGCGACCGTCCGCGCCTGAGACGGCCGGGGTGCGGTTCGTGATGACCGATCGGACAAACGACGCCAGTTCGTCCTGGAGCGGCGCTCGCCGGTTGACCGGCAGCTGAATGCGGCGAATCGTCCGGTCGTGTTTGTGGGCGAGCGCCACGGTCTGCGCCTTGTAGTCAATGGAGAGGTAGCTGTCCTCCTGAAAGACGCGGATGCGCCGGGTGGGTTCGTCGCTGATGCGGCTGGCGGTGAGGTTGGCGATGCACCCTGAGGCGAACCTGACCCGCGCGTTCGCAATGTCCTCGCTCGTCGAGAGGACGGGGACTCCCACCGCCTCGATGCGCTGAACGCGCGCGCGGACGAGCAGCAGGATGAGGTCCAGGTCGTGAATCATGACATCCAGCACCACGCTGACGTCCGTCCCGCGTCCCTCGATTTTGCTCGGGACACCCCCTAGCCCTGAGCCTGTCGAAGGGCGAAAGGGGTACGGGGAGAGCCGGTGGACCTCGATGAACCGCGGGTGGGTGAGGTAGCGCACGGCGGCGCGGATGGCCGCATTGAACCGCTCGACGTGGCCGATCTGGACCACGCAGCTTCGATGCTCGGCCGTGCGGATCAGCGCATCCGCATCGGGGAGGGTGGTGGCGATCGGTTTTTCAATCAAGAGATGGATCCCGGCCTGGAGGAGCGGCAGGCCGATGGCGGCGTGCAGGCTCGAGGGGACAGCGAGGCTCGCGGCATCGACCTCCCCGACCAACTCCCGGAAGTCGGTGGACGCCCTGCAGCGGAGGGTCCGGGCCCAGTGCGTGGCGCGCTTGGCATCCACATCGCAGACCGCAGCTAGGCGGACGCCCCGCATCGACGCGTAGATCTGGGCGTGCCGGGAGCCGACATGGCCGACCCCTACCACCCCGACCCGTAACGGTTTGGTTGGCATCTGCAAGGAGTTGGTGACATCGGTCGCCTCATTGGGTTATGGGAGCGACCGACGACGGATGAGGGTTTGAGTCTAGCAGAAGGCCTTGTCTCAAGTCAACTCGTGTGGTAAGATACGTTAATTTCCACGGCGACACCACAGAGACACAGAATTCCACAGAGACACAGAAGGAGGCCAAGAAGAGCTCTCTGTGTTTCTGTGGCAGTTCCTCTGTGCTTCTGTGGTGTGAATCAAATGAAGTACTGGTAAGATAGCGCACTTATGGCCACCTACCTGAGACTCCTGCGGTACCTCAAACCGCACGTCGGCGTGCTGGGGCTCGCCATCGCCTGCATGGCGGTGTCCAGCCTGCTCAGCGGCGTTCAGCTGGGGGCCATCTTCCCCCTGGCGGACCGGATCATCACCCATGGGGTCATCCCGACCCGGCCGTGGTTCCCCGGCTGGCTCCTAGGGCTGGTGGCTTGGTTCAACACGGCCGATCCCCACCTGATGCTCACCCTCTTCGCGATCGCGATCCCCATCCTCTTCTTCGTGAAGGGGCTCTTTGAGTTCTGGCAGACGTTCTACATGAACGACGCCGCGCAGCGGGTGATCCGCGATTTCCGACAGGCGCTGTTCGACCGCTTCATCAGCCTCTCACTCGACTACCACCACAAGTCCTCAACCGGCAAGACGATGTCGCGCATCCTCTACGATACGGGCGTCATTCAAAACTCGATCACCGAGGGGTTCACCGACCTGATCCTCCAGGGGTTTCAGGTCCTGATCTTCCTGAGCATCGCGCTGACGATCAACTGGAGGCTCTCGCTCATCATCGCCGTGCTCGTGCCCCTCATCGCCTGGCCGATTGCCCGCATCGGCAAGCTGCTCAAGAAACTCTCGCAGCAGACCCAGACGGTCATGGGGCAGCTCAATACGACGATCCTGGAATCGATCGCCGGCATTCAGGTGATCCAGGCGTTCCTCATGGAGCAAGCGGCCCGGATCAAGTTCGCCACGGTCAACGAGCGGTCCTACCGGCTCACGCGCAAGGTCCAGAAGCGGATGAATTTCCTCTCGCCGGTGGCGGAGATGGTGGGGGCCGTCGGCGGCGCGATCGTCTTCTGGTATGGCGGGCGGGCGGTGCTGGCGAACGAGGTGACGCTGGGGACCTTCCTCGCCTTTCTCCTGGCGATCCTCTCGCTCATCCGCCCGTTCAAGCGGCTCGCGCGGCTGCACGGGATCAACCAGCAGGCGCTGGCGGCCGCCGAACGCGTCTTCGAGGCGCTCGATACCACGCCGACGGTGATTGAGCATGCGAAGGCCAGGGTCCTGCCGCCGTTTCACCGAGAGGTCGTCTACGAGCACGTGTCGTTCCACTACGACGCGCAGCCGGCCCTGCGGGATGTGTCGCTGACGATCCCGTGCGGAGAAACCCTCGCGCTCGTGGGCCCAAGCGGCGGCGGCAAGACCACCTTCGTCAACCTCCTGCCGAGGTTCTACGATCCGAGCGCGGGGCGGGTGAAGCTCGATGGCCTCGACGTCCGCCACGTGACCCTCGCGTCGCTGCGCGCGCAGATCGGCCTCGTCACCCAGGAGACCTTCTTGTTCAACGACACCGTGCGGGCGAACCTCGCCATCGGCAAGCCGACGGCCGAATTCACAGAGATCGTTGAGGCGGCGAAGCAGGCGAACGCCCACCCCTTCATCAGCAAGCTTTCGAAAGGCTACGATACGATCATCGGGGAGCGGGGCGACCTGCTCTCCGGAGGGGAACGCCAGCGCCTGGCGATCGCGCGCGCCCTCCTCAAGAATCCCCCCATCCTCATCTTCGATGAAGCGACGAGTCAGTTGGATGCCCAGTCCGAGCACCTCATCACGGAGGCGGTTGAACGGATGATGCGGGGACGGACGGTCATCCTGATCGCGCATCGGCTCTCGACGGTCCGGCTCGCCCACCGGATCGTGCTCATCCAGGAAGGGCGCATTGTGGAACACGGCAGTCACGACGAGCTCCTGCAAAAGAGCCCCCTCTACCGGCGGTTCTGTGAGCTGCAGCTCATTCACGCAGGCCCTTAACGCAGATGACCGCAGAGAACAGGCCCCTATCTGCAGGTGGAGCGATGGCCACGACAGTGGTGCGACAGTTGCTCGAAGCCGGCGTGCACTTTGGCCACCAGACCAAGCGGTGGAATCCGAAGATGAAGCGCTTCATCTTCGGCCGCCGCTCCGGCATCTACATCATCGATTTGGAGAAGACCGAGCAGTGCCTCAGGTCCGCGCTCGAGTTCCTGGAGAGCGTGGCGGCCAAGGGGCAGTTCGTTCTGTTCCTCGGCACGAAAAAGCAGGCCAAGCCGATCCTGGAGGCCCAGGCGCAGCGAGCCGGGATGCCCTACGTGACCAACCGGTGGCTGGGAGGTACCCTGACGAACTTCGAGACGATCAAGGCCAACATCGACCGGTTACGGACCCTGCGCAAACAGAAAGCGGAAGGGTTCTTCGACCGGATCTTGAAGAAAGAGGCCAGCCGGCTCTCGCGCCAACTGAAACGGCTGGAGGAGCATTTCGGCGGGCTGGCGGAGATGACCCGGCTGCCGGGGTGCCTCTTCGTCGTGGACACGAAGCGGGAGGAGATCGCTGTCCGCGAAGCCAACCGCCTCACCATCCCGATCGTGGCCATCTGTGACACCAACACCGATCCGGACTTCGTCACCTACCCGATTCCAGGCAACGACGACGCGATCCGCTCCATCACGCTCCTCGTCTCGCTTGCGGCTGACAGCGTGATGGCCGGACGGCGTCGCTTCATGGAGGCGCAGTCGCCGGTCGGCGCGCCATCCCCGCAGACGAGCGGGGAGGGACAGCCGGCGGGGGGCGAAACGGCGGGTGAGCAGCGACATGAGCCCAGTGATGAAGTCAAACATCAGCCTTGAGGCGATCAAGGCGCTGCGGGAGAAGACCAGCGCGTCCCTCAACGATGTCCGCAACGCCCTCGAGGCGTCGGGGGGCAATGAGGCCAAGGCGCTCGAGCATTTGCGCCAACGCGGGGCGCAGATCGCCGAGAAGCGCCAAGGGCGCAAGACCTCCCAGGGGCGTGTCGAATCGTATGTCCACCACAACGGGCGGCTCGGCGCCCTCGTCGAGGTCAACTGCGAAACCGACTTCGTCGCGCGCACGCCGGAGTTTCTCCAGTTCTGCCGCGAGGTGGCGATGCAGGTGGCGGCGATGAGCCCCCGCTACATTCGTGCGGAGGACGTCCCGTCGGACCGACGTCTCAGCCCGGAAGAAATCAAGGACGTCTGTCTCTTGGAGCAGCCGTTCGTCAAAGACCCGAAGGCAACCGTTCACGATCTGCTGAAAGCCCTCATTGCGAAGACCGGGGAGAACGTGGTGATCCGCCGGTTCGTGACATTCACCCTGGGGGAGCCCGTCTAAATGTGGAATGCGGCATGCGGCATGCGGAACTGAAAACGGGGAAACGCCCTTCAGCATCTCCAAGCGTTGCCGTCCCGAAGTACAAACGGATTGTCCTGAAACTCAGCGGGGAAGCCTTGCAGGGTTCGCTAGGGTATGGGATCGATCCCAAAGTCCTTGACGACCTGGCGAAGCAGATCAAAGAGATTAAAGACCTCGGTGTGCAGGTGACCCTCGTGGTGGGCGGCGGGAACATCTTCCGGGGATTGTCCACCTCCTCAGTGACGGGGATGGAGCGGGCCACCGCGGACTACATGGGGATGTTGGCGACCGCCATCAACGGCCTCGCGCTGCAGGATGCGCTCGAGCGCGCCGGGGTGCCCACGCGGGTGCAAACGGCCATCGAGATCGCGAAGGTCGCTGAGCCCTACATCCGCCGTCGGGCGATCCGCCACCTGGAGAAGGGACGGGTGGTGATCTTCGTGGGCGGCATCGGCAGCCCGTTCTTCACGACGGACACGACCGCGGCGCTCCGGGCGATGGAGATCGGCGCGGAGGTGGTGCTCAAGGCGACCAACGTGGATGGGGTCTACACCGACGACCCGGCCACCAACCGCCAGGCGAAAAAGTTCACCACCCTCAGCTTCCTCGACGTGCTGAAGAAGCAGCTCACGGTCATGGATGCCACCGCGATCAGCCTGTGCATGAGCGGCAACGTCCCGATCATCGTGTTCAACCTCCACAAGAGCGGCAACATCAAGCGCGCGGTCTGCGGCGAGCCGGTGGGGACCCAGGTCGTCAACCGGAAGTGAACACCCGAGATGGTGTCTATTCAGAGTCTCTATAAGGAGATCGAGGAAAAAATGAAGCGCTCGGTCGCGACCGTCACACGCGAGTTTGCCGAACTCCGTGGTGGCCGAGCCAGCCCGGCGCTGGTGGAGCATGTGACCGTGGACTATTACGGCGCCGCGACGCCGCTCAAGCAGCTCGCCACGATCACCGCACCCGAACCGCACCTGTTGGTCATTCAGCCCTGGGACGCCAAAGCGACGCAGGAGATCGAGAAGGCGATCCAGAAAGCCTCACTGGGGATCACGCCGGTAGTGGATGGGAAACTGCTGCGACTGCCCATTCCCCCGCTCACCGGGGAGCGGCGCGACGAGCTGACGAAGGTGGCCCACCGGATGGCCGAAGAGGGGCGCGTCAGCATCCGGACCATCCGCCGGGACGCCAACGAAACCGTGAAGAAGCTGAAGAACGACAAGCAGATCAGCGAAGACGACGCCTTCAAGGCTCAGGATCACATCCAGAAGCTCACCGACAAGTCCATCGAGCAAATCAACGCGCTCCTGAAGGCCAAAGAGCAAGAACTCCACAGCGTGTAAGTCCCGCCGTTCGATCCAGCCTTCCCACAAGACGAGCCCGCCTTTCGGCGGGCGTTTTGCTATAATGACATTCTGGTCGAGTATTGTCGAGGTTGAGATCAACTCCGCTCTTTCACAATTTGGGCCGCTAGCTCATCAGGCAGAGCAACAGCCTTTTAAGCTGTGGGTACTGGGTTCGAGTCCCAGGCGGCCCATCGATTTTGTCCGCGAGGGCGGACAAAATCGATCCCGAGGCCGACCGGTATCAGAAAGGTCGGCCGAGGGACAACGGGGCCTACATACTATAGCTGATAGGGTCGGCCTCGGGTTGGCTCACGCCGTTGGCGTGAGCCAAGGGCCGCCGAAGCTGAGTCCTCCCTCATCAGCCACCGCGTAGCTTCCTCGGGATCAATTCGGCCCTGTGACTTACGTCGGCTTCGCCTCCGTAAGTCACGGCCTCATTGACAGGCGGCCCTAATGAATGATGATGCAACATGTGGTACGTCTATATCGCTCAATGCAGGGGCGACTCTCTCTATACAGGTATCACGACTGATCTTGACCAACGCCTTAAGTGTCACAACGCCGGAAGGGGTTCGGTGTACGTCAGAAGTAAAGGGAAAGCAAAGTTGGTCTATGCCGAAGCTCACCCGAATCGATCGGCCGCAACACGACGCGAACTCGAGATCAAGTCCTGGAGCCGAAAAAAGAAACTCGAGTTGTTGAGAGATAGATCAGTCGCAGTTTGACTCAATGCGAGACGCGGACAAAGGCTATGCCTTCTTCGACCACACCGCCGACATTGGCATCTGCGCCCAGGGCACGACGCTGGGGGAACTCTTCATCCGCATGGCGCAGGGGCTCGTCGAGCTCCTCGCAGAGGACAGCATCCTGACGCCTCAGCAGGCGCGAGCGGTGCAGCTCTCGGCCAAGGACGCCGACTCGCTCCTGCTGGCGTGGCTTCAGGAGATCCTCTTTTGGTTCTCGACGGACCGCTTCCTGACGGTGCAGTACGCGTTGGACGAGGTGACGCCGACGCAGCTGCGCGGACAGGTGCGCGGAGCGACGTTCGATCCCTCGCGCCACGCGCAGGGACGGGAGGTCAAAGCGATCACGCGCCATCTCCTGGAGGTGCGGCGCGAGCCCGGCGGCTGGTCTGGCCGAGTGATTGTGGATATTTGAGTCGATGAAAGACCGCGCATGGACTGGGCCGTTAGAGAAGGTGGACGACTGGCGGTGGCGCATCCCCGAATCGTCCCAACAGGGGATGCGGGTCCCGGGCCTCATCTTTGCCGACGAGAAACTCCTGGGAGACATCAAGACGGACCAGGCGCTGCAGCAGGTGGCCAACGTGGCGCATCTGCCGGGGATCGTGAAGGCCTCGATGGCGATGCCCGACATCCACTGGGGCTACGGCTTCCCGATCGGCGGGGTCGCCGCCGTTGACGCGAACGAGGGGGTCATCTCGCCTGGCGGTATTGGGTTCGATATCAATTGTGGCGTCCGGTTAGTCAGGACCGATCTCGCAGTCGAAGAGGTCCAGCCGAAGCTGCGCACGCTCGTCGCAGCGCTCTTTAACGACATCCCGTGCGGCGTCGGGATGAGCGGGGAGATCCGCGTGAACAAGAAGGACGCCCAGAAGGTGATGACGCAGGGCTCGCGCTGGGTGATCAGCCATGGCTACGGGGTGCCGGCGGACGCCGACCACACCGAATCGGAGGGCTGCCTTGAAGGGGCTGATCCCTCGCGGGTTTCCGAGCGGGCGCTCCAGCGCGGCCATGATCAGCTGGGGACGCTCGGCTCCGGCAATCACTTCCTCGAAGTGCAGGCGGTGGACACGATCTACGATGAGCAGGCGGCCAACGTCATGGACCTGTGCCCAGGACAGGTGGTCGTCATGATTCACTCCGGCTCGCGCGGCTTCGGCTACCAGATCTGCGACGACTATCTTGACGTGATGGAGCGCTCCATGCCGCGCTACAGTATTTCGATGCCGGATCGTCAGCTCGCCTGCGCCCCCTTGCATTCTGAGGAGGGGAAGGCCTACCTCGGGGCGATGCGCTGCGCGGCCAACTACGCCTGGTCGAACCGGCAGTGCCTGATGCACCTGGCCCGCCTGGCGTTCGAGCGGGTGTTCGGCAAGAGCTGGGAGTCGATGGGGATGCGCCTGGTCTACGACGTCGCGCACAACATCGCCAAGTTCGAGCGCCATCGCACAAACGGGAAGGAGCAACTGGTCTGCGTCCATCGGAAAGGCGCGACGCGCTCCTTCCCGCCAGGACATCCGGAGATTCCCGAGGACTACCGCTCGATTGGGCAGCCGGTCATCATTCCCGGCGACATGGGGCGCCATTCTTACGTGCTGGTCGGCGCGCCGCAGGCAATGGAGGAAACGTTTGGCAGCTCCTGCCACGGCGCCGGGCGCGTCATGTCGCGCACCGAAGCCGTGCGCAAGGCGGCGGGCCGCTCGATCGAGCAAGAACTTGAGCAACAGGGAATCATTGTGATGGGCCGCGGCCGCAAGGGGATCGCGGAGGAGCAGCCCGCGGCGTACAAGGATGTGAACGACGTCGTGCGGGTCGTCCACGAGGCGGGGTTGGCGAAGCGGGTGGCGCGCCTGCGTCCGCTCGGCGTCATCAAAGGCTAAACGCGGATGTCCGCAGATAGACGCGCGGATTTTCGCGGATTGATCTGCGGTCATCTGCGCAGAAATCCGTGGCAATCCGTGTCCCCAGATGCTAGACCTTAAACTCCTACGAGAGAACCCTGACCTGATCCGCGACGCCCTGAAGCGCCGAGGCAGCAACGTCGATCTTGAGCCGTTGCTGAAGTTGGAGGCCGTGCGCCGCGCACGCATCACGAACATTGAGAACAGCCGCCATCAACTCAAGCAGCGTTCCGATGAGTTCGCTCAGGCGAAAGGGGGAAAAACGACGGCGCCCCCCAGCGGTCTCAAGCAACTGTCCGATCGGATCGCGCAGGATGAGAAGAGTCTCGCACTCCAGGAGGAGGAGATCGAACGGCAGCTCTCGTATCTGCCGAATATCCCGCACAGCTCGGTGCCCGTCGGAGACGCGAGCGCGAATCGGGTCGTCCGCACCGTTGGAGGAAAACCGTCCCATGGGTTTGCCCCGAAGACGCACCTGGAGCTCGCGCAGCAGCTCGGCCTGATGGATGTGGAACGGGCGGCGAAAATGACCGGCTCGCACTTCCCGCTCTTCACCGGGAAGGGCGCGCGGCTTGAGCGAGCGCTCATCAACTGGATGCTGGACGTGCAGACGAGGGAGCACGGCTATACCGAAATCTCCCCCCCGTACCTCGTCAACCGTGCGTCGATGTTCGGGACCGGCCAGCTCCCCAAGTTTGAAGAGGACATGTACCGGTTGAAGGACGACGACCTCTTCCTCGTCCCGACGGCGGAGGTGCCGCTTACGAACCTCCACCGCGATGAGATCGTCGACGAGACGCAGCTCCCGCTCACGTACACCGCCTACACCCCGTGCTTCCGTCGCGAGGCCGGCTCCTACGGGAAAGAGACCAAAGGGCTTATCCGCGTGCACCAGTTCGACAAAGTGGAACTCGTGAAGTTCGCGAGACCGGAGACATCGTACGAGGAGCTCGAACGGCTCGTCCAGGATGCCGAACTCATCCTGCAGCGATTGGGGTTGCACTACCGGGTGGTGTGCCTCTCGACCGGCGACCTGGGCTTTGCCGCCGCGAAATGTTACGACCTCGAGGCGTGGGCGCCGGGATTGAATCGGTACCTCGAAGTTTCCAGCTGCAGCAACTGTGAAGACTTTCAGGCTCGGCGCGCCAACATCCGCTACCGGAAAGCCGACGCCAAGAAGGTAGCCTATGTCCACACGCTCAACGGCTCCGGGGTCGCCCTGGCCCGGACGCTCATCTGCTTGCTCGAGACGCACCAGCGTCAGGACGGACGCGTCGTGATCCCTGAACCCTTGCGCGCCTACCTTGATGGCCAAGACCTCCTCTAGCATCAGCACGTGGATCGGTCGGCTCCTGAAAGTCGTCATGGTCGCCGTCGTCCTCCCCTTCGGGGTGTCGCTTCTCGGCGGCATCCTCGCACAGTTGGATTTGGTTGGTTCCTCAGGGGCCACGTTTCGCCAGTGGATCGAGTGGGGCGCGATGACGTACGTCGGGGTGCACCTCTTGCTCTACCGTCCGGTGCCGCTGTTCCGCGCAAGCCACAGGATCTTCTCGACGCTGGCGGTGTGGCTCTTCGGCGGCCACGTGGCCAGCGTGGAACAGGCCGGCGGCGGAAAGGGAAAGGGAGCGAAGGAGACGAAAGGCGAACCGTCCGCGCAGGGCTCGACGCTGGTCGCCTTCAGCCCCTACGTGATTCCGCTGTATGCCATCCTCGTGTCCGCCGCCGGATGGGCGCTCGGGCGATGGCTGGACCGAACCCTGCTGGATGGGCCCGTGACGTTTCTCATCGGGATGACCATGGCGTTCCACTGGCTCATGACGGCCGATGAGCTGCAGCAGCAACGGAGCCGGTGGCATCTTGAGACCTATCTGCTTGCGATCGGCCTGGTCTTCGTCGTGACGCTGCTCATCGGCAGCGCGTGCCTACCCTGGACGGTGCCGGAGTTCTCATTCGTCCGGGCGCTGGCTGAGGGATGCTCCCGCACCCAGGCCATCTACACGTCGGTCATCCAGCACGTGTTCTTTTGAGAAACCGGAGGAGTGCCGGAGTGGCCGATCGGGGCAGTCTTGAAAACTGCTGAGGTCCTTGTGGCCTCCGTAGGTTCGAATCCTACCTCCTCCGTTGATTTGTTCCGTCAAGGAACAAATCAACGGATGCCGCACCGAGCGTTGCGAGGCGACAAGCCGAGCAGCGAGTGCGGCGCCGCTCCGCAGTAGAGGCTTTACAACAACGAGTTCGGAGAGGTGCCAGAGCGGTTGAATGGGCCGGTCCCGAAAACCGGTAGGGTCGCAAGACCCTCGAGAGTTCGAATCTCTCCCTCTCCGTTCTTCTTCGCTCAAACATTTTCATGTTTGAGCTTCGAAGCAACTGGGAGCGAAGAAGAACGCTGCTGCGAAGCGCCACCGAAGTAGTTCAACGTCGAGCGCGAAGCAGAGCGGATTGGTAAGCAAGCGCGGCGCCGCTCTACAGCGAATTTCTCGACGATAAAAAGCAATGCGAAATAGAAGTTGAGCGATTACAATGGAGAGGTGTCTGAGTGGCTGAAAGAGCACGCTTGGAAAGCGTGTAGCTGCCCACAAGGCGGCTCCCGGGTTCGAATCCCGGCCTCTCCGTTCCGAATTCGGCACCAGCAGACACAGGAAGGCAAGCCGTCGGCTCGGCACGTGTGGCTGGGATTCGAAGGGAGCCGCGAGTTTCTTTTGATTGAGCGGGCGGTCCGACAGTCAGGAGGACCGCCCTACCCTGCGAGCGGCGGGCGGTGACCGGAGCGAGCCTGGGGGCGAGCGGAGGCACCGAATCCCGGCCTCTCCGTTGATCTATTCCGTCAAGGAACAAATCAACGGATGCCGCGAGGCCGTCGCGTGGCGACAAGCAACGCAGGCCGAGCGGCGCCGTTCATACGGACTCATTCCGCGCCCATAGCTCAATTTCCGCCACAGAACGTGGCGGACCCGCCACGCAGTGTGGCGGGGG
>Ga0209515_10001244_pt1 | contig 43548 bp, 37 predicted proteins | sample Subgroupgradi54m_FD_187454 | JGI IMG/M metagenome (GOLD analysis project Ga0209515, IMG submission 187454) | Subsurface groundwater microbial communities from S. Glens Falls, New York, USA - GMW60B uncontaminated upgradient, 5.4 m (SPAdes)... ... | reverse complement strand
TAGCCTACGGCCGCCAACAAGCCAGCCATCGCCGCGCCTTTCTGCGGAAGTCCGAGGACCAGCGCAAAAAGAAAAAGGCTGCCCGCGACGAGAGTGATATTCATCCCGCTAATGGCGACTAAATGGGTCCTGCCGACGGCTGCAGGGAAAAAACATGAGAACTATGGTTTGAAAAACCAAGTTCTTTCGAGGGGAAAGTACAGAAAATGTCAATTATCCCATTAATATTAGTAATGACGTGCGTATGTAGAAGATGAATGATTTTCTTCTTCGATTCATAGGTCAACTTCTCCATTCCTTTTTTTATCTGCTCTAGATAATCTATGGCATCCTGCACGTTAATATTTTTTCTTTCGGCAAGAAAACCAGCAAGCTCATTTTTCCGCTTCGCAAGCTTTTCAGATTCATCCTTAATCTGCGCCATCTGGCTTTTCAATTGCTCCAGGCTAATAATGCTCTGGCGATAGGCTTCAAGCATGCGCTGTTCTTCCCTATCAATCGTGCTCAGTCGTGCCTCCAACCGGTTAAGTTCATCCTGAATGCTCTTCCTACTCTCGGGATCATGAACCTCTTTATGATGGACTGCCTTTTCGATTAGCTTAGGATTCTCTAGGATGGTTTCTATTTCATTCCAAACAAGCGTTTCAAGAAGCTCTGCCTGTATATAACGAAGATTGCACGCCACAAGCTTTTTGTAGATGTTTTTTACAAAATATGTGCAACGATAATAGAGCTTGAAATAAGGACCATAGGTTTTGCCATTCTTTTTTTGGATCTGCCGATCCGCTGTTCCCGAAACCGAGTTGCCACAGTCTCCGCATTTGACAAGCCCCTGGAGAAGATATTTGTACTTCACGTTTCTGACCGTGTAATTTCTCCGTGCTATCAATAACTCCTTAGCCTTTTGAAAGATGTCTTCGGGAATGATGGAAGGGACATTGACTTCAATCCATTCCTTCTTTGGCTTGAGCTTCCCGCCACCGGTGTACCTGTTCGCATGCCACTTCCCCGTGTAAACAGGGTCACGAATAATGTCATGAACTGCATCGCTCCTCCATTCGTTTCCTTCTTTCGTTTTGTAGCCATGCTCATTCAGCTTTTTCGCTACTTGCAGCAACGATGAATCGGGTTCGCAATACCATTTAAAAATCAGCTTCGCAACTTCTGATTCTTCGGGATGAATTTCGAGTTTCCGTCTATTCTCGGAACAGCAGAAACCAAACTTTGTCGGGCTGGCACCTGAATAATAGCCTTCCCTTGCTCTCCTAAGCCGGCCCATTTTCGAACGTTCCATAAAAGTGTCTCTCTCTAATTGCGCAAGAGAGCCAAAGAGCGAAAAAATAAACTTGCCCAAATGGTTTGACGTATCAAATGGCTCTGTAAGAGACTTTATACCGACGTTCATTTGTTCGAGTTCTTCTGTTACATTGAGAAGAGCTCGGTTGTTCCGAAACAAACGGTCGATCCGATAGATGAGGACAAGATCGAATTTTTTTCTCCGCGCATCAGCAAGCATTTTCTGAAACGCTGGACGATCAAAGGATGTACCCGAGTAGCCACCGTCCACATACTCCTCATAAATGACATATTGGTTCTCTTGAGCATGTTTCCTGAGGAGTTCAATTTGAGCGGCAAGTGAAAAATTTTCCGTCTGCTCTTCCGTTGAGACTCTTGCATATAACGCTACTGACAGACTGTTCGTATTCATAGTGGTCTTCCTGTTATTTTTTTCAGTCTTTCAATGTCCTTTTTCTTATAATAGCGGTAGTTGCTCATTGGATCTCTTTTAGGCTTCGGAATTTTTCCTGCCTTTTCCCAATTGATCAAAGTCTTGTCACTCACACCTAAGATCTTTGCCGTTTCTTTCCTGGTATAGCGCCCTTTATTCATACAGCTTTAGTCTACCACTCACTACCAATGTTTTCCAATCTATTTTTTTGATACTCTTGGGCTTTCTGATCGTCCATATCGGCTATTTCCAATGCCATGATAATTATGTCTAGGAGCTGCTCATAAAGCGAACTATCGTCTTTTTGCTCTATTTTTAATCTTGTCTTATATTCATGCTTTTTTGCAAGATTTAATGCTCCCATAAGAGGCGCTAGATTTGCTTTTTTAGAAACAAATGCCTTCCTCGTTCGAGTTCTCGTTGGAACTCATCCGGATTGGGAAGTTTAAGCTTATAATTCGAGACAAATATTTTGTTGCTTAGGCCCCCGAGCGCATACTGAACATAGGTTTTGTCCTTACCGGAACACAGAATGATTCCGATCGGTTCGTTCTCGCCCGGGAGTACGGCTTCATGCTTGACCCAGTTGAGATAGAAATTCATCTGACCTGCATCGGCGTGGTTGAAGTCGCCAATTTTGAGATCGATCAACACAAGGGCTTTAAACAGCCGGTTGAAGAGCAACAGATCGATGCGGTAATTAATGCCACCGATTTCAAATCGCTTTTGCCTAGCGATAAAAGTGAATCCCCTGCCCAACTCAAGAAGAAAGTTCTCGAGATGTGAGATTAGCGCGTCTTCAAGCTCGGACTCTGAATATTCGTCTTTGAGGCCAAGGAATTCCAGGACGTAGGGATCCTTAATTTCATCTTCGGGCCGGACAATGATCTTGTTTTCATGGGCTTTCGCAATCACCGCCCTTTTCTGCTTTGAAAGTCTGGATCGTTCATAGAGAAGAGATTGGATCTGTCGATCAAGCTGCCTTACGGGCCACCCTCCACAGATACATTCGGCTTCATAAAAATCCCGTTTTGGAGCATTATCGACACGCATCAGAAGGCGGTAGTGGGACCAGGTAAGGGTAAATCGTCCAACCAACGATTGAATGATCCCTTCGACTTTTTGAGGTGCGGAAGGAGATTCCGAACACAGCGTGTTCGAAATCTCCGGGTAGGCAAGATAAAACTGCCGCATGTATTCCAGATTTCTCTCGTTAAATCCCCTTCCGAATTTAGAAACCAGGCGCTTTGAAATATCGGCAAGGAGCTTTAGGCCATACTGCGCTCTTTCTTCTCCCTTTTGCTCATATTCAACAATCCGCCGGCCCATGAGCCAGTAGGTGGCCGTGAGAACGACATTAACAGATCTTGCAGCCGCTTTCCGACCTGTCTCAATAAGAGAAGATAAATCTCTGATGAGCCCTTCGTAATCTCCCAGCTGCGGTTGCAAAGCGCGTTTTCCGGAAGCTTTTCTAGCCGTCATTGCCGTCTACCGGATCCTTTCCGAGCGGGCGGATAATAATCTCGAACTTGTTTGACGATGATTTATCCATGTTCTCAAAATGCCGGTTCACGTTTTTACAATCAGGGAAATTCATTAAAAAAAATCGCGATCCAAGCAGGTTCATCATCCACTGCCGGTTGTCCTTCCCTCCCCATTCCATGCGAATACGGAGCTTTTTCATTAAGAAACACCTTTCCCCTTCAGATTTTCATACAGATGCCCTCATGGGAGGTCCGTTTACGACAGGGGTGTTCACAGAAACTGGACGTTTCTATACTGAAAATATTTTTTTCTGGATTGTATTTGAATGCCGCGGGAAGGCTGGAACTAAGATTGGCGGGTAAAAGCCCCGTAAGAGGTTAAGGGCTGTTTTGAAGATAAGCGCTTAAAGCGGTATTCCTAAAGTCTCACTAAATTTTTTGTCCGGTAAGTCTCCGGTGGAGGACAAGTATTCTTATGAAATTAAAGTCGGTCGAAAAGATAAAAAATCGGGAAAGAATTGTTAGGTTAAATTAACGATTTTTTGAAGTCTCTTCATTAACGCTTACGGATACTCGCAATAAATTTCTCAATTTTTTCTAGATCTGTTTCCAATTCAGCGGGTTCAGGTATTAACTTCTAAAATCGTATTGGATGTCTGGATTATCGCCATTATTATTTATTGTCATCCCTATAAATGAAAAGTTTGATTTTTTTATCGATGAATATTTTTTAAGTATTAACAAATAAAGATTCAAATCGCATGTGGATATTATAATTTGATTTTTTGTCCCAAAATGACCTAAAGCTATATTCCTCAAGCCATCTAAAAAGGAAACTGCATCTAAATCATCCAAGTGCTGAACTGGATCATCAAGCATAATAGTTCTTAGCCGCGACCAAGATTGTTGAGATGATAAGGTCAAGAAAATTGATAAGGCTAATACATTTGCCTGTGCATTGCTTAAATAGTATCTTGGTTCGCCGCAAGAGGCATCCCTGCCGCGATACTTCAAATCTAGCGAAATACCTAATTGATCACGGAACATATTAATGCCTTCAAAAAGATAAGGGAATGGGATCATTGCTTTAAAGAAACGGACGATATCAGGCAAATAAGACTTGATAGTTCTTTCTACGGAAGAATTAACAAAATCATCCAAAACCGATTTCCATTTTTTGACTATTTCTAATACTTCTTCAAGTTTAATTATTTGCAATTTCGATTTCTCAATTTCTATTGCAGCTTCTTCTCTTTGCTGTTTTAAAATAGAATAATCATTATTTATAAGTTCGGTATATCTTGCCCAACGATACTCTTCAGCTACTTTTAACGCTTCATTTATCTGCAATTGAAGCGTAGTAATTTGAGCGCGAGCAGCATCTATGGCATCAACGGATGTAGAAGCCAGCTCTATTTTTTTACACTTAATATTGAAATCTTCTGTGAGTCTAACCAGCTGCATTTGTTCTTCTTCTAATTTGGCAATGGCAATCTCTAACCTGAGTATTTCCGACGAAGAAAACACAACTTTCTTTTTAAGGTCATCAGACGTTTTTATTGCCTCGGTCCTTTTTTGCTCAAGAGTTACTAACTCTTTTTTAAGGGTGTCTAAGCCGGACGTAATCGTATCTTCTGAAATGGCAGCTTCTCCAAAAAGTTCCTGAACATGCAATTCTTTTTCATTTAGTTCCAGACTATATTTCTCAAGCGAGGGAGTTTGCTTTTCTAATGCTTCAATAGTGTCCTTCAGCTGGACTTGAATATTCGCCTCATACGTTTTTGAACTATCCAGACGCATTTGATTTTTCTGGAGTTGACTTTGTCTATCCGCAATCAAATTAGTCGAGTTAAGAATCGCTTCTTCAATTGCTTCTTGAGTAAATAAGATTCCCATTAATTCTAAGTCTGCTTCAAAATCGCTTACGATTTTCTGCTGACTATTTTTAGCAGTTGATAATTTTTCTCGTTCCGCCTCTAAAGCTTGAATGGACACCGTAAGCGCTGCTTCCTGAGTGAGGAGAACCGCTTTTTCATTAGTTAATTCCTGGCTTTTATGTAGAAGCTCTTGAAGTGAACTCGGTACACTTTTAAGTTGTTGGTCTATTGCTGAAATTAACTGCTCATTTGTTTTATGATCGTGGCCGCACAAAGGGCAGGCGGGACTTTTAGAAAATTCTTTAAGACGAGCAATTAGCGTTTTAGATTCATTCAGGGTAGTATCAATCGAGCCGATTTCGTTATTTAATACATTGAGTTTGTTATTCAAATCCGTTATTTTCTTCAATCCCAGGTTTAAAGTATTTACAGCGCTAACACGATTTTGTTCGATCAGGGGTATTCTTAAATTAATATCAGCTATACTCACTTTAGCATTGGCGTATTGAGAATATGCGGTATTCTTTAATTTCAAAATATCTAATTTTTTACTTTCAGTTCCAGTAGCATCCTGAAGATTGTGCAAATCTTTTCTTATCAGCGCTAATTCATCTTGGCGTTCTTTTAAAATCCCTGAGAAGGATTTTTGTTTTTCTTGGAGTTGGTCAACTACTTGGCGCTGTTGGCTAACTAAGTTTTTTAAGCGGTCGATTTCAAGGCGTAACGATGGTATTCTTTGATGAATTTCAACCCTTCTAATCAGAAGTCTTTTTTCATCTTCCGCTTTTTGTAGTTCCTTCGCCGCGTTTGCTACTGCATTACCGGTTTCCGACTGGCTTTCCCTGTGCTTTTCTAAGGATTCCTTTTCTGTATCTAAATCTTTCTGAATTTGTAAAAGCCTTTTGTTGCGTGAATCTTGTTGAATAGATAAAATTTCTATTTCGGCGAGCGTTTGATTTTTTTCGCTAATCTCAATAAATCTTTCCTCGCAAGCACTTTTGACAAGAAGGATAATACTTTCTAGTTCATCGGTAGTTTGCGGCTCATTAATACTTTGAGTTATGAGTGCAATTCGAAGGGAGCTCACTAAATTTTGGAAATTCTTAGGTTGAGTATTTTGAATTTTTGTTTTAAAGGTGTTTAATTTTGATTCTAGCTGGATTATTTTATCTTTAACATCCTTGTCAATTAATTGCTGCATCGATAATTTGCTCCGCTCCTCCTTTTCTCGCGTCAGCGCTTCTTTTTCAACTCGGCCGGCCTTGATAAGACACTTTTGAGCATAAGCGTCGCCAGCTAAATAGGTTAATACCCGGGCTCTGAGATCCGGCTTTCCATTAACAAAAGCTCGGATGCTTTCTTGTGAAAGCAAAACTGTATTCCTTAATATTTCAGCTAATCCATGCGTATCTTTTTTACCAGTTTGATATTTAGGCAAAACTAGAGCGTCGTACAAAAAGTTCTTCTGTGATCCCCAATTTGTACTTCCCGACAAGTTCACACCAGCTCCGGTGTTATCGACTTGAAGCCAAGATTCAACTTTGTTTTGGAAATCTATACGAATACTTATGTCATCCGCTGAATATATATTTTTTAAATAAGCGGTTGCTTCATCTCCTAATTCAAAACGCGCTATATTGCCGAGCAGCGAATATTCAATGGCATCAAAAAATGAGGTTTTCCCGACCCCGTTTCTTCCATAAATTGCAACAATATCCGCATCAAGGTCAAACTCAGCGTGCTTAAAACAGCGGAAATTTTTTACAGTAAGTTTTTTTATTCTCATTTTTTATACAACCCGTCTAATAAATTTTGCAGGATTGATTTTTCATTTCGTTTATCTAAATCCTCGAGAATGTCCTGAGGCAGAATTTTCCCTAAATCGCTGCTAATTTCCGAAGAGACATTTTCAAACCTTGTAACATCTTTGGCGAGGCCTGTATCACTCATGGTTTCTTCAATGCTTCTGCCGCGCCGTTCCAAAAAGACTTTTCTTGCGCCGTGAGTATCGTTAATTATTTTTTCAATATCTCGAAACTTTTCTCTCGGAATTTCTTCACAAATGACAAATACATATAAATCTTTATTTCTCTGCTCACTTGATTCATTTTTGAGGCGCAATAGGAAGCTCTGACAATCTGCCCAAATATTTACAGCCTCGGACATATGATCATCAATTATCCACCCTAAGATTGCATATGAAGAAGAAAGAATGAGGGCAAATCCGGGATTTGTATTTGCCGCAATATTCACTTCTTTCCATTCATCTTCTGGAAATAATTTTTTCCAGTTTATTTCGGTCATGTCCAACATCCCTTCAAGGTTTCAACTGTACGCGCCATTAATTCATCTTGGTTCTTTGCTTGTTTGAAATCGGTCATCAAATTAATGCTGTGAATTATACCCCAATCAGTAGCCCAAGACTCGCCCGTAACAAGATCACCCATGCTCGGCACAGTCGATATGCCTTCTGGTGGATATTGGAGTTGTGAAAAAGATGCTAATTCTGAAAAGACTTGTCCTGCATTAGAAATGTCGCTTGCTTCTACTATGATAAAAAGTCGTTTTTTCTTTATTCGGACAAACGCTATCTTATCTGTGATTGAAAGAAATTTGGACAGTAGAGTGCATACTGACTTTTTTCCTCCACCGGATAAAAATGTTGAAAAATAATCCTCGGAAACAGCATGGCGGTCTTCAGAAACATCCGGTCTTATCTGCTGCGATAGTTTTCTACCGGCAAAATTAATTAGCGTATAAACCATTAAAAATTTCTTTATTGCTTCACAAGAATTGGGATGCCAGTCTTCTGGTTCGGGAGATTGAAAAGGATATTTGATTTCATTGCCGAAGCATAGAAAATATGTCCCGATAACATTGCGTGCCGTTCTGTTACTGTTTCCAATATGTTGCAACCATTTCTCCAAGTCTTTTTTATACTCTTGTAAGAATTCGGTTATTGCTTGCGCTTGATAACCTTGTCCGCTAAATGATGAAATTAAAGATTGCCCCTCTAACCATTCATTATTTAACCAATAAATGAATGGATGAATTGGATGAAATTTTTCCTCATCTTTTCCCGTGGGAAATCTGTTACCTTGAATTAGTGCAAAACAGGGTTGCCCCTGAAACGGCATTTGCTCTCCAGCGCCTGGAGATAAATCCTTTAAATAATGGGGTTTATATGTAAGTTGGTAAATACCTGCACCACGCTCTCTGAATGAAATTTCCTGATGATTAAATGTATCATGAATTTTAGCGGCATAAGTAGGTTGAGCTTCTTTCATTGGAGCCGAATATCGATCAGCGAATTTAAAGTGAAATTTAGATTTTCCCCACAAGCTTTGCTTCCCATGGACTTCGTTAGCGTTGTTTATAAATACAAGGCATCCATTACCAGTTTCTATCATCGAATTGGCGGGTTTAAAATATGTTTCCGCTGCTTTTTTAAATTGGTCAGTCTCTTGATTATCTTGGCATTGTAGTAAGAAAGTAATGTCTAAACTATGCGTCTTGCATGAACCGCTAACTAAAACTCCCCTGAAGTTTTTAACTTTTTCATCTGAAGTAAAGTCGCTACAAATTTGAATACTGAAATTGATCTTCTTCCCAGGAGTCTCGTCTTTAGATTTAAAAAGCAAAATATTATTGTTAGGATAAATTTTTGAAAGCTCTTCAACGTAAGGATGACTTTTGGATTGTATAAATTTTTTGACATTGGAACCATCTTTCATCCAAATCCCAGCAGCATTAACAAATAAATTATTATTACCACCCTGAAGCCACTCTGATTTTTCCGGCATATCGGAATTTCCAATGTCGTTTTTGTATTCGTCCCACGTAAGGTATTCCCGACCTGCAATAAATACTGTTGGTCGGTCCAAGCTCTTCACAATATTTTCTATGAGTGGAGAGCAGTTTTTGGGTGTTGATAATTCGGGCGTTACGATAAACAGGGGGCGTTTCGGTGTATTGGGATGAAAAAACCTTATTAGCCAATCGGAAAAATCTTTTAATAGAGCTGCCTTTGCAGAAGCTGTTGCTGCGTCAATTGACGAGCATTCTGTAAGAATTGGGGTATGCCATTGAATAATAAAAATATCTATGAATTGATCATCTGAGAGATGCCAAGAAAAATCTATTTCGTATAGAGCCATGGCACATCCTTCTCACTTAGCCTCTTAGGTGTAATCTCTGATTTTGCCAAGAGACCATGCTCAACTTTAAACATCTCGAATATTTCCTTAAAATCTTGGTTCGTTAATTCGTGCTGCTAAAGAATTCGACGCAGAGCATCACTTTGCCAATCGGGCAATGTTTTTGACCACGCCAAGATCTCATCTAAAGCATTCGTTGGAGGAATAGGGGGTTTTGTTTCGGAGTCTTTTTCTGAAATTGCTTCAACTTGTTTCGACATTTTTAAGCCCTACTCATCGGGTTGATCAGATTTATCGCGTTTATCCTGGGGAGAACCTAAACTCCTGGGCATCTGTTCTATTGGTTCTATAACAGGCAATTCATCCCCACCTGTCGCCCCAAGCTCTTTAAACTTTCTTATGCTTGGCATTATGCGCCCTTCAAGCGAGCCCAACATACGATTAAAATTAAAAACGGTTTGCTCAATTGACCCCCGCGTTTTAGTGAGATGCCCCATGAACGCACCAAAACGGTCGTAGAGTTCGCGGCCTAAATCAGCAACGACCTGAGCATTTTTAGTAATTTGCTCTTGTCTCCAACCATAGGCAATCGCACGCAAAAGCGCAATGAGCGTTGTAGGGGTAGCGAGGATTACACGCGACTCCATACCGTCTTCAGTAAGTGTGCGATCCACTTCCAATGCCGCGTTTAAAAACGCTTCGCCAGGCACAAACATCACTACAAATTCCGGTGTTTTTTGAAACTGACCCCAATAGCTTTTACTTGAGAGATCCTTCATATGCTTCCGGACTTGTTGCGCATGTTTTTGAATAAATTCTTTTCTTTTTTCATCATTATCGGTGGCAATTGCATCAAGATAGGCATCAAGCGAAAGTTTACTGTCGATGACAAGTTCTCGTTCGGCGGGCAAATGAACGATCATATCCGGTCTTATTCTGCCATCTTCGGTGTCCGTTGAAACTTGCTCAGTGTAGTCGCAGTACTCGGACATACCAGCAAGTTCCGCGACTCTTCTAAGCGTCATTTCACCATATCGGCCTCGTACTTCTGGCCGCCTCAGAGCTTTAACGAGATTACCCGCTTCGTTTTGAAGTAGCTGTTGAGTAGTTATAAGAGATTTTATTTGGGCTTCTATGCTTCCATAGGCTGTATCTCTTTTGGCTTCGATATCTTTAATTCCAACCTCATATCGCTTGAGCGCTTCTTCAAGTGGGGCAACCAAACTTTTAATCGATTGCTCTTTTTTACCAATATCCCCTTTTGCCTCGGCAAGCACCACATCCAGTGTTTGTTTTGCTAGCTCCACGAAAGCCTTGTTATTGCTTTTAAGAGACTCCCCAGCCAGAGCTTGAAAAGTGGTGGTGAGTTTTTTCTGCGCATCTTCTAATAAATTCTTCTGTTCATTGATGCTTTTTTGGGCCTCTTCAAGTCTTGTCTCGGCAACTGTTTTTAGCTGTTGAATCGTCACGGCTTGTGCGCGCAATTCATCGATTACTTTATCTTTTTGCTCACCTTGCTTTCTAAGTTCAAGAATCAAATTTTCAGTGGCCTGAACCTTGGCCTGTAAATCCAATGCGAAGCGATCTGGCCTTTTGTGCTTGAGAGAGCACAAAAGCCAGCCAATTATTGCTCCAGAAAGGAGAAGAATGATGCCAATAGGCAAGAAGAGAAACGGGTTCATAATATGTCCTTAGAAATTCCCTATTTTGCGCCTATTAGATAATGGTATTTCGTGCGGCTTCGACACGATTTTTGCACCTTACGATTTTCCTTCTTGGATTTGATCATCCAAGCCTAACTCGCGGAGTGCGGCTTTGGTTTCCTCGATTTGCTGTTTGGAAACTCCTTCTCCCGCGGAAGATTGGAATTCGACTTTGATCCGGAGGTTTCCATTTTTTACAAACCTGCTTAGGACCTTGGTATAAAAATTCATCCACTTTTGCGGTGCAATTTCGCCAACCCATCTTAGTACGCCCGCCGATGACGCGATGGGAGGCTCTGAGGCGCTGTCAGGATAAAACACAGCAACTTCAGCGACGCCGGTAACTTTCCCACTTTTTACTTGAACAACAAAACGTCCCTCGTCGGCACCGGCTTCGAATACACCGTCCTGCATAACCTTACCACCCGTTGCTGACCATTCGATTTTGCCGCAGGCTATATCACGACTAAATTGATCCAGCCCCTGGGCTATAAATGTTTGCTTGGTCTTTGGTATTACCTTGGCCTGTTCAGGCGTTATCACAATCCTGGTCAATTCTGGTGGTTTAATATGCTTCTCAGCTTCTTCTACAGATATGATGAACAAATCGTCCGAAATTTCGACTTCAAGAGAAGATAATGGCTTTTTGAAAAGAAACGGCGAATAACCTCCTTTGGGAGATTTTCCCACATACGCAAAATGTCCCTCTTGAACACCCCGCGCTATCGTTTCCTTTATTGCATCCACATGGAGTAATCGTGGGAATTGAGGACTTGAGAAGAAAGCATCCCGCACGGATCGGGTACTCCACTCCACAAACGCCGGAGGCCAATTCCGCACAAGAGTCCGCGGCATATAATCCTTAACGATCTCATCGGTCTGACGAAGTTGCAGGATAATGAATCGACACATGCTTTCCGCTGCGCTAGATGTGACAAGCCCCAAATCAACGTCATCTCGCAAATTGTTATCTTTGCCAAGAAACATCAAATGCTTATATGCTCGCCAAATAGATTCTTTGAGATCTCGTCGTGCTTTTTGGACATTCGTATCCAGCTGGCGTTGCTGGACATCGTCCAATTTTAATCCCTCATTTGATAGGTCTTCCCAGGCAATAAGTTTTTTAGCTTCTTCATTGAGAGGACCTGACGATTCTGGCACAATCCAGATCAATGCGCTTTTATATGTTCGCGCTGATTTACCGTATTCACGTGTCATTTCCTCAATCGACTTGCGACTATTTTTTGAATCTTGAAGAGATTGCTCAGGGCTGAGAATAACAAAAGTAATAACGGGCCGGTCAGGGATTTGACTGCTTTTTTCAGGAAAAAAAATTCTATCAATCCCCTCTGTTGGCGGAAAGACTTTTTGAATTTCTTCTTTAACTAACTTCTCAACATCTTCCGTTCTAACGCTGGCCTTGCGATCTGAAAAACGCTTGTTCAGATTTTCTTTAAGACTAAAACGAAACAGATTTTTGTCAGCATTAAGGTAATAGCAACCATCCAGAAGGGTCTGCAAAACCGTCTCAATATGCCCAATATCTAAATCCGGCCCACCAACGCTCATGCGAATCTCAGGGACCGACGCATGCTGACGATTAGCCCCCTGTCCACCATTCGATTCAAAGAAAACAGACGCAGCAACTTTTCGATGCAATCTTGCAGCTTTTATCGCATCCACAGCTTCTTCATCAAAACGAACAGCGTGTGAATCCTTTTTACCGCAGATGTCTGCGGTAACAGCGCCCTCTAACCGGGATTCTCCTAACTGTTCAAAAACACAGGCGCGAAACCGCTCATCATCAAGAGGAGCAACACCCTGATCAATCAAAGGATCTTTGTGCAACCCCTTAAAGCCTTGTTGGTAGGCGTTCGAAACCCAGAGAGCAAGCATCCGAAGAACACCACGCGTTTGTTGAAATCGCGGCATCCCCTGCCATTTACGTTCAAAAACGGACAACACCGCAGGATGAAAAGGATAGGTCTGAAGAAAGGCTTCCCGAGAATGTTCCGTAAACCAGCTAGGCATTTGATCGCTATATTGCGATATCCAGTCGGCATAAGCGGTACAAGTATCCACCGCTTCACGTGACAGTAAAACACGGCCTTCTTGATTGACAGCCCGATGATCCCATTCGAAAAGGCGCCGCCTGATGATCTCTGATGTTTCGGATTCTGCCGACATAATCACAGGCTTTCCAACGCGGTCGAGCATTTTCTTTAATCGCTCATAATCAGACTGATCATCGGGACCCATCTCAAGTTCAGATGCCGGTATAGATGCCACCAAAACCATCCGGTCATTTCCACGAGCTTCTTCAGAAAGGTTTTGAAGAAAATTATAAAGCGGCCCTACCAGCCCAATCTTGCGACTCCGGCTTATATAATTCATAAGCTCATCGACGAGAATAAGACAAGGTTTGTCCTTGGGTAGAAACTTGCGAATGACATCACTCCCGGGCGCAATAAAATCTTTGTCGTGTTGCTCAACAACTCTGAATCCTTCTTTTCCAGAAAGCTGAAAAGCGATTTCACCCCAAGGGGTTTTCCGAAGCGGCGTTCCGTCGTCACCACCTCGCCCCTGAATAGAATCAAACTCCGTTCCAACAAAAACCGCAGTCGCGGCCTTATGGATTTCTTTGATTCCAGCCTTCTCAAGGATAGAAGGAACACCTTGCCACTTTTGTGCAGCAGGCCCGTGATTAGCAAGATGATAAAGCAAAGTAAGGGCGTGAGTCTTTCCGCCGCCGAACTGCGTCGTCATATTGAAAACAGCCGACGTTTCTGTTTTTTCACCTGATAATCGACGGACGACTTCCGCAGCCAGCCCAAGCAAACTGCGTGTCAAAAAAGTCCTCTCAAAAAATCTTTCTGGTTTCTGGTAATCTTCGTGCGCCCGACCATCACGGATCTGATCCAAATGAACCGCAAATTCCGAGGCATCTAATGGCCTACCTTCACATAGGTCTTTACGGGGAGTTACCACTTGATACCAAGGTTTCAACTTTGCCATTGTCATCCTCTCAATTTAGAAGCCCAGGCCTTTTTTTCTTGCCAGAACACCATCAACCCAACGTTTCTCTTCACACGTCGCCGGATAAAGAGCAGATAACGCCTGCGCCAAATGCCAAAATCTCTGATCTTGCCCAACACCATCTTCAACTAAAAACCGCTTCAAAGCTTCACCACGGCCTACCGCAAAAAGAATCATACTTTGATGGACCTTATCAAGAACTGTTGCTCCTGGTTTGCCCGTTAAGTCTTTATCAATAATGGCTACGTTCTTAGGCGCTTCGACAGGCGCCTCATCAGAACCCATCAACTCTAAAAAAAAGTCCTTTTGGTCTTCATTCTTCTTTTTTCGTTTGGCGCCTGAACCAGTAACGGATTCGCCTTCAAATCCTTCTTTTCCAAACAAATAACGAGCTCTTTCATTTACGGGTATAAGTCGAGCCGTTTCGCCTTTGACTTCTACCAGATGGTCTATCTTTTCAAGATCAGCGCCTAATCCCTGAGCGATTTTCCGCGCTGCATCAAACTCCAATACGAACCCGCTTTTAGTTTTGGTACCCTTACCACCTAATTCTTCTTCATCTTCGGATTTCTCATCGTCCTCATTTGACGCGGCATCAGCAGTTGCTACATTGGTATTCAATGTCCACAGCCACATGGCGGTCAAACGCGCGTCTGATTCAAACCCTGTCGTATTTGCATCTTTAAAAACCAAGGAAAGCGCCTCTTTTGCGACAGCAGCCCAGACCTGCTCCAAATACTCTTTAAGCGTGACGGTCTCACCACTAGCTTTTTCAACACGCGAATAACGGGAAAATATTTCAAGCGCGGGCCCTAAACAAGCGAATATTGCATCTGCACCAACAACCCCTTCTTCAGCCAGGCGAGGCATCCATTCATGAATGCGTCTAGGCAGCTCCGTTAACACATCGCGCCAATCACCAATCTCATCGATGCGCAAATGACCATCAGAATTCTCACGTGGGCGGCAGATAATGTGGATGGATGATTGTAATGACGCCGCATTCTGCGCTTGGGTTCGGCCTTGCAATTCGGTGTCAAGCGGCCAAGACCCAGTAACGATCCAACCCGCTGCTATAACCGCACTAAGAATTGCTTCCCAACTTTCTGTTTTTGTGTCAGCAAAAACTATCACGCCAATACCACTAGGCATCAAAACTTTCCTCGCTTTATCTAGAGAGGCGGTCATTTCCCTTTCAAAAAAAGTTTGATCTTTCACTTCGCCATTTGGACCTGCGTTTGCATTAGTCACAATTATCTCATTGGATTGATCAATCAAGGGCTTAGCAAACAAACTCGGATAAATAGTGACGAATATTTTTCTAAGCCAAACATAAAAGAAATTTGCTAGATCGGAATAAGGAATAGCTGCGAAGTAAGGGGGATCGGTAACGAGCGCCGCAGCTATGTCATCAGGCAGCGGAAGATCTTTAGCTAAACATTGCTCTACTGTGGCAGTGCCTGTGAGATCGCGATTTGCTTCAATTATGCGAACAATCCACTCTATCGCGCTGCCCCAACTACCCGGGCCTTGGCTCAAAGGACAAACTTCCGCGAAATCCCAAGTTATTTGAAGCGCCTGCTTTCCAAATGCCCCGGCGACCGTTCCTCTATTATTCTGCCATCGGGATATTGAACAATTTTGATGAACGAGACGACCAAATGCCAATCCAAAAATCGTTATGAGCGGCAGCATTTGTCTCTCTTCAATTTGTCCACTTTTTTGAAGATTGGAAATTGCGTCACAAAAGCCTCTTAGTGAAATCACTTGGCGCGGCGTGTATAGATGCGCAAACTTTTTTATTCCTATTCTTGTTACAGCACTTAGTCCCCGAGTATTCCCATATGGTCTTATTTCATTTATTTCTTCCATCGGAGAAAAGGTTTCGTTATCTTTAATCTTACCGGCGCTTTTCTTTATAACGCTACTGTCTTTCAATGTCGGGGCACGAAAACGACGCGTTCCATTCGCTTCACAACATACAGCTAATAATTGGGCATCATTAGCACCGCCTTGTTTATCGGACAATTGCTTCTTCACAGCTTTCGCGCTTGTCGTATAAGCACATTTCGGGCACGTAGCACTTCCGCCGGAAACTGTTGGGGACTGAGGCGATCGACTTCCCTTTTGGATAAAGACATTAAAACCTGCGCAGCTACTATTTTCTTTTAGGGATAAGTAGTAATCCTTTGAAAGGTTCAATGTTCTTATTAATGGGATTGTCACGCCACACTTCGGGCCTTCACAACGAATTGTTCTGGCCCATAAATAGGCGATGGGTATTGCTCCATCCTCGTCTTTAGGGTAAAACTCGGCAAGATCTTTATCAGCCATCTTCTTTATCCATGCCCCCCACTTATGGATATCATCAACAAGATTGTCTCCATACTTTGGGATGTATTCTAAGAGGACTTTATTTAGGAGAATGGGGATAGGATTCAGATCACTTGCGAATGAATCAGCTCCTATCCGAAGTGTTTCAACTGGTATGGAACCACCACCAGCAAACGGATCAATGACCAGCGGATGAGTGCCGGGCACACCTCCTAGAGACTCATGTGCGATTTTCGTAAGTTCGCGACTTGTATGAAGAAATTCTTTACTCGTCGAATTATCCCAATTACAAAAATCTGCGATAAAATCCAACAATGCACGTCGCAAATTTATCAAATCATCAAACGCTTTAGGATTTTTACGAGCATCTTCAAATCGCGGAATGCTTTCAGCGCTTAACATGTTTTGTCTTTCATGCTTAGTCCATTCGATCATCAGCTCCTTGGCTTTTTGTTTAAACGAAGCTGGGCAATCACGATCTGCCGGATCTGGCCAAAGAGATGCGCATATAACTGCTCGGCAAGCAGCCAATGGCCGCCTCGCCCACCAAATATGAAGTGTTGAAATATGCCCATGGCGGATACTCTTTTCACGGCGAGCGTGTGCCGAGATACGCTTAATGGGCAAATCAACTTCAATGAGTCGCTTGCAATAATTCATTCGCGTAATCCTTAATTTCGCCAGTGATAGTTCTCATATTCGCCTGTTGAACTCCAAAAATATTTCGATACTTTTCAAATAAACAATTCTCAGGGAACTTGTCGATAACCGTTAAACAATGAAGAGGATAGTTCCTTTTGGCTACTGAAGACATCAAGAGCCACTTCGCCTTGAAGTCGGTGACGGGTAAGGAATATCCAATAATAATTACCTCTTCCGCTTTTCGCAAAACATTCTCAGCTTGTTGCCACAACTGCTTAAAAATTTGCCGTTGGTAAGCCTTATATTTAAAAAGTGTTGGCGGAATTATTACAGGTGTCATATTTTGGGAACATTTTGGGCATTTCAGCCTCGGATCGTCAGGGGTCGTGATTTGCTCCGCAACCACCTTACCTCGGTCAACATAACAAAAATTATTTTTACAGGGAACGCATTCAAGCCAGTTCAAAGAGCCGTGAAGTTTTATTAATCTCGGCCCCCGATTGTTTAACCGATCATGCCAATCATCACTCTTATATGTGCCTGTAAAAGATATGCCATAATTTGGCATTTCATCTTGCCTGCATTTTTTAGCTAGCGCATTGTCAACCAGAAGATCCCAGTTGAAGGAAATGATGGCATCTTCTCGCCCAAGGCTTTCAACAAGATCTCGATGATATGGGCAATACTCACCAAAAAGAATCTTATTCAAACTCAAGTAAATAAATTCCAGGAGTTCCTTTCTTTCGATTTTTAATTTATTCGTCTCAAGAATTGTAAGAACTTCCTCAATATCAAGATTTTCGTTCCGCAATCGAGTCAGATTAAAACTATAGTAACGTTCCAGGAATTTAAAAAGATTTTGAAACCGGTCCCGATCACAGTCCCTTTCCCATAAAACCATAGCCTTTTTAAAAAAATTTCGTGCAACGGGTGCTTTAAGATGAATATTTGATTTGTCGTAGCCCGCGGATGCACCTGCGCCAAGAATGACAACTTTCATCGTTCTTCCGCCTTTAAAAGCTCATTTGCGCCAACATGGTAGCACTCTATTTTCACCACCGGCTTCCAACCAAGGCGGGCAGGATCTTGAATTACATGAACTTCAGGTGTTGTATCGCAGTTAAAAACAACATAGAGCCAATAATCTTTTTTAAGCCGTTCGGCTGTTTTAAATTCATTCGTAGTTAAGGCGACTTCTGCAATTCCGGATCGGCCTTTTACTTCGATGAAACGAACCTCAATAGCGGTTTGAGGGTCTTCAGGATGTGGTTTTCGTGAAATTAAATCAAACCCGCGATTCTCACTTTCAACACTGTGAGCGTGCCAGCCTCGAACCTCTTCAAATTTCTTGACTGCCTCAATTGCAATAGCTTCGATCACGGGATCGCTGACCATGTGAGATATGGCAGCCGTTTTACGTTCCGGATGCGGCAATACCCACGCGGTTGCAACCTGCTGAATGTTGTCAATCTTGCAATAGCGTTCCATGTTTAGCTCAGCTCTGCGCTTCTCAAGCCTTGCGTTCAGATCATCCAACCGATCTTCGAGCATTTTGATTCTTCCATCTAGGCCTTGCTCTTGGCTTTCTGATTCACGAAGCATTTGAAGCTCTGCAAATTGGCACTGAACACGATCTATAATCGTATTAAGACTCAACTCCATGTGCTTCGAAATCGTCTCTATTTCTTTAAGCCGTTGTTTCCTGACATCTTCAAGGAGCGGCATCAATGCCCTCTCATACAAAAAATGTTCAACTTGATCGCGCCCCACATTCTGAATTTCGGGCAACACCGCTGGAGCTGAACCGGCAGAGAGATCGAGAAAAATCGTGGGCTGCCTGACGGACATTTCCCCATTCACTTCGGTTTGCATAACCAATAATTTTTTATGCAAGATGTTCCCGCGACCATCTTTTATATCTGCAGAGAAGACATCAAGCTTTGCTGGGGTTGCTCTATTCAAATCATAAAAAACTGCGCCGCGGGAAAGATCCTGAGCCACCTCATCGACCACCATGGCTCGAACACTTTCAAAAAGAGGATGGCCGGGGGTCACCCAATCCAGCGTTGGATCTTCAGCCAATCTGCTTTTACTAAAAACAATCTGCTTGTATTCACGACCGAGTTTCCCGAACTTAGGTTCAAGCTTATCCCCGTAAGCTAATAACGGACGCGGTATTTTACCGAGGCGATAGATATGCGCTCCTGGTTTAACCTCCTTGGCTGCAATGCCCGTAAGAGGCGCACCTGAAACAAAAAAGTCCTCGATTACTTCTGGGACCAACCGGCGTTCCTTGGCTTCTTCACATTTTCCGATAATCGTAGACAGGTTAAGTTCTCTTTTCGCTAAACCCTCAAGGGTTGATTCTGTGATTTTTTTGATCCGGTCCGTGTCGATACGCTCAACGATACGGTTTTTAATAACATCTTCCGTAAGATTGTGGGCATACATATCACGCATCATGCCTTCAAGCTGATTGGCCGGGAAAATCTCCCCTAGGACATTAAACACTTTACCGACGCGCTGCGGATCGAGATCCTTTTCGATTTGCTCGATTCTCAAGAATAATTTTTCCATCACACGACCTTCGCGCGTATTGGAAGCAACGAAATTAATAATCAGACAATCCTTTTCTTGCCCATAGCGGTGGATACGTCCCATGCGTTGTTCAAGTCGATTTGGATTCCAAGGTATGTCATAGTTGATCATAAGCCAGCAAAATTGAAGATTGATACCTTCCCCGGCTGCTTCAGTAGCCACCATCACTTGAGCGCCATCCGGATCTTTAAATTCGCGTTCGGCAGCCAACCTTGTGCCGGCAGCATCCCGATCTCCTATTTTCATACCCCCATGGATCTGAGTCACATTCAGACCCCATTCACGAAGTTTGCCCATAGGCCGACCGTCGCGCCCATCCCCTGCGAGATAATCAAGGGTTTCTTTATGTTCCGTAAAAATGAGGAGCTTGGTTTTTGGGTCTTTGAAAATTTGCTTCTCTGCCAGGACATCCCGCAGTTTTGTTAATTTGGTTTCAATTTCTCTTTGCTCAAGGACCTTAGCTTGCTGGATAAGTTTTTCGAGTTCTGCAATTTCTTCGCGGAGTGAGTCGGGATCGGCTGATGCTACCACCGATTCAAGCTGCACAATAATTTCTAACTGCTCCTCTTCAGGCATATCCTCAAAATCATCTGGTAAGCGTCTATTGATTTGCTCTTGTTTATAGGCTTCAGGGTCCTGCAAAATCTTTTCGCGATTTAGTTTCATGCGCTCCATCGTGCGTCGGACCGCATATACACTGGACGCAAATCTTCGTTGCAACAAAGCCATTGTGAATCCCAAAGCCCGGCCGCGAAGCGTATCATCCTGAGAGGCTTTTATGGACTGATCTTCAACAAAACGCGTCAGGCTGTCGTAAAAATCAAGCTCTTCATCATCAATCTTAAATGCAAGTGTTTTGACAATGCGTTTCGTAAAAAGACTTTTAGTGATGCCCGTATTCGGATCAGGGAAAGTTACAAGCGCCTCTTTTACACGGCGCAAATAAAAGGGAGCTTCTCTATTTTCCATGGCTTTCTCTAAGCTCTTGATATCGCCATAAACATCTGCATCAAGGAGTCGAAGGAAAAGACAAAAATTTTTGGGATCTCCCTTGTGGGGAGTAGCCGTCATCAATAAGTAGTGATCGGTGCGCTCCCCAAGAGCTTCGCCAAGTTGATAGGCCAACGTTTTCTTTTCTTCGTTAGAAGCGCTCATTTTGTGCGCCTCGTCAACAATGACGAGGTCCCATTGACTTCGAAGAAGGCTTTCGTTTGCATCCTCAATTCGCGCCACCCAAGAAACCGAAGTAATCACCTGAGTCAGGTCTTGCCACGGATTTGATCCATAATTCGCTCTTAGCAAGTCGCTCCGAACAATCTTGAAATCCTCTCGAAATTTTTCTTTGAGTTCACGCTGCCATTGAAATGAAAGGCTAGCGGGGGTAACGATCAAAATTCTTTGAATGAGGCCTCTTACTTTCAACTCTTTGATTAAGAGGCCGGCCATAATGGTTTTGCCAGCTCCAGGATCGTCCGCAAGCAAAAATCTTATTCTTGGCAATTTCAGAAAGTAATCATAAACAGCTTCGAGCTGATGTGGGAGAGGATCGACCTTGGCTATTGAAAGACTAAAATAAGGATCGTACTCATAGGCTAATGCAAGCCGCATAGCCTCTATTCCTAAGCGGAATTTATTTGCATCGCCGTCATAAGGATTTGTTGCAGGAGAAAGTTCGAGAAGATCTATTTCTTCAAATGTGAGGATTGGCTGGTGAACTTTGCCAGATTCCAATCCCTCGCCGACAATTTTAAGGGAATTGCCCATCTGGACGGTTTTTATAACCTTGACCGACTCAGCGAAAAAAGGCCCTTTAATAATCGTATCTGGTTTTATCTCTTCTATTTTCATGTGAACATATCCAGCCCTTGCGGATTTGAAATCATTACGGTTATGCTTTTCTTTTTGGCCGCTGCTGCCTCACCCATGCATCGACCTCTTTAATATCGAATCGCCATTGGCCACCCAGTTTGGAGGCAGGCATACGCCCCCTCTGGCAGAGTTTGTAAATCTTCTCCTTGGAGACCTGGAGGTAGTCTGCTATTTGTTCGATGGTGAGCCATTTAGTCGTCATGAATAGGTGTCCATTTTTTGCCAGATTATACTAAAGAAGTGACTATTGCAGGTATAATTATTTCAGGGCGTTTTTAACAGCAGACTTACCCGATACCGTTCTCTAAATCATTTCAAATTCCCATCTTTTAAAGCAGATATTGGATAAACCTTTTCAAGAATCTGCATTAGATTTTTGGGTGGCCGAAATTTCGCATTTTCAAACACCTCTAGTTTAGGCGCGCGGTAATCGTAAGCCACAGCCACCCCTAAGACCCATGCAGCATTAGGGGTTTCTAAAAAATCATCAATTCCCATTTTCACTTCTTCTTCGAATGTTCCGACATGAGGATTGTAAAAAATAAAAATTGGCAAATCCATTTGCTTTAATTGTTCTACCTTTGAGAATAATTTAGAAGCAATTGATTTCGCTGAATCTCGCGGATCAAATGCCCCACCTTGATCTAAGGCTCTTCCAGTTTGAGATGTCGTCGCTTCTAATAAAAACTTAAAGCCATCCACATTGACCAGAGCCTCAGCTCTTTTTCCGCTTGATGGAATTATCGGTTCGTAATCTTCCACATACCCTTTAAGAACCCAAGGGCCCACCACCATTAGCTCGAAAGCGGTTCCAAGATAATTGGACAGATGCGCTCTTAACTTCTTAATTTTAGAAAGTAAAATAGCTTTCCGATGTGTTATCTGATAAATTTTCGAAATATAAAGATCAATTTTCTCTAAAAAGTTATACTCTCTTCTCTCCTCCTGAATGAAACCTATAAAAATCGTATGGCTGTCTGTTCCAAACCCTTTCAGACCATCATATTTTGAAATTAATTCGGCCACTTCCTTTTTCCATTTTTGGTCAAAAGCATAATGCAAAAAAGAACTTCGATTCACAACCCCCATAAATCTCTTTAATCCACCTCTGAGATTTTGCTTGTATGGCTCCGTCAATCTTTGGCTGTCTATTTTTTTATTAGTAGGTGCTATTTCATTCCATTGTTTCAAGAGTCTAAGCATTTCATGGGAAGGGTAAAAGCCAAGGCTTTTTCTGACTTCGCGTTTAAAGTCGAGACCTGAGAAGTTGGGCCGCTTAGTAAAAAAAGGATTAAAACACTTCTCCAAAATTTCCTTTTCGAAAACCTGACCTTTATAGCGCATTGAAAGTCGTAAAAGGTTTTCTAAAGAAGCATCTTCACTTGCTTGTCTGAGCTCTAAAGACCTAATTGATGGTGTCATTGTTTTGGCAGAGCAGGATTTGTACGTGCGGCCTTTTATGTTACAAAAAATATCGCGGCAAACCGTCTCTTCTTGCGATGACTTCTTCAGGGCCAATAAGCTTCAGCGAAAGAAAGACATCATTTCCTAGATCAGTCCAATGATAAGAAAATTGAATATTCACGATGGGCTTGCCTTGAATCGATTCCGCGTGAGTATCTAAGCCTAAGAGGCCTATTCTACACAAATTAGAGATCGCAGGGACGTGCCTTTCAAAGGCTCCCTTCGCATAATCATCACCATGTGTGCGCCTGATATCGTTCTCATAATTATCTCTGTGTTCCTTGCCGGTATGCAAAACAAAGTTTCGTTTCCCATTATGGAACATAATTACTTCAAACTCATAAGGTCCTAACTGCATAATTGCTTGTCGGATCTTTTTTTCTTCTGAGATTTTGTACCAATCAACGGCATCTTTAATTTTGAGCGCAAGAGGCTCAATGCTTTTTGAAAGATCCGGTTCATAGGGATGATAAATCAAATCTTTAATATCAAATTTTGGTTCGTATTCCTTTTCAGCTATTAAAATTTGCCTTGTTATCGGTTGGGTCGCATGGGCAATACCGAGCTCATAAAATACATTCGCATTGTCTTGGGTTAATACCCCGAGAATAATCTGAGCGGTCGTTAAATGCTCGAGAACATTTACCCATCCCGAAGCTGTTCGGATGTCATCTTTACTTCTGTACGTACGCAGTAAGTTTTGACCGGTCCTCCCAAGCAGCTCATTTGCTTTAGAAACAGCCGGCACAATAAGATCTGTATATATCGATTCGAGTTCGGCACTAAAAGGCATAACGATAAATATTTCATTATGATTTATCCCTCTTTGAAGGGATCTAAAATTATAAGGGTACATTTGCCTCCAATACATGCCGGTCTGCCGAAACTATTAACATTTTCGTTAACAGAAGGTATTTTAGGCTCCAAAAAGAAAAAAAGCTACCGGGTTCATACTCGATGGCTTCAGCACTTACGTTTAGTGATTTGAACTTACGACCTTTGGATTATTTCTCCCACTGTTGTAATGTGTATAAAATACGAAATCGCTTTTTTAAAACTTGCAGGGATCGATAAACTGAGAAAACGTCAAAAGATATTGCCTAAGGCAGCGTACTTTAACTTGATGAGAACGGCTCGGAGAACGGGATCTTTCACATATTGTTTGAGAGCGTCTTTGGCCACTTCCTCAAGCAGATCATTTGTTCCAGGAATGCTGGTATTATAGACAACAGTCCCAACATGCAGACTGGTGACCGTTTTCTCATAGATGTTCCTTCCCTGCCCATCAAACGCTGTTAATGCTAAAACCAGTTTAACTTCGGCGGATCTTGCCCCAGTATGATTCGTTATTGTCAGTTCATTAACCCGTATTACAAATAGGCCGTTAGCCTTTTTGGGTATCGCAAAAATTTGTGTGAAATCATCTAGCCCCGCCATAATTCCAGCTATCTTCAGTCCTGCTTTTTCCTGAATATTTGCGGCCAAGTATTCCGTTACAATTTCAATGGGGCTTAATTCCGCGGATGATGTCAAAGCGGGAGAGCCCGAGTCTGCATTTTGCACATGGGACGAAGCCGTTTTTGTGATCGCGGGGGCCGGCGTCGTAATGCAGCCGCTGAACGTAATAATAAAAATTAGCCCAACTATGGAACTAATATTAATGAGTCGTGGCATCTTCGACAAACCTCCTGGCCTCTTCGTAAGATGCCTTCGTCCCTATATCAAACCATGCCCCGTCGAATTCGACTCCATAGACGGACTCTTTTTCCGTCAGCCATGCGATGAAATCTCCGATCTTGTCAGGATTCCGTTTCTCAATTTCAAGATATTCATAAAGTCTCAGCCGGACCGGAGCCGGTAGATAGTAGACACCCACGCTCACGTTTGTGGTTTTAGGGTCTGCCGGTTTTTCCTCAAAACGAACGATCCGTCCATAGCCATCCATTTGCACAACTCCACACTGGGCCGCGATTGATTTCTCCTTCACATCATAAAGGCCTATAAACGGCCAAGCAGGGTGTCCCAGGCATGGAAGTAGAAAATAACCGATGGGAAAATCAAAATAATTATCCCCGCAAAAAACAAGAAAGCTCTCTGGACTACCGCGGAAAGCTCGAAGTGCCAAATCCAGATCCTTCACCGCACCCAAACGTTTTTCCGTTTCATAAACATTATTATGAATAATGCGGATCGGCTTTTTGCATGCTGAAGTTTTTTGCCACTCGACAAAATCAAGGTAAAACCTACCGCTGCTTACAAGAATAATTTCATCAAAAATGGGAAACCGCTCCAGTTTTTCGATGAGATAATCGAGTATCGTTTTATCCCCGAATCTTAAAAGTGCCTTCGGCAGGTTCTGCGTAAGCGGATAAAGTCTTGTTCCAAAACCAGCGACAAGAATAATGGCTTTCATAAGCAGGGACACTCCTCCTGAAGTTCGGATGCAACCGGATACCACCAGTACATCCTTTGGCTGATTGCCGTTACAAACAATCCAAAATCATGCACCCTTCTTCCACCGCCAATATCCCAAAGCAAATCTTTAAGCTCGTTTTCATGCGATGGGCCGTTCACAAGGGATATCTCCCTGTTTTCACGAAGTTGTTCCAGTATCATTTTTTTTGAATACCCCTTTCTTTCATTTTGATTTTTACTTGAGCCCGCATTCCATATTTCACATCCGGAGGGAGCTCTGTCAGCCGGATCTCACACGGAACCACGTGTCTGACCTTGAAAACCTTTTCCACCTCATCCATCGTTCTGGGTGCGATCCGCACCACTTCCCCTTTAAATGTCTTCCAGGGAAATGCCTGGAATTTTGCTTCCACCGAATTTCCAAGCGCAACTTTGTGAATCTCTTTCTCAAGAACCAGCACTTCAAGGAAGTAGCTTTCGGGGTCTGCGAATTCGAGAACGAATTCTCCTTCACGGAAAGGACTTCCCACCTGTGCCCCAGGATACGTAAGAAGCACACCATCAAAAGGCGCTTTGAGGTCCAACGACTCCACGCGCGTTTTTAGAAACTCCACTTCCCCTTCTGCTGATTCAATCTCCTTTCCCTTGATCGCAAGTTCCTCTTTTGCTTCATCTAGCTCATGAGCGGCTCTTTCGAACTCAGCGCGTCCACTCACCCCGTTTTCAAACAGGATCTGTTTGCGGTCTTTTTCCTGTGAATGAAATTCCGTTTTTTTCTCAAGACGGGCTTTGTCGAGCCTTAGAATTTCAAGCGCGAGCTTCCTTTCTTCAAACTTTCTTTGGATCTCTGGGTTCTCAAATCTTGCGATGACCGCTCCTTTTTTCACCCTTGCCCCTTTTTCACATAAAAGCTCCTTCAGGACGCCAGAACTTGTAAGTCCGATCTTTGCCAACCTCTCTGCTTGAAGTACCGATTCGCTCGTGATGATTCCCCTGGGCCAAAAAATAATGGCGGCCCCCAAGATCAAAATAAAAAAGAAGATTTTTCCTTTCCCTTTCTTTTCTACTTCTTTTTTCTCTTCAAAAAGCGACGGCTCTTCGTCGTACGTCCTATTGGCTGTTTGTTCATTCATTTTTTTCGTTTCTCCTTCTTTGATTTAAATCCACGCCCTGAATCTTTCAGGAATCGACTGTGCCGTCCAATATGCAACCGGGATAGAAAGAATCAGGCTTGTTAAAAGGGGCGATGCTTGCCACACAAAATAAGGTGTTTGAAACATGCAGAAATAAAGCGCGAACGCACCGAATGCCGTTCCAGGCCAGAGGTTCTTTACTGTGTTCTTAAAGCACGCCTTGATAAACGGATTCTTGGACATGGGTTTCCAGTAAATCTTCCGTAAAGGAATGCCCAGGATATGCAGAGGTGTATAAATAAAGTTATTGAGAGTGAGCAGCGTTGAAATAAGGAGCTCATAAACATACGCCCTGAAGTCTTTGATGTTTTTCAGGATCGGAAGCTTGTGAAAGAAGACCACCCCAACGCTGAAGACAAGAGTCCATTTCAGGACGCTATTCGTAAAAAGGCCAAACCAAATGGAATCCACCTGAAAATGAATGAGTTCACCCGTAACGCATGAGTGAGCCAGCACTCCCAAAATCACCCAGAAAAAAAATACGAGGTCGGCGATATACAAGTAGATTCCGTAGAACGCCAGAAACCTTGAAGCAAGCGAAATCCCAGGCATAAAAACAAGCGGGATTCCCTGAAGCGTTCCCTGGGCCCAGCGGCGCGATCTAGCCCTTGCTTCAAGATAACTGGAAGGAGCCTCATCAAAGGCATGCACGTCTGGGCAAAACGCTACCCGGTATCCCATGCGATCAAGAAGTGCGGTATCCCAATTGTCATGGGAGAGGAGTCCCTTAGGGAGTTTTATCTTCGAAAGAAGCGAGGTCCGCGTCAGGTGATGATGTCCAAAGGAAATTGTGCGGCCAAAAATGGCCTGATAGGCCGAAAAATTAAAGCGTTGGGCAAAACTTGTCCCGATTCTTTCGAACCGGGCATACCAGGTGCTGGCATGAGCAATTTTGACAGCCGCCTGAAAGATCGCGATATCCTGATTTTCAGAATGTTCCGCTTTGCGGAGGAGTTTGAGAAGCGATCCCTCGGGAACCATCCCATCCGCATCACAGACATACATATAGATATATTCCGGATGGGCATGGAGAAATTCGGCAAGGTTCCCCTGCTTTCTTTCAACCGGATTCTCTCTTCTTCGATAAAACACTCGCCCCGGATGATGCAAATTAAGTTTTTCAATAAGTTGCCTTTCATAAGGCTCGTATTCCGCGGAAGAATCCGAAAGGATCCAGAGATCCACATGGGGCAGCCTATTTCCAGAAAATGAGTAATGGATGCGCTCAAAAAGACCGTGGGATTCATTTCGTAGGGGGTAGACCATTGCGGTTTTTGGAAATTGTTTGATATATGCCTCTTTCAAAACCGGAGTTTCGAGGAAGGGCACTGTGACACTCAACACAAACAGAAAGGCGACATTGAAGAATAGAAATCCGAACCCGCCGATCCAGGCGAAACTGATCCAAAAACTCTGCTCAGTCATGACAAGCGTTGAAGAGAGTAGCCACACTGCCGCAAGAGTCATGACCAGAACCGCTCCAAGAAACAGCCGTGTTCTTGCCTTGGGATTTGCACGCACCTGGTTAATCCATAGAGGCGAATATGTTTTCACCATTCCGCCTCCTGATTCTCAAAATGGACTTCATTTCCGGGCGGGGTGTCATTGATGGCGGCAAATGCCGTTTTCCTTTCAAGTCTGGCTATCTGGATCCGGTATTCCGTTACCGCCTGGATCCTTACGATTTTGGCTTCCTCAAGCGCAAGGAAAGCATCCACAAGCTCGCCTGTTCCCTTTTCTCCCGCAATCAACCTGGTTTTTTCATTTTTGTAGATTTCCTCTCTTTCTTTAAGAAGAGCCTCCTGCATCCGGATTTTCTGACGCACAGCTCTTGCCTCATGGAAAAGTCTGCTGATCTCTTTTTCGTGTTCCCTTATTTTGAGCTCCCCTTCCCACTTCGTTTCTTCAATCTCATGCTCTTTTGCGCTGATCTGAGATCCGAGTCTGCCGAAATCCCAGATGTTCCATTTGCCTTCAATCCCCACGATGAAACGGTCTGTGTCTACAAAGACATCCCTGAAGCGGTTCCAGCGCGCTGAAAGGCCGATATGAGGAAATCTTTCCGCCTGAAGTGCCCGCTTCTCAAACCGCTTTTCCTGAACTTTAAGTTCACGTGTTTTGTAAACCGGATCATGCCGGCGGGCTGTTTCAAGATATGCGCCCACCTCACCTTCAAGTTCAGGAATCTCTCCAAGCGGCTCAAGGTCAAGCGACTCACCCTCTCCAATGCCAACGGTTTCCCTGAGGACCGTGTGAAGGTAGTCATACGTTTCCTTGTGCTTCACAAGCGCGTGTTTCGCGCTTTCAAGAAGCGTCTCTATCCGGAAAAACTCATGGCGAGGGAGAATTTCCTTATCCACAAGTTTCTTGATTCGTTCATACTCGCGAAAAAGTTCCTTTACCTCGCCCTGGGAGATCCTGGTAAGTTCCTTTTCTTCCAAAACCTGCGCATAAAGCACACGCACCATAAGCTCCACCTCAAGCCTCGCGTCATCGAGTTTAAGTTTTTCGATTTCCACAACCGCCTTTTGCATTTTTTTCTCAGCAATCGCTTTTCCTCCCTGGAAAAGCGGCTGTTCAATCCCCGTATCCAGGTAGGTAAGAACCCTCTTTTCGCCCGTAGCCATTCCCCCAACAGCATCTGCTTTTATTTTTGGCAGAAACTCCGAAAGTTTTCCTTTATAAAGAGCCTCCTCTTTCCGGAGTCTCGCAAAAGCCCGCTTCACCTCACCGTGGTCCTTGAGTGCCCTTGTCACCGCTTCTTCAAGGGTCAAAAGGGATCCGAACTGGCCGGAAGGGATTGGTTCGGATGCTGCGGCCGTGATGGGGCCGAACCCAACAACTGAAACGATGAACGCCACAAACAAGCAGATGGTTTTACCCCACGAATCTTTTTCTCTTATGAGACTCTTGTGCATAGAACGGTTTTCTCCTGACTCGTTACAAACCTCGATACGAACTTCGCGCTTTAATCGGCGCTGCTATACTCCGAAAGTTTTTTGGCGAGTTCAGTCACACCCTCCTGAAACTCACTGAAGTTCTTTGGAAGGATGCTGACTCCTCGCCGGGCTGCGAACATGCCCTTGCCATCCTTGTTTTTCACAAAAAACCGGATGTCCCCGCGAACCTTCCCATCCACCTCCACAATCGCAAAGTGAAGCTCTTCTCCTTTGCGGGTCGGAATCACCTTCACCTTTTCCTTCTCTTCAAATCCACGTTCATTTTTTTCCTGTGTCATGGTCTTGTTCTCCTTTTTGTTTTTACGATTTAAACCGCATCAAGCAACAGCACATAAACCGGCTTATACGCATCAGCCGTCACGGACTTCTCAATCTTCACGTTTCGCAGGTTTCCCCTTGCCTCTTCAGAAAGGTTCTGTGCGACATTCAAACGCAGTTGGTCCTCAAGGTTGAAAGGATCCCGCGATCTTCCTCCGAGAAAGAGCGTCCCCACAGAAAGCGCGGATTCCCCAATCGCCTTGAGAACTTTCATGTCCGTGTGTTTCTCCACTTTCCCCTTGATTCCTGCCGCGCCGTCCTCCGAAAGGGCCATAGCCTGCACCCGAATCTCCCGTCCATCCGGAAAAACAAGCAGGTGAAACTGCACATTGATCCGGTCAAGGGACTTCACGATACTTGCCGCACCAAGAAATTTTGAATCCTTGGGGATGACAACTTTCTCCTGATACACAAAATCCTTGGCAAGCACTGCCAGAACCGGCGCCTCAACGTTAAAACTGAAGACGCGGTCCTGAAGAAACGCCGGAATTTTGGTCCCGGACGGAAGTCCCAGTTTTGGTTTTTCCGTCCTTTCCCTTCGAAGACCCAATGCCTTGTCAGATTCATTTTTAACAACGAAGACCGCAATAGCGCTGTCGAGCTTCCTTTTTTTACGATCTGAAACTCTTGAGGGCCTTTCAGATTCGACCGGGGTCTTTGTTTTAGCCGAGGCATCAATCACACGATCCATAGAGGAGGCAGTCATGATGACGCGCTTTTCATCAAGAGCAGGAAGGTCCCTTGGTGTCTTGTTTTTTTTATTGAGATGAGTAAACAGAAAGGAGGCCGAAAATATCAGAATTAAAAGGAGGCTCCATCTCACCCACCGTTTTTCAAAAAAATCCCGGATTGAGAAGTGAGCCTTTTCTAATCCTTTTGGTTTATCGAGAAAACCCGGTTCCGGCGGAGCCGGTTCCTTACCCTGTCTTCTGAATTTCCCAAAGAGTCCTATCATTCAAACCACCTGAACCCTTTGATCTCGATGTTTCGCTCCGCTCCGTGCTCCGGCACATCCTCAAGGATACGGAGCACAGGCTTCTGGCTTTTCCCAAGCGCGCGGTAATCAAAAACAATCACGCCGTAGACATAGCTGTCGGGCTGAATCACACGGGAGAGTTCCAGTTCGGCGGGGAATTCGATAACCCCTGATTCTCTGTTCTTCAGGAGCTTGCGTTCATATTCAACCGCTCCGACCGCTGCTTTAAGCACCTTGTAAGGAGTTTTGGAATAGTTCAGCACTGAAAACCTGAGATAGGCCTTGTCCCCAACACGGGAAAGAGAAAGAAGATTGACCTGCACCTCGCCTTTTGATTCCGATGCCTTGAGCTCGATTGTCGTGACTCCCTTGGCAACTTTCTCCCTTAGTTTTTCCTCCGAGAGTTTTTGAGCTTTCTCATCCAGTTTTTCTTCCTTTTCCTGAAAAGACTTCTTAATTGCTGATACCTTCTCTTCCACCTTCATTTCAAATGCGTTTTTAACGAGAGACTCGTCATCCTGAGGCAATCTGAAATCAAGGACGAAATCAGCTGTTTCGGGCGGCCCCACCGAGACATCAAACGCAAGCCGGCCCGATCCCGTAATAATGATGAGATTGGTTCGTGCATCTGTCTCATCCGTAATGGGCTTCACGAGGACCTGCTTTTCATAGACCTCCACTTTGAAAAGATCCTGGTCACCTGCAAAGACTTTGAGAGCCGGCTCCGGAAGGTCGATGGTTGAAACGTAACCGAGCGCGGTCTGGAGTCTGTAAGTCACAGAAGATCGCATCGTAACCTTGTAGATATTCTTTGTGGATCTGCGCAGCTTGTTAAATTGCTGCCTTTCTTTCAGGGGCTCCTTTTGCTCGACGATTTTCTCTTCGCCTGCCGACAGAAATGAAACAGGTGCGATCCATAGCCCCAAAACGACTGCAAAATAAATAATCCTCCTCATTTGTCGCCCTCCAGTTTGTTTAAAAGAATCTCGTGATAATCCTCCACAAGAAGGCCCGACGGGATCTCCATGGTTCGTGGAAACTTTCTTAGGACAAGTTCGGATTTGAGGAGTGCCGACTCGCGGTAAGCAGTGTCCCGATAGCTCATGAATGTACGGACCCAAACAAGTGACACGCGCACGTGCTCGGGCGTTTCGCGATCGATTTTTTCTTCCTTGAATTCGATTCTTGAATGAAGTTTTGCATCCTCGATTTTTGCGAGTATTCCGGACTCGATCAGACTGCGTTTGGCGGCGGCCTGGTAGCGTGAGGTCATAAGATTCCAGGCCTCGGCCATATCACGGCTTATGGTATAAGCGTTATATTCCCCGTATCTTTTGACAAACGTCTTCGCAAAATACAGGATCTCGGGTTCTGTCGGGGCATTGTGGGTATCAAGATCGCGGATCGCTTCGGCTTTACCTACATCATTCACCCGGATCACCACCGGTGAACGCTTCGCAAGCATAAACGCGCCGAAGAGAGAAAGAAAAAGCAGGGCAAGCAAGACCAGACTCATGAGTTTCAAAAACTCAACTTGTGCTTCAAGATCCCCAAAGATCTCGTAATACCGCCGTCCCATATTCTCGAGCCTTGTCTGAAACCGGGTTTTCATTTGTAAGTCCCTCCCCCTGCCTGTGTCGGATTTGGAGTTGTTCCCCTTGCCTGCGTTGTGACATACCTTGCGACAAATGCGGTCCCGATCCCGACCACGGCCGATCCCAAGCCGCTGATATTGCCGCCTGAAGTCACCTGATTGGAGATAAGCGGGACTGAGATAAAGAGCAGAATGAAGAGAACGTTCGCCGCAATGACAGCCGCGCTGTTTGTCTCTTCCGGCAGGTAAACCGCGATGACGTTCATGGTGGAGATCACTTTCATGAGAATGGAAAGCACGACGGTCCAGAGCGAAACGGCGACAAGACTCCTGAGCCAGAAAGCCAGACCCTGCGAAGTCCCTTTATAGACACCGAATGCCATCAGGATCGGGCCAAAGACATAAAGAAGCGACAAAAAGACAAACCGGAGCCAGTTGAGAACTCCAAGCGACACAAGTGCGACGATATAGGTGAGATAATTCAGGACTGTCAGGATGATTCTGGTATCGAATCCACCAAGATCCTTTTTCTGGGTGATTTCGCGAAAGACCGCTTTGATCACTTCCTGGAACTCTTCATGAGGAAGAATCGCTTTTGCCAGAAGGTCCGTCCCGTAAACCACCCACACAAAGAACCGCTCATAAAGAATCATGAGCCCTACGACAAGCACAACACGCACGAAAAGGCCCGTATAATCCGACCGGTCTTTCATGGCCTGCACATTCTCATGCAGCACCGCCACAATGAACATGACCGGAAAAATGATGGCGGCCGCGGCAGCGGTAGTCGCATAAGCGGATTCGAAAAGATTCGGGATCTGAAGCACGTTTGAGAAAAGGAAGCCCTGATCGTTCATGCGGAAATCCTTTCCACCGGGCTTAGAATGCTTTCAAGGTATTCATTGGCATCGCGAACAAAGCGGAGCCGCTCGCGCTCCGCATCCTTCTCACGCCGTGAGGTTTGCTCAATCTGGGTGGCCTCAAGCTCAAGAAGCTTTGCCACCGCCTCCTGGTTCTGCTGACCGAGAATCATAAGCTCGGAAACCCCCTGGGCTTGAAGTCTTGCCGCACCTTTCGGACTTGCAATCTTTGCCTGATTTTGGATCTCCCGGGCCGCGTCCCGCATGTCTTTGCCTGCTTCGCGGATGTCACCTGCAAGCTGAAAGGCCTCCACCACCTGCATTTCCTCAAAAGGGATATAAGGTCTTTCGTTTCCTTCCGGGATTTTTCCGGTGATTGCTTCAAGCGAGCTTCTGAGGTCTTCGGGCGTTCCGCCGGTCTGAAGAATCTCAAGATGCGGCGCGGTAGATCCCCCGTCTGAAAATACGCCGCGGATCTGCGCTCTTACTGAATCAATAAAATTCCGCACCGGATCGCCTTTCACAAGGTCCAGGATCTCATCAAGGCCCGAATGGAACCGAAAAAGCTCAAGCGTTTGTGTCTTCATCTCATTCAGCCTTTCAACCGCAAGTGCAATGTCCTGGGCGAAACTGCTGTTAAGAATCGCATTCTGAAGTTCCTGCAAAGCGGCATTTACGGCGTCAAAAGTCGGAAGGCTGGCGTAGGATACCGGGACCTTCGATACGACCAGCATCAGCGAAAGGAAAATGACACAAATCCCTTTACGCATTGGGGAGCTCCCTTGATTTGGCAATCCCGTTCGGAAACTCTCTTGCCAATGTTTCAAAAAAATCAAGATCGGGCATTTCCGGATTCTTGTTCCGCAGTTTCATCTCCACAGCCAAATCTTCCGGGTCCGTTGTAGCGATCCAGTATTCAAGCGGGCTCGCCTCCACCTTGGCAATCACGCTCCGGTCATCAAATTTGATAAAGACCTCGGAATAGAAACCCGGCTTCACCTCAATCTCGCGGGCCGCCTGAATTTCGTTTTCGTTAAGGCCAAACAAGGCAAGCTTTTCGTGACTTTTCTTAAGCCGGAGGATGTATTTAATGGGAGAGTTATTGATCATGACGCCCGCGATCTTTGCATCGAGGAAGTCTTCAGGGTTCTGGCTGATGGAAAGGACGCCGGCATTGAACTTGCGGGCCGTTCTATAGAACACCTCGACAAGCTCCGTCCCCTGCGCTTCCTTAAGAAGCTGCCAGCATTCGTCAAGAACCAGCATTTTTTTTATCGCGAGGTTCTCAAATTTTCTTTTAAGCGCAAATGGAATAATGAACAGCAGGATTTCCTGAAGCTCGGGGTAGCGCGCTATTTTCCTGAGATCAAAAACCGTGAAGCGTGCGTTGAAATCAAATCTCCCTTTGCGGTTCAGGATCTTTCCATATTCACCCTGAGTGAAAAGCGTGAGCTCTTTGGCGAATTGATAGGCTTTCTTTTTATCCTCGTCGTCACTGAATTCGTAATGCCTAAGACAGTTTTCAATATCCCCGAGAAGCGGGGCGCTCGCGGCCGGAAGGCCCCTGTAAACTTCTCTCACGGCCCGCTCGAGAATCATTTTTTCACTGGATGACCAGACGCGGGAGGGATTGATCATTTTTTGTAAAAGCTCTTTCAAAAACTGGAGGAATGTCGAATCCGCATCCTTTGCTTCCGGAAAAAGAATTTCCTTGGAAGGAAACGGGTTGAGAGCATAATCCTCAGAACATTCAACCTCGAGGTAGGATCCGCCCAACGCCTGGGAAAGTTTTTTATAGCTCCCGCCAAGATCGATCACAATAACCTCGTGATCCCGAGACTCAATCAAAAAATGGAGCAGAAGGTGGGATGTGAAAAAGGATTTTCCCGCCCCCGTGGCTCCGAGCATGACGGCGTGCTTGGCTGAAAGTTTTGGATCAAAAAGATCAAGCCTGATCGGTTCATCCCGCCATGTTTTAAGAAGAAGCCCTTTGTTTCCTGTGCCTCTCCAGCTCCCCTGAACCGGCAGAAGGTGCACTGCCGCATTGGATGGAACCGGATAAGCAAGCGGGTTTTCATCGCCTTGAAGCGGAAGAAATGTAAGAAAGAGCCGGTCATGATTCATGTGGTCCACAATGCCTTCCGCCCCTCCGAGTCGCCGGAATGCACGCAGAAGATTGCCTGACTTTTCACGAACAGCTTCTTTTGATTTGGCTTTGACGAGCACGGCAAAGGAGGCGTAGACAATCTTGTCCCAGGTGTTTGCTATCTCGCTCAGAAACTGATCGGCCTCCCCGGCTTTTGCAAGCGCCTCATGATCGCGGCTGCGCGAGAAATAATCTTTTGCTTTTGCAAAATTGCCTTCCCTCCGAATTAGGGATTTCTCCTTTTCCTGATCTGGAACCTCTAGGGTAAGCGTCAAAAGATGATCCTTGCCAAGTTCCCTTTCAAAATCACGGAACGATTTGATCGTCGTTGATTCTGGAAGCCCGGCAAGATTGATCGCCTGATGAAAGAACCCGTTAAGGTAAAAGGAGTCATAATCCGAAAGAGGCGGGTTGAGAAGCAGGCGCGAACGCAGACTTGCCTGATTCTCTCCAATACGGCTTGATTTGAAAAAATTTTCAACTGATCCATCGACCCCCTGAACGGGATTCAAAAGCTCATAAAGATAGGCCACGGTTTCCGGATCATCTAAAGACCGGATGTTGAATCCAAGACCGCCGAGACCTTCCGAAACCTCTCTTGCGACGGCATGAAGCGCCTCTTTTGCCCTTTCGAATTCAAATTCCGACAGACGGTGCGCTTTTTTACCGAAAGCAAGCGAAACATTCGGAATTAAGGAGGATCTTTGCTTCCTTCTCTCGGGATAAAGGCAGACAAATAAAAAAATCTCCTTTTTGAAAAAAGGGTGCTTTCTCCAGGTACGGATTTTCGCTTCAATAAAAACTCGGGCGAGATCATCCTGAACGTGAATGGACTGAGCGTATTCCTGAAGCAGTTTTTCATCCCCTTCTTTTGTATGGGCGATGAAATGAATCACCGAACATTCAGGAAGGGAATTGATAAATTTACGCATCCGGCTTTCGTAGTCTGCAATCGCTTCATCCGTTTGAAGCAGAAGATCCCGGGACTCCACCTTGAATCCCATTGCCAGGCTTCCGGTGACTCCGATCAAAATCCCCTCCTCAATCCGGTAAAGGTCAATGCGCTTAAAAAAAGGCATCCTCGACTCTTTTTGAATCAGGTCTCTTGTCCGGGTTAAAAATGATGCCTTCATTCAAAAATCTCCTTCTCCGTCTCCCGCCCTGCGGGATGGCTCTTCGGTCTCGAAAGGAACCCCGCCACAGATCCTGTCCAATGCGGCGGTTTCCCTTTTTTGTAAAGACGCAGGAAAAAGTAGGCGCCGAGAACCAAAAAGGCGTTCACGATGAGATTGGCGGAAAACATGAACACAAAAAGAAAGACCAAAAGAAGAAGGAGAAGATCAAAAAACTCGAGGCCGAGAATTTTGTTTCTTGTTCTCATTTTTCTGAACCATTTCACTGCGTTCTTCATCTTCTCCCCTTTAGAAACGTGCAACGTTTTGAATAAAATCAAGGACCGCCCTTGAAAGCATGATGAGCGCCCCGCCGCCTGCGGCAAGCGCTCCCCGGCGCATCCCGTCCTCATCGCCAAGCGCCATGGAAACGCCGGCCACGGCAACACCGATCACAAGCACCCCGGGTCCTATGGTGTGGATCAAGAAATCACCGACACCTTCCAGAAACGCATTGAGATCCGACTCTGCGTTCGCCTCCGCAAACGCAAGGCGCATTTGAAAGGTCAAAATTGCCGCCAGAAAAAGAATCCTGTGAATCCTGGCTTTCGCGTTTTCATTCATCTGTTATCTCCTCCTTGCCGGGTGAGGAGGGGCGCTTTAACCGGCACATTAAAGGCACATCGCCTTTCGCCGCTTGAGCGGGGCCGTGCACCCCTCCTCATGGGAGATGGGTTTACGACATGGGTGTTCACAGAAACTGGACGTTTCTATACTGAAAATATTTTTTTCTGGATCCGTTTGAGAATGTGATAAACATTGTTTTCCGTGGTGCCGAACTTTGCAGCGATCTCTTTGCCCGAAAGGCCGTGACGGTAATAAAGTGTGAACATCTCTTTTTGCTTTCGGTTCAGCCTGAAAAAACCCGGGCGCTTGATCAGGAGCTCTCTCTTCTTTTGCCTCTTCAAGTGCTGAAGAAAAGCATCCCTGATGTTCTGCCGAAGCCTGCGGACCGTAATGCGCGAAATACCCAAACGACTGGCTACTTCGGCATCCGGAAGCTTGCTCACATAGCACAGCTCATAGACAAGGCGTTGTCGGCGTGTAAGGGCTCCCTGCCTGATCAGGATGTTGATCCTGCGCTTCCCGGTTTTTTTAGCTCTGATCCTTGAGCCCTGTTCTTCCCTTGAAACAAGATCATCCAAGGGGGTCTTTGAAAGCTTCGCCATCTCCTTTCTTGTCTCAAGTTCAAAGGGCGTCATGCCCGGCATCGTGCCGATATCCTCGACACGCATGAAATCCGCTGGTTTCTGACTTGCCCTTTTTTTGGACTTCTTTTCACGAAATTCCTCAAAGTTCCTGTCTTCATGTCCCTTCCGCATTGCTCTCCTCGCTTTCTGCCGAGCGAGGACTGGAACGAAGACAAAAAAAGCGGGCAGCCCGAAGGACCGCCCGCTTCACAAAACAAACGCTTAAATCTTAAAAAAAAGACACACTGCGCCTATGCGGAAAACAAAAAAGAGACTTTTTGAGGGTCAAATTTGAGAGGATTTAGAAAACTGGAGAGAAGGGTACTGGAGACAGACGCACGTCAATTGTGACGCGAAGATCCTCCGCGCTGCCGCCCGTTCCAGCCCCTGGACGGCACTTGGGGGTAACCCCGGCTCGAAGCGTCTCTATATGGGACGCTTTCCCACGGCATTACCTCTCACAATCGACGTGTTGGATTAATTGTGAGGTATCATGCGCGCAGCCACTTGAAAGAACTCAATGTCTGCCGCGCAACAAAAGTATCCGGCCTGAAAGGCCGGTTCACAGCTAAACTTTATCAAGATTCTATCTTCTGTCAATGAATTAATATGTAATTTAGATAATTATTTTATTGTCTTTTGACAATCTCTATCAATCCCTAACTTCTGTGGGCACAAAAAATCGGTTTTCTAGGGGTGGCGTGCAGATCGCACACCACCCCTTTTGCTTTATGCTTTTTTGATTTTTCTGGATACCCGCTCCAACGTACGAACCCCGGAATCAATTCTTCTTTGAAGGTCATCCCAAACCGGTTCTTGTTTCGGCTTAAGTTGGAGCGCCTGCGGCGTATACACGACCGTTTGTGGCGGATCATCTGCTGTCATTGCTTTCCAGCCCGAAATAACCGGCCTTGAAACAAACACAAGGAAAACAATCCAGGGCAGAAACCATAAGCCATACCGCAGCGTGTAAACAACAGCTTTCAGGATCAAAAGAATAGCTTTCTTTTGAAACCGCAGCATCTCCCTTGCTTCATTGACGATGAAATTTCTTATCATGATTTTTTCCCTCCTCGTTTTTAATCCTCGCCCTCTAGCATGATGGTAATCACAGGCTCCATGTCATCACCGGGCCCGCATTTGGCCCACATCCGGACAGGCTCGGGTTTCTTTTTTCCCTCCATGAGGAAAAGTGGAGCAAAATGGATTTCATCACCGCCTGCAGATTTTGTAGACATTCTGAATATCATCAGCATGTCCCATGTCCGGCCCTTAAAATCCTGGCCTGGGACCTGCGTGTCGTTCAAAATCTGAAAAACTCCTTCAGTTACGGCGACCGGATATTTGATCCCCGCTTCCTTTGCCATTTCTGAAATATCCGCTAAAACGCCGTCTTCCAGCGCCTGTTTTCTGCTGTACTTGAAAATGATCTCCGCATCTTCAAATGGATTGTCCATGACTTACTCCTTTATTTAGTTTTTCATGAAAAAAGTAAGGGCGGGAATTTTCATCCCGCCCTTTTTATTTGTTTTAATTGAATCTTTATTCTTGCTTTGGGTTTGGCAGCTTGATGGCTTTCCCGAAACTACCCGAGAAATTGCCCGAAGGGGTCAGACACCAAAGCGTCGGGGTTTTTGAACTGTCCGGATAATCACCATAACCGTCCGTCAGATAAATCAGGGCATCCGGTCTTATTTTCCGTGCAAGTTCGAAAACCGGCTGGAAACTCGTGCCCCCTCTGCCCGAAACCGCTTTCGGTCTTCTCCGGTATTTGTACACATTTCCGATCTTCGCATCACACTCGGCCACGGTAATATCCATGCCAAGCGCCTTGATCTTTTCAATTTCGGAAAAGAAAAGCGAGAGCTCGTGGTCTCCGACGCTCCCGCTTGTATCAAGGCCGATGAGAAGCTTGAGTTTTTCCTCAACCTTTTCGCCAGGCTGCTCTTCAAATCTCCGGTTCGGACGCTTGCGGGAAAACACCGACTTGATGATCGTCGCTCGGATCAAAAATCTCTCAAGAAGCCGTCTCCAGTTGAGTCCTGATTTTTCAAGGAAGTTTTCAAGTGCCTCCTTGAGATTTCCGGGGAGCGATCCATAATCCTGTGTCTCATTCAGCGAAAGTTTTATGGCCCGCCTTAGAAACTCCTCCTGGAACTCCGGGTTTTCCTTTGAGTATTTCCAAAGGTCATGGTCATCCAGGATGCTGCCTCCAGATTTGGAGAGCATCTTTTCAAAGCTGTCCCTTTCCTTCATAAGCTGCGCGTAATACCATTCCGCGGTCTTTCCTTCTTCCAGACCGAACTGCTCCGCGAGAAGCGCCACCTTCGGCAAATCCGTAATGAAGGAATTGATCGCAAGATCACAGGCAACGTTGAAAATCCTCGCATCCTTTTCATTCCCTCTAAAAAGGTGCAAATTCAACAGGTGAAGCACTTCATGTTCAAGACATGCAACCCTTTCTTCAGGCTTCAATCCCTCAAGGAATTTCGGATTGAAAAACAGATTGATACGGTCCGTGATATTGACCCCGAGCGTGGGGATCTTCTCCGTTTCAATCCGGTTCATCTGTTGGATAAAATGCGCGTAGAAAGGTTTCGTTTTAATAAGTGACACGATCATCTTTTCAATCATTTCTTTTTCCTCCTCTTTTTCCATGTGTGTGTGTCAAATAACAGCTTTTCAGGGCCGCGGCTTATGCCTTCTTCGCCAAACCGTGCTTTGCTAGAAGACTGCGGGCCTGGGTGAGATCACGATCCCGGATGTGCTCTGCGCATTTTTGGTAAACGGATCCCTTGTAGGGCTCGATAGCCTCGCACATCGATTGGTTCAGATCCTCGTATTCGCCCTTGAGCCAGAAATCCATACCGTATTCCACGCTGATACAACCCCTGCTCCGGTCAAACTGGGAGACAAACCGGATCGTGTCTTCAGGGCTTGAAAAGTACGTGTCGTAGAACCCTGCGCGGTTATAATGGGCAATGAACGAGCAGTGAAGCGAGAGGTGCTTGTAAATTCTTTCCGTAAAATGCTTCCACTGAAAACCTCCCGCAATAAATGTTTTCCACTGTTTCCAGACCATTGCCTTCTCGACAGCGGTCATGAATTTTGCATCTTTAAACTGGTTCATAAAATTCCTCCTTTTCATGTCCATAACTGTCACCTCGTTTCGCATCAGTCTCTTTTTTCAACATCTGCCGGAGTATCAGAAGCGGAAGCTTTGCCCAGCAAACTCGCGGTTTTCCAGTCAGCTGCTCGAGCCTGTCTACGTAATAACTTCTATCCGGTGTTTCAAGAATCTCTGTGAAAAACATGGGAATACCTCCTTTGGTTGCGTTGAAAAAGAAAAGGGACAGGAAAAATCCCCTGTCCCTTTTCTTCCAAGTTTTTCTGGAGAATCGCTTACGCCACTTTTGAAATTTTCTCCGTAAACTTTTCAAGTTTCAGGAGAAATTCGTTGATCTCCGGAATCTTCGCCAGTTCCTTGACGAGCGCAAAGGCAAGGTCCACCGGCAGGTCATCAAGAAACGATGCGAGGTTTGATTTCCCAAAATCTTTCAAAGAGGTGGCCCGGCCCTCTTTGGCGAGAATCCGCAGGAGCTCATCGCCCGTGATCCTCAGAAGATCAAGCCTCGCCTTCTTTCCGCGTGAATACTTTTTCACGCGCTCTTTGACCTTCCCGTAATCCGCGAGGATCTCCTCGGCCTTCACAGGATTTTCAATGTCGCGTTTCAGGCTCTCAAGAAACGCCACCGCAGCCTCACGGCCGACAAGGCCCATGGAGCATTCAAACCATAGATCCTCTTCGAGTCCCTGAAGGATTCTTGAAAGCATTTCCCAGGACCGCGGTGAGGGCAGGATTTCAAGCGGGGTTTCACCCGACTGATGGCCCAGTAGATGCGGGTACCGGGCAATCAAATTTGAGATTTCCTCACGGATTTTTCCCGTGTCCTTTCCCCAGCCCAGCCATTCACTCGTCTCAGGACGGAAATGAATGTGCAGGAACCGGTCAAGGAGCGCTGGGTCAAGATCATTGACAAAATATTCACTGCCTGAGGGATTGGCCGCGCACACGATTTTCCAGCCTTCCGGAAGCACGTGCGTATGCAGCCTGTGCTCAAGCACAAGCTGGAAAATCGCCTGAAGCACGTCCAGTCTTGCCCGGTTAAGTTCATCCAGGAAAAGAATCCCCGATGTTTTCTCACTCGGGAACCATGACGGCTTGAGCCAGACTGTTTTCCCCTCTTCTTTGGAAGGAAGCCCGATCAGATCTCCCACTTCCATCTGCCCGAGCCTGAGATCCACAAATCCAAGCTCCAGTTCATTGGCAAGGGATTGCACAATTTGGCTTTTGCCGATCCCGTGATGGCCCCAGATAAGCGGCGTAACGGTTGCACGAAAACATTGTTTCAAAACCTTCCTTAAATGCACGGTGTTCATGGACAGAGTCCTCCTTATGTTTTTCTGTTTGTTTGATTGATGTTGAAGAGAGAACCGCTAAGAGCTCAGCGGTCGTAGTGGAGAATCTCGTTGAAGGATTTAAAAGTCGCTATATCCAGGCGCAGATAACACCCGTAGGGATAATGCGCGACTTCAATACTCTCATCCTTCAGAAGAATCCAGAATGGACGCTTGCGACGGCCTCCTCGCGCCCAGACATAACTCTTTCCAATCATGTGCTCTTCCATAAAAAACCAGGCAAGCGCTGCAACATGGCCCTGATTTTCAAGTGGCAAGGGCTTGGGATTCACCTGTTTCTCAATGCGCCGGCGCGAAACCTCTACTGTCGTAAAAGGCCGTGCGAGTTTCCGGAGCATGATTTTTTTCGCATTAAGAGGATAGGACACTCTCCATTTTGTCCTGCGCTTTGCACCTTTCGGTTTATGACGGATCACGGAACCGGCATACGACAAAAGATGGAGAAACTCCTCCAGGCATCCGAATCTTTTTCGGATTTTTTCAAGACAACGCGCTTCGGTCTTTTCATTTGTCACCATGCAGTGTTCAATGACTTTGCGCGTATTGATCCGGCACAGTCCTTCGAAAATGCAGCGGGAACAGTATTTTTCCTGCTTCTTTTTGGAAAGCTCCCAAAGGTGATAACGCGCATAGTGAAGTTTCCGGTTCTTTCGGATAAGCTCTTTTTCAAATGAGACTCCACTTGGGTAGTATGGTTTGTGAAAGGCAGAATCTTTTGAAACAGCGGTCGGCTTCACTTTTTTCCGCCCATCGAGTGAAATCCGAAACATCCCGGCGGAAACAGCGGATTGAAATGAGCAGCCCTTCGGCTTTACCCTGTAATCAAAACAATTGCCCGTAAGGCCGTTCAGGCGGTCCTTGCACAAGTCACAGAACCGGCATTCCTTTCTCTCTCCGTTGAGAATGAAAAAACGGTCCGCCTCTCCGTTATCAAACCCGAATACCGGATCCCATTCACCCTTCCCGGCTTCCACCCGCTTTCCCTCAAGTGTCTCAAGCGGCTGCGCATAAAGTGTCCCTTTCCCTTTTGCCACAAGGCATCCGTCAAGCTGAAGCCCTGTGAGATCCCCAGGATCGGGCATCACATAAGCACCATTGATCTTTGTGTAAACTCTGTCCTCTATTTGCGTACTTTTGTTTTCAGTTTTTGTTGCATTCATAGCGAATTCCCTCCCAGAAATAAGTGTTCAGTTTGTCCCTCATGCCGTAGTAGATATCCGTCATTTCCTTTTTCAGATCTCCCACCGACGGCCATGAGAAGTTCCATGCTTTTCTTCCGTAAAGCAGAAGTACTACCGACTGAAACGTCACGATCACATAGGTCTCGTCGTCATAGCTCGGGTCAATCCAGA
>Ga0209515_10001243_pt1 | contig 43585 bp, 45 predicted proteins | sample Subgroupgradi54m_FD_187454 | JGI IMG/M metagenome (GOLD analysis project Ga0209515, IMG submission 187454) | Subsurface groundwater microbial communities from S. Glens Falls, New York, USA - GMW60B uncontaminated upgradient, 5.4 m (SPAdes)... ... | reverse complement strand
TGAGACCTATGGAGATCATTCCGACACAGAAGGCCGCTGACAGGATACTTTATTCATTAACCATGATCAGAAATGAAAAACTACGAGACTACCCGATCACTTTTACACATAAGACGTTGCACTAACTTTGTTTTGCACACCCCTACATTTTTTGATCCATTTTAAGATGTAACTCCTTTAACTGTTCTCCTCTCACCGTCGATGGGGCGTCACACATCGGATCAATTCCTTTTTGTGTTTTTGGAAACGCAATCACATCACGGATAGAATCACTGCCGGTCAGCAACATAACAATGCGGTCCAATCCAAACGCCAACCCGCCATGCGGAGGGGCTCCAAATTCCAAGGCTTCGAGCAAAAAACCAAAACGTTCCTGAGCTTCTTCGCGTGTGATTTTTAAAAGATCAAAAACTTTTTGTTGAACATCCCGACGATGAATACGAAGGGAGCCTCCACCAATTTCATTTCCATTAAGAACAAGATCATAAGCATTGGCCCGAACTTTTTCAGGAGCAGTTTCTAAAATCAGAATATCTTCGGTGCGTGGTGAGGTAAAGGGATGATGAACAGCCACCAGTCGTTTTTCTTTTTCGTCATAAACAAACATCGGAAAATCGATCACCCAAACAAAGTTCATCTGTTTGGGATCAATCAGGTTCAACATGGCCCCCAATTTTTCTCTGAGATTACCCAAGGCGTCATTCACGATTTGAGGTTTGTCGGCACCGAACAGAATAAGATCTCCCACTTTGATTTTGAGTCTTTCCGAAAGGGCTTTCTTTTCTTCTTCAGAGAAGAATTTAACGATGGGGGACTGCCAAGAAGTTTCTTCCACACGAATCCAAGCCATGCCTTTCGCCCCATAAATTTTTACAAATTCCGTGAGATCATCAAGATCTTTACGGGAGAATTCTTTTTTCTTCTGAAGATCGGCATCGATTTTGATAACCTTGATAATTCCTTTGTTGGCAACGGCATCCCGAAAAACCTTAAATTGGGTATTGGTAAAAATATCGCTGACTTCCTGTAGTTCAAGGCCAAAGCGGGTGTCCGGAGCATCAAGCCCATAGCGAGCTAAGGATTCGGTATAGGTTATTTGTGGAAAAGGTGTTTTTAAATTTTCTCCACGACTGGTTTCCCAGATTTTCTGAATGAGGCCTTCCATCAGAGAGATGATGTCTTTTTGAGTGAGGAAACTTGTTTCCAAATCGATTTGGGTAAACTCCGGTTGACGGTCCGCTCGTAAATCTTCATCCCGAAAACAACGAACGATCTGAAAATATTTTTCAAAACCAGCCACCATGAGGAGTTGTTTAAAAAGTTGAGGAGATTGCGGCAGGGCATAAAATTTCCCCGGGTAGAGTCTGGCAGGAACAAGATAGTCACGAGCTCCTTCCGGTGTGCTCTTGGTAAGAAAGGGAGTTTCAATTTCGATAAATCCGTTTTCGGATAAAAAATTTCGTGTTGTTTGCATCACCTTGTGTCTCAACATGAGATTTTTTTGCAAGGGAGGTCGTCTTAAATCCAGGTAACGATATTGAAGTCGCAAGTCTTCGTTCGTGTCGATTTTTTCTTCAATGGCAAACGGAGGAGTTTTTGAGGTGTTTAAAACTTCAAACTCGGTAATTTTAATTTCAATCTCTCCCGTGGCCAATTTGAAATTTTCCATGCCTTGTGGGCGTGGATCAACGTGTCCCTTCACAGCAAGGACCCATTCACTCCGAAGATCTTTCGCCAGCTCATGAACTTTAGAATTTGTTTCCGGGTTAAAAATAATTTGTGTCATTCCTTCGCGATCACGAAGGTCTACAAACATCAGACCGCCATGATCACGTCGATTGGCCACCCAGCCCATCAAGATGACTTCTTTGCCGAGGTGTGACTTGTTGAGCTCGTTACAGTGATGTGTCCTTTTCACAGATTATTCTTCAATGGTTTGTTGAATAGTTTGGAACAATAATGAGTGGACGAGGAGTAACGGGTATTGGAGGTGGAGGAAGGGTTGTGGGAGCTGCAGGAACTTGTCCCGGTAGTGTCGGATTCGTTATGGGAGCTGGTGGTGGTATTGTGATCGTTGGTGGAGTCACGGGTTGTATTTGTGTCTCAGGGGTTACTGGTACAGAGGGAACTATAGGAGGTGCGACAGGTTGCGTGGGAGGTACTGATTCTGCAGGTACGGTACTTCCCGTTTGAGTTTCAGGAACTGTTGTTGGAAGAGTTGTTGGTGTTGTTTCCGGTGTTTGCCCATTGACAATCATAAATTCAACCCGTCGGTTTTTTTCTTGACCTTCGGGAGTCACATCACTTGCTACGGGATAAATGTCTCCCAACCCCACTGCTTCTAGACGTGAAGCAAACACACCATTTTTTACCAAAATTTCTTTTGCCCGATCAGCACGTTTTTGAGACATTTCCAGATTTTTTTTATCGGACCCCACGCTGTCAGAGTACCCTTCTATGCGTAAAGACAATTCCGGTTTTTTGTTGAGGAGGGTGGCAAGATCTTTCAAAAGTTTTTCGGATTCGGGTGTAGGCACATCTGCATTGGAAACAAAGTGAAGCTTGCTCATCAAGATCTTACCTTTGGCTAAATCAATCTGAATGCCAGAAGAATCAGAAAAAGGAGATCGATGAGGAGTCACTTTTTTGGGAGGGGTTTTGGACCCCTCAGATTGCATCGTTTGCCATTCGTTCTCTTCCGACCCATGGACGTTCGTGGTTAAAAAAATAGCGAACAGAACCAAAAAGATTTTTGTTTTAAGCAACATAAGAAAATCCATTTTCCAGAAAAACGGGACTGAAGTCAAGCAAAGTGTTGATTTTAGGCCTTTAGGTGTTCAGTGATCTGGTTAAGAAGAATTTCTTTTTCGCTCCCGGAATTCATGTCCCTCAAGGAGGCTTTTCCGTTTTCCAGTTCTTGATCCCCTAAGACCAGCACGTAACGAACCCCTGCTTTATCCGCTCGTCTCATCTGTGATTTTAAACTCTTGCCTTCATAATCGAAATGAATAGGAAACCCCGCTTGACGGACAGTCTCGCCCATTTTCATAGCGGTGTTCAGGGCTTTTTCCCCCAAGGTGGCAATAAAAAGTCCTTTTCGTTCTTGAGAAGATTCCGTTGTTGTTTCCAAACCCCTTTCTGCCTTAATGACATCAATCAATCGTTCCAAACCAATGGCGAAACCTATTCCCGGGACATTAGGTCCTCCCATCAAACGAACCAGACCGTCATAACGACCACCCCCGGCCATGGCATTTTGGGAACCTAAGGCATTCGAAGTAAATTCAAAGGTGGTTTTGATGTAGTAGTCCAGCCCACGGACTATTTTTTGATTGATCTGATAAGTCGTTCCTAACAGACCCAGAGTTTCCAAGACGGTATCAAAGTCTTTTTCACACACGTCGCAAAGATAATCCTGAATAGAGGGGCCTTCTCGAGTCAAGGCATCACAGCCAGGATTTTTACAGTCCAGAACCCTCAACGGATTTTTTTCCATGCGCCTTTTACAATCCGAACAAAGTTCCTCTTCATGCTTGTTTAAAAAATCAAAAAAGGCTCGGATGAATTTTGGCCGACAAATAGGACAACCGAGCGAGTTAATTTCCAACTCCAAATTTTTCAGACCCAGTTGTTTAAAAAAAACATCGACCATATGGATGACTTCGGCATCCAGTCGGGGACTCGCCACACCGAGTGCTTCCACACCGAGCTGATAAAATTGACGAAATCTTCCTTTTTGGGGGCGCTCATAACGATACATCGGTCCCATATAATAAGAGCGAACCACGTCTTCCGGACTTCCATGGTGTTCGATAAAGGCACGTACAACGCCCGCAGTTCCTTCCGGACGCAGGGCCACCCATTTACCGCCGCGGTCCTGAAAAACGTACATTTCTTTTTCTACGATGTTGGTGGTGTCGCCGATGGAGCGGGTAAAAACACTCATTTCTTCCAAGAGGGGAGTCCGAATTTCTTGATAGTGGTAAAGATCAAAAAGTTTTCGGGCGGTTTGTTCCACCTCCTGCCATAAGTGGATGTTGGGAGCTTGAATATCATTCATTCCTCGGAGAGCATGAAGAGACATGGTTATGGCTTCTACTGAGGGAATCCTTTTGTGTAAACAATTTTTCAGGATATGGTGCTCTCGTGAAAAAACTCCTGCTCCTTCTTTTACCCCTTCTTTTTTCAGGTATGATCGGCTGTCCTTTTTTTCAAAATCCTTCGGAGTTTTTTGGCAGTGGGGGAAGTAGGAGCGGAAGTACGGGAGGAAATGGAGTGACGCATCAGGAGCGAGATGTATCGGGCAAGCTCTCGGTAGCTATTGGCGGCGTGGCTTCCAAGGGTGACGAGATTACTTTTTCCAATACAATTCGTGTGGTGAATGTTCAAAATGAAGCGCCAGATCTTTTTTCCGTTACTCCTTTAGATGGATCTTCTTTTAGCAGTTCTAACGGTATGAAGATTCAAGCTCAGAGGGCTGGGATTGGTTATGTCACTCCTATTACGAGTGGGCCCAGTATTTCTCCGGTGGAAATTACCATCCCTCCGCAAAAACTTATCCAAGTTTTGGTGGGAGAAGCGCGAGGGGAATTGGCACGCGAGGCGACTTTGGAAAGCGGTGTGGTGAAAGCTTCGAGTGTGAGTATTACAGGAGATGCTATTGGTGCGGTGATTCGAAACCGCATTAACAGGATTAATGAGCTTTCCCGGCCGGATCTGTTTGTTGTGAATGAAACCGATTATGGAAAGGAAGTTCCCATTTCTTATTATGAAGCTGTTATTGAAGCAAATCGTGGTCGTGTTTATCAATTTTCACCGGTCGATCTTCATGACGTGAATCATACTTATTATTTAAATGCGGCTCAGAGAAGTACACTTGAAAACTTAGGTGCGAATGTTCTCTTATCCTATGATCAAGCGGTATTGACGGCGGCAGGTATTTTTAATCATTCTACCAAAGATACCACCGGTGGAAGTTTTGGTTATTTTTCACCTACACCTGCCCAGTATGAGCTGATCAAGGAAGCTTTTGAACTGGGGTCTCGGACACTTCCAGCAGGATGTGGAACCACGGATGAAAATTTTCCTAGTTTTGCTCCGATTCAAATTGTAGTACTCAGTCAGAGTGCTCCTTCGAGTCAGGGTAGCCAGGTTCCTGCGTTTGTTTTTATCCGGTCTCGAACGAGCGTTGATCCGGTGGTGATTATAAATCCTTAAAGGAGATTCTATGAAACATTTCATTCTGTTGTTTGTTATTTTCCTGCCGTTGCAGGCCCAAGCATTTTCGGAAAATTTTCGGAAAGAACTGGGGCAAATACAATTTCATGTCATGTCCAGTGGTGGTCATATGACGGGGAAGGAGATGGAGCAGACTTGGAAAAATTTTGACGAGGAAATCTTATCTCTCCTGAATCAAACGGAAAAAACAACGGAGGATACCTTAAATAAAGCTGGTACCAAGGTAGCTCTCTCCAACGTGGAACATTATGGTAAAGAGGTTGAAGAAATTGAACTGGGAAGTGTTCAGGCCAATTTTTTCAACGTGGGAACTCCCAAGATAAAAAAAGGAACTGCCAATACTCCTCTATGGCTTGTGGTACTGACCAGTGAAATGGGGAACGTCATTGCCTCTACGTTTCATCTTTATAAGGAGTCCGAGGGGCGGTATCAACTCGTGGCTACTTTTGAAGACACCAAAGGGCCTTGGGAAACGGATAAACTTCTAACGATGGTATTGCAGGTGCAAAAATTAGCCGATCGTCAGAAAGGAGTTTTTCAGTTTGCCACTTATTATCAACCTTTTCGGACTGGACTCAAAGCTTCAGGGACTGAGGCTGTGAATCGCTCTCAAATCCTTTGGGAATTGCGTGATGCTTCCCTCAAGCCCCTTCTCTGGTTTCCTGAGGTAGACTGGCATAGTGAGGGTGACAAAAAAGTGGCTGGTCGTGGACCCTCGATTGTGGTGGGCAAATAAAAAGTTTATAGAATGAATTTTTCCTTTCGACCCACACAAATTTTTGTAGAAGAAAACGTTGCTGATTTTCCAACGACACAGAGGATTTTGGAAAAATTCCCGGCAATTCGGGTGGAAAAAGTTTCCGATATCCATCCTTTGAAATCAAAAGAGGGGACTAAAAAGCTTCTTTTACTGGCTCGGAAAAAATCGGATCCTCTCAAAGAATTTCAGGCCTTGTCTTGTAGTGCCCATGTAAATTATTATTCCCTGGATCTTATTTCCAACTGTCACCTTGAGTGTACTTATTGCATCCTTCAAAGTTATCTCGAAAATAATCCTATTCTGACCATTTACACAAATCTTGAAGAAATTTTGGAAAAGTTATCCGAGGATCTTAAGACCAAACCAAGATCCATTGTGGGTACAGGTCGTATTGCAGATAGTCTGGCGTTGGAATCGGTAACTGGGTATGCAGCGGCACTCATTCGTTTTTTTGCAAACCAGAATTCTTATTTGGAACTTAAGACCAAAGCGGATTGTGTGGATACGCTTCTGAATATTGATCACAAAGGGCGAACGATCATTTCTTGGTCTTTAGCTCCCGATGTGATCATCCAACGGGAGGAGTATAAAACAGCAGACTTGGAAGAAAGGCTGAAGGCCATGAAAAAGGTGGCTGATGCTGGGTACAAAATTGGTCTCCACATGGATCCGGTCATTGTTCATGAAGGTTGGCAAAAAAATTATAGGGAACTTGTCCAAAAGATATTTCAGGATCTTTCCCCAGAATCCATTTTTTGGGCCAGTGTGGGGACTTTAAGATTTCCAAATCGGCAAAAGAGAGTCATGGAAAAACGTTTTCCAAAAAATCAGGAAATTTTTGAGGGACTCCAATCGACTCACCGACGATTTTTACATTATGAAGACAATCTCAGGTCTCAGATCTATGAGGTTTTGTGTGGGGAATTAGAAAAATTTCTTCCCGAAAAAAAGATTTTTACGTGTATGGAGGAGAGTTTAGTGTCGATTTAAAATATAATTTTAAATTGACACCATTTATAATATTCATCAACAATATCAAATGTATAAGATGTTCATTATTTGAATAACTTTCAAAATAAAGCTTGATTATATCATGTACATGGCCTATACATAAAATATGTCTCAGCTGAACATCAATATGACCCCTGAGTTTGAAAGCGATTTAGAACGTTACATGAAGAAGCAGGGTCTCAAGCAAAAATCAGAAGCTATTCGTCGAGCAGTCTCTGAAGCTTTAGAGAGGTTAAAAAGTAAAAAAAATACTACTGATTTTGAAAGTTGGTATGGGGTTGCTTTAAAAGCGCCTCTTAATGCTCATCCTCGATTTAACAGTGAAGACGATCTTTGGGTTTAATTCTCACAGGATAAAATAAATGGTTATTGATACATCGGCTCTTTTAGCCCTTTTCTTTAAAGAATCTCATAGTCTTTGGGTGAAAGAGCAACTCATTCTTCATCAAGCTTCTCTCAGGATGAGCACCGTTAATCTTGCAGAGACCTTAATTCTTATTCAAGACCGTCAACCTCAAATTTTTGAAGAAATTCATGGAACACTTGTTTCATCCAATATTCGTTTTGTTCCACCCTCAGTGGCTCATGCTGAAATGGCTGCGTCCGCTCGACTAAAATATCCTCTAAATCTCGGTGACTGTTTTGCTTACGCGCTCGCAAAGGAAGAAGGATGTCCTATTTTGACACTGGATAAAGATTTTAAAACAACTGACGTACCTGTTTTATTTCACTCATGAACTTTTCTTCCGAATGTAGAGCACTTTCTTGACGATTGTACACACATCACCTTCCGCATCACGACCTTCAACGGTAAATGTGGGTAAAATTTTGTTTTGGACCTCAAGATCTTTACGAATTTTTTCCAAGTCTTGATCTGTGATAACAAAGTGGTACGTCACATCAGATCGGACTGGTTTTTTAAAATAAATCTCAGAGGATTTATCCCAGATGATGTAGTCTTTGATTCCTAAAATACCAACTAACATCAGCATAAAAAAGGGATCTGTGGCGGCATACAAGCTGCCACCAAAAGTAGTGCCCACGTAGTTGCGTGTCAGAAAACTTTTTCGAAGCACAACAACCACTTCACGCCAATCTGGAGAAATATGCTTTACTCGTGTTCTTGTGAATAGATAAGGAGGGTAGAGATTCAAAAACCACTTCATAAGACGAGGGGTCATAGTATTTTTACTGACAGGTCGTCTGTTTAGGCTGCAATTGCGACCTGTCTGCACAACAGGACCGTGGGGAAAGTCCTCTCGGACTGTCTTCTATACTACGGCCCTGTTAGTAAGGAGGCATTATGCATTATTGGCTTATGAAAAGCGAACCGAATGTTTATTCAATCGATGATTTGAAACGTGATGGAAAAACATCTTGGGAAGGTGTGCGAAATTACCAAGCGCGTAATTTTATGCGTGACCAGATGAAGATCGGGGATCTGGTGTTATTTTACCATTCCAACGCGGAACCACCAGGAGTGGCTGGAATTGCAAAGGTCTGTAAAACTGCTTATCCGGATTCCGCGGCATGGGATCCCCAGAGTAAATATTATGATGAAAAATCTTCTCCTAAAAATCCAATTTGGATCAGGGTTGATATAGAGTTTGTGGAAAAATTTTCACATTTTGTTTCTTTGGAAGAATTGAAGAGAAATAAAAAGCTTAAGGGAATGATGGTCATTCAAAAAGGCACACGACTTTCTGTTCAACCTGTTTCAAAAGAGCATTTTGAAGTTGTGAAAAAGGTGGGTGGATGTATTTCCTGATATTAAACAGCCAACCCAGTAAAAACTTGTTCGTGTGAAAAAGATTGGCCTTTTTGAAATCCAGTCATACTTCTTAAAAAATACCACAACTTTTTCAGGATCTGGTCGAAGATCTATGACATAGGAGATTTTACGTATGCTTGAAATTCAAACTTCCCCGACCACACCTCTTGCAACAAATGACCCTACTTATTCGACGTTGGTTAACGATGGCCCTCTCTCAGTTGCCATGAGGTATGGTCTTACAGTAACTACTTCTGTTTTATCGCACAGTGTTTTGGCTCCGGCCCTTACAGAATTGATTACGGGCAGGCATGCAGCTCACAGTTTTAGTCAACATCTTGCCACAACCGGGATTATGTGTGTGACCAGCTTGGGAGTTATTTTAGGAACTTTGCCCGTTGGGCATCTTATTCAAAGACCGGATTTGGCAAAAGGAAAGAAAATTTCCCTGAGAACAGTTACTTCAGCCACCCTTGATCTTTCTCTAGCCACCGCCTCACAGTTTGGAGTGGCTCTCGTTTATCACCAGGATCTTGCGACAGCCCTCTTAAACGGGCTCACGAGAGGATGGACACGAGGTTTCCCGATTAGTGTTATTTATAGAAATTGGGGAGATCGGCCTCTACGAGCTTCCGTTGCCAGACAAATTGCCAATATGGCTTTCATGACCAACGCGACGACTCTCACAGCGATTGTTTCTCAACCTGATTACAGGCGTACATTGGGTCATTGGGCCAAACCTTTTACGATGGCAGAGATTGCTCTGGTCAGTGCTCTTTTTTATGGTTTTCTTTCTATGAAATTCGCTTTCAGAACGATTGGACCGATTGCTCACGTGACACCCACGGAAAAAAATAAGTAATTTAATTCAGTTCAACTAAGCCGCATTATTTATCGTGTTGGGGAAGGCGGCACATGCTCGTCCTGAAGCGCGGTATGAGGCTGTCGGTTCAACCTGTTTCAAAAGAGCATTTTGCAGTTGTGAAGAAAATAGGTAAGGGCAATCTATAAATTCACCGTATTATTTAAACAGACGATCCAGTTTTTAGGGAATGACTGACTTCTTCATAGATATTTTTTCTCAGCCCCAAGGAATAAACTTCAATTTTCTTTTTCGAAACATCGATTTTATAAATGATGCGGTAAGTTTTAAATCGAAGCGACCAAAATCCGGTCAGTTCTCTCTTAAGCGTTTTCCCTTGGTAAGGGTCTTGTTGAAGACCTTCCAGTGACTTCTTGACGCCACTTTTTACTTGTGGGGGAAGGCAGCGTATTCGTTCCTTGGCTTGTTGGGAATAACGAAGACTATAGAGGATCATGATTCCTTAAAAACTTGTTCGTGTGAAAAAGATTGGCCTTTTTGAAATTCACCCTGGGCTTTTTTCAGGCTTTTAACGAGATCCTTGTCGCTTAAAATCTCCAATGTCTCCATTAAACTTTCATATTCCTCAGCATTGAAAATGACCGCGGCTGCTTTTCCGTCCTTGGTAATCACCACAGGATCAGAACTGGACTCAATTTGTTTCACCAAGGCCATGAGATTTTTTTTGACTGTTGTGATTGGAAGGATGTTTTTAGTAGTAATCATAAAGGAGCCTTTAAAAGACCTTATTAAGAATCACATATTTCTTTAAAAATGGCCATAACTTTTTCAATTCCACCAGAGATCTAAGGTTCTTGCTCGTCTTGAAGCGCGGTATGAGGCTGTCGGTTCAACCCGTTGAGTTTCGGCATTTTGAACGAGTGAAAAATTTGGGGTATAAGTGGTTCTCCTAGTTTTTCATAATGAAATCGCACAAGAACAGGGTCATGATCACTTAATGCGTGGCCATCTTCCGTGAAAAAATCATGTGGAATCATCCATGAGACAACGCTCAATTTTAATTGAGGACTCCCTCTAGAGAGAATATGATCCAGCCGTTGATCGCCGCATTGGAGTTGTTCGCAAGAATCTATCATCCCTGATTGTTGAAGAAAATTCTGAAATGCCGCCAGATCCACAGCTGAAGGGATAGAAAAATTGAGATTAAAATCACCTGCTACAAGAATAGGCACGTCCTTGGAGTGAGATTGAATAAATTGAAGGAGCTGTTGAAATTGTTCGACGCGTGTTTTTTGATCCCCTAAGGAATCTCCAGAATCCATATGAACATTGTAAGTGTGTACCAAGAGTCCAGGGACAAGCTCCATCTGGGAAAAAGAAAATCCTTTAGGGGTTAAACAATCCGATCCATTTTCCAAAACTCCATAACAGGCATTCCACGTGACATGCATAATCGGAATGAGTGGTTTGTCCGAAAATTGACTCAGCCCATCTCCAAGCCCTGAGGAGTTAAAAGGAGGTAATTTAAAGGGAAGAGAAAGATTATCTCCCAAAATTTTATGATACCAAAAATCTTCTTGTGTAAAAACAAGGGAAAACTGGCTCAGCTTTTCTGCAATGAGGCTCATATTTTTTGATGGATGAGAGGCTGAAATAATTTCAGGAAGACCCGCTACATTATAAGTGGCGGTTTCAAACTCCCCTGACTCGGATTGATATTTTTTAAGGATGTCTTTTTTCTGATTATAAAATTCCTGTAAAGGCTTCATCCATTGAAAGGAGGGGTGGAAGTGAGTTGTTGGTAGTAATCCAGCCGGGACCATTTTAAAGATGGCGATGATAAAAATTAAAGGAATTAGAGGAAATCTCTTCCTCACAAATACCCGCCAAAAGGCCTCTCTTGGACCTTTACTGTTATTATAGATGATTTTTTTTGGGAGGCACAGCTAAAAGCTCGATTTGGGCCAAAAAAGCACAAACCGCATTCTCAACACGGTGGAGGGTTGGTCCCAAGCTGATTTTCTGGAAACCGTTAGAGACAAAATGGTTGATTTCGGAATCTAGCCATCCTCCCTCAGGACCAAGGGCACAGACAATATGATTTTCCTTGGGAATTTTCACATCCAATATGGTAGAGGGACCATCTGGATGAGTGATCAGTTTCAGCGCATTGGAACTTTTGAAATCATTCTGGAAGAATTTTGTAAAAGAACTGTGAATAGTGACTTCTGGAATCTGTGTTCTTCCAGCCTGTTCTAACCCCAAACGAACATGTTTCATCCAGCTTTCATCCTTCAGAAGTTTCGAGGAAAAGAAGCTTTTTTCAACCCGAGCTGTGTTGATGAGAAAAAGTTTCTTTACGCCAAAAGCAGAGATAGTTTCCAGCACCTTTTTTAAAGTTTGTGGACGTGGCAAAGCGAGAATCAAGGAAACATTCAAAGAACTGGGGGTGGGCTGAACGAGGGATCCTATCTGGAGGCTCACATGGGTTTTTTGAATATCCATGACATACCCTTCTCCGACAAGACCGTTGGCCAACCCTACTTTGAGAATCTGTCCTTTATAACCACGATGAATCGTACGAATATGTTCTGCACGGTAGTCTGTGAGTCTCACATGGTTGATACTCACAAAATCTTGGGGAAAGAGTAGAATCCTATTCATAAATAAGATCCTATAAGGTAATAGAAAAACGTATGCACTCTTTTGTTTCTACTGAAGTCAAAGTTCGTTTTGCCGATTGCGACATGATGGGCCATGTCAATAATGCCCATTTCTTGACCTATATGGAACAAGGTCGTGTGGAGTATTTTAAAAAATTCCCCGAGTTAAATTTTTTGGAATTAAAGAGAGAACTGGAATGTTCACTCATCTTGGCGGAGATTAGTTGTACTTTTAAAAGCCCGGCTTATTTGAATGAAATTCTTGTTGTTTCTTTGGGAACAACAGAACTTAAGCGTTCCAGTATCGTGATGGAATATGAGATGAAAGAAAAGACAACAGGTCGGTTAGTCGCCATTGGCCGATCCGTTGGAGTTTATTACGACTATCAACAAAAAAAGAGTGTTTCTCTTCCTGAATCCATCCGAAAACGGTTTGAGGAGATTGAAGGACGAAAATTTTAATCCCTCAAATTTTCTATGCGTTGATACCAGTCGGCGATTGGTTTTTGATTTTGAATAAATTTCCAGATCTTCATTTCCTTCACCGCAGAAAGAATCCCGGCCACAACCAGGTCCGATACATCGGGAGACTCACCACCCATAAATTTCTTTTTGCCCAATCCTTGAGACCACTTTTCTAAGGAGTCTTTGAGAGCTTTTCGAGGATCGGTGATCCCTCTTTTTTTCAGTCCTTTTTTGGCTACGATCGTCATGGCCACAGCGCCGCCTAAAGCCATGTAATAACGTTTCCATATGGGGAATTTCCCAACTTTAGTAATGTATTTAAAGGAATCAAAAGCTTCGGGGAGAGTCCGGTAAATATTACCCGGAAGTATCTGTACCAGATCCTCATCCGCATAGGTCATCCATTTTTCTTCGTCCATTTTCTTGTCTTTATAAAAGATGGGCCGATCCGGATATTTTTCATCAAGATATTTGATGATATCATTGGATTCAAAAACTACTTTTTCCCCATCCACCAAAACGGGAACCTTGTCATGCTCCATGGCACCTGCAACGACTTCCAGCTCTTCATGCGTCATGGGATTAACTTCAATTTTTTCATAGGGAATTTTTTTATAATCCAGAACCGCTTTCACTTTACAGCAATAGGGGCAAACTTCGTATTGATATAACTGGATCATAGTGAACTCCTTAAAATTTTTCTAAACCTTCTGAGTGATAACGATGACACTCAAAGCAACTCTCACGTCCCAGACCATTTTGAGTGTGACACGTGATGCAGGTTTGAACGCCGGGGATCAGTTGGTCAGAAGTTTTTTCGCTGGTCAAGGCCCGTGTATGACATTCCGCACAGGTCATTCCCCGATGGGCGGCATGATCAAAACGACCAAGCTTGAGAGCGGTCTTGGGTATTTTGACAGGAGTCACGATCGGGAGTTGGCCCGATTCATATTTCCACACATGACACTCGAGACAGGTTCTCCCAAGAAGATCTTTTTCCGCAGCGGAAATTTTAGAAGAAACCCAATGGGGACCTGAAAGGTTTTCTATTTTTTCTCCTAAAGGTCCCGGAAGTTTTCGCGATTCTGCTGGATGAATGATCAAAGGATTTTTCTGGAGCTGATCTTTGTAGAAGTTGGTTAAAAAAGCCCGCACCTCTTCTGGTTTTTTGTGAGGAGCAACGATGGTAGGAAATTGCCGATCAAATCCTAGCAGATGACAGCTGCGACATTGAGTTTCATAGCTTAAGTCCGCGTTTCGATAATTTCCCTTAGGATCATTTTTGACATCGACGGTGTGACAATCGCGACATTGAAGAGTTGTCTTTGTGCCGTCTGCTTTTTCCAGATCTGCTTTCATGTGGATCTTGTGATTGAGTTTGATGGCGGTTTGAGGCCAGTTAGCGTTGCTTAAAAATCGAAAATCCGGATGACCCTTGTCAAGTTTTGAAATTGAAGTATCATAACTGATTTTTTGCCCGTCTTTTCTTTCCAGATGACTGTGACACGCAGCACAGTTAGCAGACGAAACCGTTTCTACAAGAGTGTGCCCCTGATGTTCCACATGACACTCCGTGCATCGAGGGACATGCGTTTGTTGATCAACATGATGATCTAGATCACTGTGACATTTCAGACAGGCTTCATTGGGAACCACATCAAAAGATTTGATGTGGCATTCGGAACAATTTTTTTCAAAAAGTTTGTGGCCATTAGAAATGGGTCCAGGTGTGTAGGCTTTTTTTCGACCAGGGGAGAGTTCCAGAAAAATCCAAGTAGTTGTCAAAAAAAGACAGCTGAGAATGACCAGACTTTTCCAGTACTTCAGGACCTGGAATCGTTTGAGGTAATCTAGCTGGATTCTTGAGGCAATGGATTTGGTTGTACGTTTCTCTGTCATAGTTTTTTAGGCGCCAGTCACTCCTTCAGGTTTCTGCGAAACTCGCGAGCTTCGTATCAACATTTTCCTTTGGTCCAAGGCTTCCCGACGGAAAATATTGATATTTAAAGGAGCGCTCATACAATTCTCGAAACCTTCAGAACTTACCGGCGCCTTACTTTTAATAAACTAAGGCTGTTATTACATGAACCACCACGAGCAATAAAAGTGCAAACGAGACTGGAATATGCACAAACAACCACCCGTGCAACCAATGATGCAGCATCTTTTGCAATTCGAGCTGTCTCTTCTCTTCCAAAACTGGAATCAATTGATCAAAGAGATTATGAAAAGAGGCGGGAATTGTTGGTCGTACAGATTTCATCAAATCTTCGATCTCTTGTTGTGTCCGTAAAAGCTGTCGGAGTTTTATGTGAGGATCGAGAAGGGGACGAACAGAACGCAAATAAAAATTTTTAGCTTCTTCTGATCCGGCGAGAGGAGCCACGTCTTTGATTTTAACCGCTGTGATTCCTTCGGGAGGGTTGAGATCCCATCCAAGAAAGCCAACCTGTTGGGTGACACGTATGTCGGCATCATAGCGGAGCTGATTCATCACATGACCAATTTGGTCGTAGATCGTTTCCATGGGAACGGCGTCTGTCATAAGTTGAGGAATAATATTTTGCAGGATAACTCCAAAAATTCCGCTGACCATGACGATTAAAAATAAAATCCAAATAATGAGAGTCAACAATCCCCCCACACGAAAACCACTGTGAAAGAAAATCAGAGGAAAGAGTAACAAAGAAATCCACACATGGCCTTTGAGCCAGGTGGACATCCGACCTACCCTCAAGGCAGGTGCTTTTTTTCGTCCACCCAGTAAACTATCAAAAATCATAATGCCCAGAGCCAAGCTACCATAGACAAGACCGGGAAGAGTTCCCCCGTTTATATGATCCGTATAAACTCTGATATAAAGGAGATAGCTGAAAGAAAGCAGGGCTGTGCTGAGGAGTATAAAAAAAATCCACCGACGATGTTGAGGCCATGTGTCTCGGTTAAGGAGCATTTTTAGAATCCGTTTTTTCTAAAAGTTGGACCAACAAGTCTTCACCCTTGTGTTTTTTTTCAAATTCAAAAAAATCTTTGGGGTTAATGCGATGAGCGGCATCATGCGGACAGGCATACACGCAGGAAGGTTCTTCCAAATCAGTGCATAAGTCGCAAGTCGTTGCTTTTTTCTTTGTCACGGCTTTTAAAGTTCCAGGTTCTTTGTGGTCTTCTTCCATCACATCAAAAGGATGCATGTTGATATTTCCATAGGGGCAATTTTTGGCACAGAGGCTACAGCCAATACACCAATCTTCAATCACAATTTCCAGACTGTCCTTGCGTCGGATAGAACCAACAGGACAACCAATCATGCACAGAGGATCCATGCATTGACGACAGGAAGTGGCCACCAAATAATCTTCATAACGCAGTCCATCGCGGATGAGTCGTGTCACTCCGTCGTGTGTGTCTGCACAGGCTTCCACGCAGGCATCACAGCGAGTACATTTTTTTAAATCTAAAATGAGAAGGTTCTGTGCTTCGATGAGACCCTGATCTAGAAATTCATCCAAAGATGTGTTGCGTGGAACTTTGGCTATGTAACGATTGGAGGCTTCTCGTTTTTCAGCGGTCTCTCGAATTTTTTTGGCAATGTCTGGAAATTTTTGAAGAAGAAGATGGAAGTCCTCAGCATTAATTTTAACCAGCTCCACATGATCGATGGCTGTACACGTGGCGCCACGAATTTTATCTCCGAGTAAGGCCATTTCCCCAAAGAACGAACTTCGAGGGAGATAACTCAAGATCATGTCTCCTCCGGGAAATTTTTTACTGACTTTAACGAAACCAATACGGATGATATAAAATGCGTCGCCCGTATCGCCTTCCTTAAAGATTGTCACTCCTGGCTCAACGCTGATGAGCTCCACACGAGGCTTGAGGTAGTTCACAAATTCATCGCTCACCTGGCTTAAAATGGGAACGGAACGCAGATGATTGGCCAAAGCACGTTCGCGATACGTATCATCCAATTTTTTCTTAAAGACAGGATTTCTTTGGCAGACTTGTAGAATATTCTGCAACATTTCCAGCATCTCACAATTATTTTCTGCCACGACCGTTGCGGATCGTGGATAACGGCTGAGACACGTCATCTCTCCAAAGAGATCTGCAGGATTGAGGATAGCCATCGGATTGTTATAAGAAAGGTCGATGGGGGCATCGATGGGAATATACTGAATCGTATCTTGTGGTCTGGGGTCTTTTTGCTGACTGACTAAGAAACTTTTCATCCGACTGATCAGGTGACGAAATCCAAACCGCGGTTTTTTTTCTTCGGATGTTTGAACATGGGAGAAGGGGGTGTTGATAAAAACTTTAGCCTGTCCAGACAGAATATAGAATGCGGTAGACCCGTAGTCTCCTTCACGACAAATGATCTCTCCCTTTTTAAAACGTCGACGGACAACAGTTCCCTTGTTTTTTTCTAATAATGCGGAAGGAACACCTTCAAAGATGGGGAATTTTGTAAGTTCTTCAACAGAAAGAGCCTCTCCCTCCAATTTATTCTCAATAATGTCTGAAAGTTTCATGAAAGATTTCTTGGCAAGGTACTAAAAGATCCTTCCCCAAGCAAACTCATTTTGTTAATTAGCTTTTGTGAGCTTTCTTTTACTCCTTTTGAGTCTCTTTGTGGCAAAAATTTCTTTTGCTCAAACACCTGTGACTCAACCTTCACTCATTGGTTCTGCCAGCTGTTCTGCAGCCTCTTGTCATGGAGGCACACAACCAAAAAAAGATGAATTCACCACCTGGGCCACAAAAGACAAGCATTCCAGAGCCTATGGTGTGTTGTTTGATGAACGGTCTCGGAAGATGGCGAAGATTCTTAAACTAAAATCACCCGCTCATGAAGACCAGTTTTGCTTATCGTGCCATTCCGTTTCTCCCTCATTTTCCAAAAGTCCAAAATTTGATGTGCAAGAGGGTGTGAGTTGCGAGTCTTGTCATGGTGCTGCGAGTGTCTGGCTCGAACCACATACACGGCATGGTTGGACGCATACTCAATCGATTGCTTTGGGAATGACGGATTTAAAAAATATGCAGATTCGAGCAGAGAAATGTCTGAACTGTCATTCGGGTGTGGATCATACGCTTCTTTCTGCGGGTCATCCGGATGTTACTTTTGAGCTGGATACGTTCAGCGCCGTCATGCCGAAACATTGGAAGGAAAAAGAAAAATGGGCTTCGGCAAAAGCTTGGGCTGTTGGTCAGGTGGTTCAGTTAAGAAACACAATGAAACATCTGAAAGAGAACACAGAAAAGACAGGACGGTTGGACGAATCTTTTCGGAATTGTTTTGCCTGCCATCATGATATTTACGATGTGAAATGGACGTTGGCAGACGATGCGACTGGGAGTGCCTTATGGGATCCGTCTCGTTATGTTGTTTTCCACCATCTCCTTCTAAAAAGTTTTGTGGAAGAAGAAAAAGAAATTTCAGATAAAATGTCCATTTTAGAGACAGCCTTTAGTAAAGAAAAACCAGAGCTCAGTCAGGTGGCCGAAGCCGCAGGATTTTTGGAAAATAAGTTGAATGATTTAATTCCAAAAATTCACGCTCTCTCTTTTGAAACAGCTTTGATTCGATCTCTTTTGGCATCGATCAGTGGAGATTCTGGATTATCTCAAAAGGGATTTCGTACAGCCGAACAAACTCTCATGGCATTGGATGCTCTTTCTTTGTCACTTCAGGATGCGGGAGTGTTACAGCCGGCTGTGCGGTTACAAATCAAAAAACTTTATGATGTTCTCGATGTGAAGGATCCGGCTCATTATGATCCGTCTGTTTTTGGAAGGGAGATGGAAAATTTCAATCGTCTCTTTTCTCATCCCGCTTCCAAATCCCGATTGGTCAATCCCAAAGGCTGGTGGGGAAAGTTTTAGTTAATTCCCCACCTGATACAACTTCCCATTCTTCAAATACATCCGTTTCATTTCTTCGAGGGTAAAAGGTCGGGAGCCTAAGCGGCCGAAGACACTGACTTGGTTTCCACTTTCATCTACAGCGCGGTCGCGATCGAGGCCTTTTGACAAACTCAAAGCGGGAGATTTTGTTTTGTAAGTAGCAATCAGTTCGGGATGTGGGACAGGTGAGAATCCGTAATAACCCGGTGTTTTAGGAGACGTGAGTTGAATCACACGTAATCCATTTTTCCCATCAGCCACATACGCAAACAAGCTGGCATTGGTAGAGGCAATACGAACTCCATACGCCTGATTAATTTTTTGTTGGGCCGTGTATCTTTGTTCCAATTTAGGTGCTGTCGGTCGTGTGACATCGACAATCACCAATCCTTCTTTTCCCGCTGCGATATAAGCGTATGTCCGAGCGACATAAAGGTCATGAATGTCTTTTATGGGCACCAGAGGGTTTTGGGTACGGTTCCCAAAGTTTCCCTCGTGCCACCCGAAGCCAACAACAAATGGCTTTTCAGGATCAGTTATATCAACCACTTTCAAACCTTCACGATCACCAACGAAAACATAGCGGAACTGAACGGCCATCACGCGAGGCCCTTTCAGTTGTGGTGCGCCGATCGTTGTGACAACTCGTGGTTTGAGAGGCTCCTCAATATTGAGGACGACCAATCCCGCATCTGCGGCGATGTACACATAATTTCCAGCGACAGTCAGGGAGCGTGCTCCTTTTAAAAGACCGTCGGGATTATAGGTGAGAGCCCGATTCAAATAGTTGTTTCTCGGATTTCCATCCGCCAGCGTGTCGATATTAACGAGTATCAGTCCCTCTTCTGAATCTGAAATATAGGCGTAATGATAAAGAGGATGAAGAGGGCCTTGTTCCTGATTGTCCGGAATCCATTTTCGATTCATCGCGATCGGCATATTGGTGGGCAAGGCCACACAGGTGGCATTCTTTGTATCCACATGAGTTTTTTGTCCCCACGGTGAAACGGGAGCAGTCACCAATCTTTCGGAAAAACCTTTGTTGTCCACATTGGCTACATCATAAGCGCGAAAACCATCTTTTCCATTGGCGGCGTAGAGGTATTCACCGCGGAGTTGGACGCAACCCATATTTTCTCCATGATGATGAGTGCCCGTCTGCAAAGTTTTTTTATGATGTAGATGGTTTTTATAATTTTTAGGATAAGCTAAAGATTGAAGATAACTTCCAATCACCGCCTGTGGTTCTTCGGTTTCGGTGACTTTTACGGCATCGAAACCTTTTCGAGTGCCCACGTAAACATAACGACCCATGAAGTTGACGAAGTTCGTTCCTTGTAAAAGGACTTGAGCCATCCATGCATTGTTGTCGTTATTTTTAGAAACATGACAATCGATGCATCGTTTTGTTTCTACAGAACGGACGGCATGAGGAAAATGAGGATTGAAAGCTTGTGACGAATAACCCGGAGTAGAAATAGGAGTTTGTTCAAAATAAATTTGTTCGCGATTTGCATTTTGAGAACTGATGAGAAGGGCGCTGGAAGAACGAACAGGAGCTACCTTGCCACCCTTACTGGATCCCCATTTACCAAGCATGTACCCATCATCGCGTAGGACTTGAGGATTGTAAGACGTCCAGTTACGAGACACTTCTCCTTCGTAATGTTTCATCTCACGCATCTCATTGGCTTTTTGAGGGAGATGACAACCAAAGCAATTTGTCACCCAACTGGAGTGACAGGCGTAACACGTAATTTTGGAATCATCGTGGGCGAGGTGACCATTCAGATCCGTCATCATTTTAGCAGCGCGGGATCGAGGATTAAAATGAGGAGAGCCAGGCGTGACGGTGTCGATGACTTGAACAACGGGCCATTCTTGTTTTTCATGTAACGAAGACCGCTGATAGAGTTGATTTCCTTTCCAAACAAAACGTTTTTCTCCGAAAGGCGTGACGGTATCGGCAAAAGATTTCTTTTCTCCTGCCGGGCCGGAAAGGGTGAGATCGGCTCGTTGTTTGACCGTACCGTGACAATCAATACACGTGACGCCAATGGCATCTTGATAAGATCCATAAAGTTTTCCATCTCCGTGGGCATCTTGGGCAAAATGACAATCCATACAGTGCATACCTTTTTCCAGGTGAATATCCTTCAGATGAACGGCTTTTTTAAATTTGTCGGGATCGTTGTCACTCACACGTTGATCTTTGGCATCGAGCAAACGTCCCTGACGATCCTTTTTGAAAACGGCACGAAAATTCCAGCCATGACCATGGTAGTCGGCAAACTGTGTATCTTTATATTGAGAATTTTTCTCCCAAACTTTTTTCAAAAAATCGGGTTCGTTCCAGAGCCCACGAAGAACCGCTCCTTCCGGATTGGCTTCCAAAGCTTCTTTTCTTTTTTTAGGAGAAAGTTCCTGCTGTTTTTTAGGATAAAATTTTTCGCCGTCCGATTCATAATCCCACATTTGATAACCATAGTAGGTATTTTCAAACGCATTGGGCTGATGCATGTGACAAACCATACATTGGCTGGAGGGGATGGAACGTGTCAGTTGATGACGAATAGGATGACCTTCTTCATTTTTAGGAATGGTTTTGTCTTTTGAAAAACTTTTTCCATCATTTCCAAATTTTGCGTAAGGACCCGAATGTTCCGGATCGCGATCATTTCCATAAACCACATGGCAGGCTGTGCATCCGCTGGATCGATAATCACCGGGATGGTCGTTGGTACCCATCATAGAAAGATGAGGATCGTTCAATCGTGTTTTTTGAATGTTCAAAACAGGTGAGCTGATGAGAAGCTGCGTTCCCAGTCCACGATCAGACAATTTCATGTCCGGTCGGCCAGGTTCATCGATTTCATTTAAGTTGGGATTTCCAATTTCTCCTGGGTTGATACGATTCAGACGACCACCACGTTCAAAAGCGCGGATACTGATATCACCAGGCTGCATGATGTTCCAACGCGGCAGCGGTGCCAACCAGGCCACAACTCCACGGGCATGTTCTTTCTTGGTTGGAGTTGGAACTGTGTTGAGTTTTTGAGGATTCCCTTTTTTATCGTAGCTTTCTCCCAAGAAATAATTTTTGGCCGATACAATGCCATTATTATAAGCCGCTCCACCCCAGAGAGTGGCTGATGTTGTCATGATGCTGTGCATGGAATTATGGGATTCTGTGTTGTGGCACTGAGCGCAGGTCAGGTTCACCACACGAAAATCACCGGGATTCACAAAACGAATCCACTCTAAACTTTCTTTGAGTGTGAGTGTATAGGGACGAACAGGATTGGCGGAACTTTTCCATTGGTCAGGATATTTGGGATGGGGATGCGCTTTATCTTGAATTTTTTTATAAATTTTTGAGTTTTTCGAGGTGCCCTTAGGAAGAAAAACATCGGCATTTCCCCCGTGACAATCGATACATCCTAATCGCACTGTTTTTGTCGGATGCATGGGCTCAATGCCTGCGTGACAGGAGAGGCACCCCTCGCTTTTTTTCATTTCTTCTTGTTTAGTTTGGGAGACCTCGAAAAACTTCCCATTGGCTGTGTTACCCGTTGCAGCCTCTCCCTCGACGTACAACTGCGTACGCCTCAGTCGCGTCTTTACGGGTGCCTTGCCACTGGGGCTTTTTCGAGGTCTCGTTTGTTCTTGGAATGATTTTCCGGAAACTTTTTGTTCCGGCGCGAAGCTGGAGCGGGAAATCAGGAGAAGAGGAATCACAATGAAGAAAAGAAGTTGTTTCATTAGAATGTGAGTACCGTATTCAGTGAAAAAGAATAAAGTAAATCGGACGTCAAAATATCTTTAAATCCTCCCAAGGGTTGGAAGAGGGCTCCGCGTGCGTTCATCACCATGTTGTTATTCAAAAACGGACGGTATTGAAGTCCGAGACTGTAGTCCCAACCAATGTCTTTTCGAATATTGGACTGATTGAGAAAAATTTCCAACGGAGCGGTTTGATCAAAACGCAAATAATTCATGTTCACACTGGCGCGGAGCTGCTGAAGAATTTCAATATCGGTTCCCAGATTAAAAAGAAGGAGACCTGGATTTACAAAATTAGATTGGCCTTCCGCTTTGCTACTCCTTAAATCAGGAATCAGACTGTTTTTCTGAACTAAGTTGACACCGTTAATTTTGATGGCTTCATGGTTGAAAAAACTGTTGTCTCCACCGGCAAATTTTTGAAAATCAAAAATAGAATCAAAGCCACTACCGTTGCTGTCACGAGGATTGGAATCTCCCGAAGAATAAAATAGGGAACCTTTGAATCGCAACCAGTCTCGGTCGTAGGAAAGTTCCAGAGCGGCCAGTCGTCCACTGAGATCAAGCTGTTGTCCCGAGATCGGATTTTTACTGTCCTTGCCCATGATAAAATAAAGGGCGTGATTGATGTTAAGTCGCCCGATGTGACCGTCGCTGGTCCAACCGACATAAGCGGCGTTGATTTCGTGTGGTTGTGCGGTGCCAATAGGATCGGGACGGTTGAGAAATCTATTCACATCATAATGGACGGTATCGCGATCATGGTTGTAATGAACGCTGAACTGATTCGTCCAGCCTGCCAAGCCAAAAAAATCCTGGGCGTAAAGGTTGGCTACCAGAACTTGTTGGTCTCTACGATCAAACGTATTTAACTCACTATTGGTATTCTTTTCCAGCATATCAAAGACAGCCAGATTCCATTGGAGCTTGTTGTTGTTGAGATTTCCAAAGAGACGGCCACCGAGGTTGGTGTCGCTGAAGATGAGTCCACGAAAATCGCTGGTGAAAGGTTGGATGCCACCGCGCACGGAAATGAAATCATAGTAAGGAGTGACATTGAGTAAATGAACTTCAAGAAGCGCTTCCTGAAGGGCAAAGTCAGTTTGGGTGCGGTCGGTACCGTTGGCGACATTGACATTCACAATGCCGCGTTCTTTGGCGTTCAAATAATTGATGTTGAAAACAGGAGTGACACGAATTTCAAAATCACGCGGTTTAAAGGAAGTATTTCCTTTGTAGAATTCAAAAGTAAATTTGAAGTTTTGCTGAACAGCGAGGAAATTTCCGTTTCCAAAAAAAGGAGAACTCCCTGGATTTTGAGGGCTGGCATTACTGGGTACAGGAAGTTTTTTGGCTTCAAAGGTTGTGTCACTGATACCTGTCAAAAGCAGGAAGGTGTCCTGGCCTAGAATTGGGTAGTCTCCTTTTAAAATATTTTGATGATACGGATCATAGATATGTCCCGGCTCGTTGATCTCATGGGGTGGTGGTTGAATCTTCCAACGATTCTTGAGGGTTGTTTTGCCGACATCAAGATCAGGTTCTGCAATGGGTTTTTCTATCGTTTTCTCCGGACGACGATGTAAAGGATTAGCATCGATCGAAAAAGGTATTATCAGGAGTAGTAAAATGAACAGGCTGGACAAGACCCAGACTGATAAGTGCATGAAGATTGACTTCAACAGAAGCTCACCGTACATTTCACTTCCTATTTCCATGGTAACAAACACTTTTTTTAAAAAAATTCATGTCATTTTATTCGGGTTTGTTTTTTTACTGTCGTGCAGCGGTAAAGCAGATCTTGGATTAGATTTAACAACATCCGTTCCTCCCACAGCTCTGGTGGCCTCGGAAGTACAATCCGTGGTGCAAGCGTCCGCTACGGCCGTTGATAATTCGGCACAAGCCATTGCTGTTGTGGATCGTCGTGGAGTTCCTCTGGCTGTTTTTTCCAAGACATCCGCTACGGCGGATACGTTAGAAACAGCCCTTTCCTTAGCCAGAACCGGAGCTTTTTTTTCCAACGATCAGGCCCCTCTCTCGAGTCGAACCGTAAGTTTCATCAGTCGGGAACATTTTCCGCCAGGCATTGACAACACAGCTTCCGGAGCTCTTTTTGGAATTGAGCACACCAACCGTGGATGTTCTTTCAATACAGTATTTGCAGCAGGCAAGAGCGTTACTCCTGCAACAGCCGTGGATGGTGTGAGTTCTGGTAAAGGTATTACGGTATCTCCGGGGGGCGTTCCTCTTTTTCGGAGTGGTCGTTTGGTTGGTGGTTTAGGTGTGGCTGGAGGGTCGGATGCCGAAAATGAATTCGCTGCTTTTCAAGGGTTGTCTTTGTTTGCACCAACACCTGCTGATCCTGGAATTATTTTCATTGATGGAGTGGCGCTCCCTTTTGTGGAACAAACAACACAACCTGCTGGAACTGCTGCCGGAAGTTTAACAGGAACTTTTGTTGTGGCTTCAAAGGATGGAGGAGTTCCTTCTGAAGGAGAATTGGTAACGCCAAAAGATAGTCCCACAGCGGATAGCCCCAAACTCCTTGCTTCTGATGTTACAACGATCATCAATAATGCGATTGCCACTGCCAACAAAACGCGTGGGCTCATTCGTCTTCCCATTGGACAGCGCGCCAAGATGTCCATTGCCGTGACGGATCTTTCAGGAAATATTTTAGGGCTTCATCGTATGACGGACAGCACGATTTTTAGTCTTGATGTGTCGGTGGCCAAAGCGCGGAACGTGACTTACTTTAGTGGAGCGAGTGTGGCCACGGAAGATCAAATTTCTGGAATTCCTTTGGGAACGGCGATCACCAATCGAACCATTGGTTTTGGATCACAGCCTTTTTTCCCTTCCGGAATTAATGGAACAGACCCGGGACCTTTTCGTGACATTTTTACATTTGACGCAACTCATCCTTGCACACAAGGAAGACAAGCCGCCAATGCCAATCAGAATGGGATTGTCTTTTTCCCCGGAAGCTCTCCTTTATATAAGGATAACGGTTCGGGCACCAAAGTTCTGGTGGGAGGTTTGGGAGTGTCCGGAGATGGTGTTGAACAGGATGATTATGTGACGGCCGGAGGACTGGTGGGTTATGAACCTCCTGAATCTATTCGGGCGGATCAAATTCTCGTTCGTAACGTAAGGCTTCCATTTTTTAAGTTTCCAAGAAACCCGGAAGATTAGAAAACAAGGTGTATTTTTAATTTGACTTTTCACACCTTAAAAACTATCTTGAAGGCATGTCACTCGCCAATATTAAGTTATCATCAAGAGAAATTGATCAACTCAAAAAAATTACTCAAGAATCAACGGGTCAAAAAGCCGTTGAAAAAGCATTAAGTTATTTCCTTAAAGAAGCAAAGCAACGTCAACTGACAAAAATTCTCCAAAATGTTTCGTTTAAGAAAACCTTCGATCCCTTGAAGCTGCGCGATCATGAAAGATAAGTATATTCTTGATTCGTGTATTTGGATTGAAACTCACAGAAATAACTTAAAGGTCATGACTCTCATCAACCCATGGATTGAAAAAAACGAAATTTGTTTAGTGGATGCCATTAAGACTGAAGTTCTTCGTGGTGTGAGAACGAACAAGGACTATGAACGACTGAAATTATTTTTTAATAACTTTCCTTGTCTCTCTTTAAGCTGGGATGAAGTTAATTCCCTTGCTTTTGAATGTGGACGAAGAAATTTTTTCCCTCCCCTCATTGATATTTACATTTCCCAGTGTGCCATTCTTTTTAACAAAACTATTGTGACTCAAGACAAGCATTTTCAAAAAATTAAAAGTATTCGTTCTTTTGAACTTTTATTTATTTCTTAATTTTTACTTTTTTACTAATAAAAGATAGTAGGAGGCATCATGGCCATTTCAAATCTGCTCAAGGATGTTTATTTTTTTAAAACTTTTTTGCCGGCTGAGTTGCAGATGATTGAAAAAATTTGTGAACGTAAAAAATATTATGACCACCAAACTATTTTTCAAAAAGGGGATGTGGCTTCGAGCCTCTTTCTTGTAGAAGTTGGGACGGTGAAACTCACGCGTGGAGATGAGGAAGTTGCCACCGCAGGCAAGGGAGGGATGTTTGGCGAAATGCCCTTTTTGGATGGTGGGGATCGTTCTGCAACGGCCATGGCTATTGAAGAAAGTCATCTCATTGAAATTACCTACAAAAAATTGACTGAATTTTTACTTCACAATTCGGAAACGGCCCTTAAATTTTACATGGTGTTTGCCCGTTATGTTTCCAAACGTCTCAGGACAACACTGGAATCTTAAAAAGGAGAGATTCTCTTGTTTCAATTTCTTCATGATGAAAATTCCAGGAATTTTTTAGACAGTCTTGAGAAGGTTAACTTTCAACCAGGAGAAGCCGTTTTTCATTTTGGAGATCGTGGTGATTGTCTTTATTTTGTACGCGGCGGTTCGGTAGAACTTTTTGTCAAGGATCACACGGGTGAAAAAATTGTCTTAAGGGTGGCTGGCCCCGGTGATATTTTTGGTGAACTCTCTCTTTTGGATAACGGTCCGCGTACAGCCACGGCTATCGCAATAGAATCTTCCGAACTGTCTGTTTTAGGCCAGCAGGATCTCTTGCAATTTTTAAGAAAGATTCCCGAGGCAGCTCTTCACTTATTAACCAATCTTGGCAAACATCTCCGACAAACAAACCAACTGGTTCGAGAACGGGTTTCAAAAAATATCAATCAAGAGTTGGAAGAAAAGCTGACCTGGGGACAAAAGCTCGCCAATTTTATTGCGATTTTTAGCGGAAGTATGCCCTTTTTGATGATCAATGCGGCACTCTTTGCTCTTTGGATTATTTTGAATGTTAATATTATTCCAGGTCTCAAACCTTTTGACCCTTATCCTTTTGGGTTTCTGACGATGGCCGTCTCGCTCGAGGCCATTTTTTTAAGCATCTTTGTCTTGTTGGCACAAAGCCTTCAAGCGGTGAAGGATCGTATTCGTGGGAACATTGAATATGAAGTCAACTTACATGCTGAGATGGAAATTACCTACCTGCATGAAAAAATTGATCAGATGAATGCAGAGATGTTAAAGCATTTTCACCAATTGGAAAAATAAGATTGCTGAAAAAGCAGGATTAAAGTTAAAATTTTTTTATGGAGAAAAAAGATATTCGTTGGAAACAACGATTTAATAATTTTAAAAAAGCTCTTGGCCAGTTTGAAGAGGCCATTAAAGCCGATTCCAAAGATCGTCTGGCTCAGGAAGGTCTGATTCAGAGATTTGAATACACCTTTGAGCTTGCCTGGAAATGTCTTCAGGATTTGTTACAGGAAAGGGGTTTTGAGGAAATCCGTGGACCCAAACCTGTTCTTCAGCAGGCTTTTCAGGATGGACTCATTCAGGAAGGAGTTCTTTGGATGGAAATGCTGCGTGCCCGAAATGAAGCCTCTCATATCTATGATGAAAAAGTTTTTCTTGAGATTTATGATAAAGCAAGAAACCAATTTTTAGCACCCCTCCAAGGCTTGGAAAAGAGATTAAAAAGTTTATGAATACGGGTATTGAACCCCAGCATTTTGGAAAAATCCTGAAGATATTCCAAAAATATTCACAAATTAAAAAAGTCATCCTGTTTGGCTCACGGGCTAAGGGAAACTATCGCACAGGTTCTGATATAGATGTTGCTCTTAAAGGAAAAAATTTGGACTCTCGCTTGTTGACTCAAATAGGGATGGATTATGATGCTCTTGACTTGCCGTGGAAGCTAGATGTCATTATTTACGATCGCATCGAAAATACCGACCTTAAAGATCATATCGATCGGGTGGGCCGATCGATCATTTAATGGTTTATTCCTCATAACAACTCATAAACCCGAATTTTTTCTTCTTTTCCTTTCACAAAAATTTCGTTGATGTAGCGTGTCTTCATTTCATCTTTAACTTTCCTATAAGTGGCTTCACTCATACATATTTCAGTCTTTAGGTCTTTGTTGGCACTTTCCAAACGGGAGGCGAGGTTGACGTTATCGCCCATGACAGTATAGTTCAGGCGCTGTTTTGTTCCCATGTTGCCGACAATCACTTCTCCTGTATTCAGTCCTACTCCGATGCGGAAGGATTTGATTCCATATTTTTCTTTAAATTGAGGCTCCAATTCATTGACAATTTTTATCATGGCAAGAGCTGCACGGCACGCTTGGAGAGGATGGTCCTCTGTTTTTTTAGGTGCTCCAAAAATAGCCATCACAGCATCTCCAATAAATTTATCGATATAACCTCCCTGTTCAATGATGGCTTTTGAGATGGGGTCAAAGTAATTATTCATCAGATCCACAAGGGTTTGAGGGTCCATTTTTTCTGAAATCGATGTGAAATTACGAACATCCGAAAAGAGAATAGTGCAGGTGACTTTTTGACCACCCAATTTCAGATTTTTCAGGTTTTGTGTCAGCTCTTTGACAAGATCAGGATGGAGATAAGATTGAAAAGCTGTCCGGATCATCTTCTTTTCTCTTTCTTCCGTCAATCCTCGATAAATGGTAATGCCTAGTGTTAACGAAAGAATCTCCAAAGAAGGAATGGACAAGGGGAGCACGGAGCCATGTTCAAAAATTATTTTTGCACCTAGTCCATAGACACAGAGAAAAAAAAGTGTTCCAAGAAGTCCTGTCAGAATACGTATTTGAGGTAATAGAATACTCAAAAAGAGAGTGAGAAAAATCATCCAGACAAGAGCCTCTACTTGAGTCCAAACATCACGCAGTAGAAAATCTCCTTTTATCAGGTTGTCTAAAAGATTGGCTTGTACAAGAATTCCAGGCAGAATCGGACTGATCGGTGTGACGCGAAGATCATAAATACCAACCGCTGTGGCTCCGATAAGTACTGTTTTCCCTCGCAGTACTTTCGGAGAAATTTTTCCCTGCAAAATATCCGTGGCAGAATAAGAAGGGAATTGTTCGGATCCTCCACGGTAGTTGATAAGAATTTCTCCTCGTTCGTTGGTGGGGATGAATCTCTTGCCAAGACTCAATCCTTTCAAGGCCCCATCATTTTCTCGGACAGGGACCGGGTTAAACCCGCCTTCAAAGTGGGTGAGAGTTTCCAGACCCATCGAAGGGAAGATATGGTTTTTATAGCTGACCATGAGAGGTTGACGACGGATAGTCCCATCAGGATCAGCAAAGGCATTAAAATATCCTTGACTGAGAGTGGCTTGTGCCACTGGAGGAATGTTTGAAACCAGGCCAACCATTTGAGGAAGTTTTTCTTGAAGAAAAGACAGGGTGGGAAAAGCCGTTGGAAGAATGGAACGTAAACTTGTTTCTAATGCTTGAGGATCCACCTGGGCCTTTTCCATTTCCTCCAAGTTTTGATAAAAGTAGTAACCCAAAACACTCTTTTTTGATTCACGTAAACTTTGAATGAGAGACTCATCCCCAATAGCTGGCTCGGCAAAAATAATATCCATCTCGATGAAAGCAGGTTGCATAGAATTAATTTTTTGAATGAGATTCCCTATTTTTTGACGAGGCCATGGCCAGCGTCCCTCCTGATGGAGGCTTTTTTCGTCAATAGCAACAATGATTGTTTGGCCTGTCGTGGGTGCAGGTCCTCGCCAAAGGAATCTCCAGTCAATGGTCTTTAATTCTAACCAATTTAAAAGAGGGGCGTGGGTCAGAAGACAAAACGAGAAAAAAGTCAGACAGAAAAAAGGGAAAAGATAAAAGAAAGGTTTTTTCACAATGAAATGATTTGCCCCTCGCGAGCGAGCGAGACTTTAGGTGTTTTTTTATTTTTTAAATCTTTTTGAAAAACTTTAAAACGTTTTTGCAGCTGGCTATCGGTAACCTCTGGGGCATAATGGAAAAAAAATACTTTTTTGATGTTTGCTTGGGAGGCCAATTCAACAGAATAGCTCCAGGGAGAATGCCCCCAACCACGAAAACTTCCATAAAGATTATGAGAGAAAAAGGCATCATGGATGAGGAGATCCACATCCTTAAGATGCTCCAGGAGGTTTTTTTCGTAGTCCGGAAATTTTTCTGGAGACAAGTGAGAGTGTCCCGAGATGGGTTCATGGTCGCACAGGTAGGCAAACCGTTTTTTTCCCACACGAATGACATAACCAAGTGTGCTGCCCGGGTGATTGATAAAAAAGGAATTGATTTCAAAGGGTGGGAGAGAAATGGTTTCCTCTTTTAATTCCCGAAATGTCAGTAAAGCCGGGATTTTTGAGAAAGGAACGGGGAAAAATTCCTCTTCAAAAAGCGAAGCAATAATTTCGGAAAAATTTCGATGTTGTCCTTGAGGCCCATAAAGATGAATGGATTGGTTATGATGATGCAGGGGCCGAAAAAAAGGAAGTCCAATAATGTGGTCTAGATGACAGTGAGAAATAAAAAGTGAAAAAGGAGTGGTGTTCGGTTTTTTGATTAAAAGCTCGCCTAAAGGACGTAGGCCGGTACCGGCATCCAGGATGATGCGAGATTTTCCTTCAGTGATCTCGACACAGGAGGTGCTACCTCCATAGAGGGATGTTGTAGGGCCTGATGTGGGGACAGAACCGCGAACACCCCAAAATTTAATTTTCATAAGGTTATGGGAATGAGCTTGAATCAAAATTCAAATCATACAAAATAGTGCCATTTTGGTAAGCAATATCATTGGGGACCAGAGTTGAGACAGAATCACCCGTTAAAACATTAAATCTTCCAACCCCATCAGGATCCTGAGCAAGAAAAGCGCTGCTACTCACACAAATAGTCAATCTTTTGAGAGTATCATTATAGCTGGCATTCGATGTTGTAAATCCGGTGAGAGTGGCTCCTGTTGCTGGACTTGTCACACTGACGTGGATGGTTGAAACGTCTCCGGTTCCGCCACTGGGTCCATCAATCGTAAAGAGCATTTCAGAACCATGGGTAAAGGTTGTGGTGAGAGAACTCCCCGTAGAAGTGAGTACACTCTGAATGTGTGTTGTTATGGATCCTGAAGTGGCATCATTATCCGTATCAAATTCAATAATGGTTACAAGTGATTCAGCAGTGCTCGTTGGTCGGACATAGGTACTGGTAAGATTAATGACCGTAACCACCGAGTCTGCAGGACAACCACTGGGAGGTGAAGTTGTACGAAAGATGGCAACAACATCAATGTCAGGGCTTTGATGACTCGAGGGAAAAACAACATCCCCGGCACCTGCAGCATCCTGAGCACGATTTAAATAGTTCATGGAAATGGGAAGGGAAAGGCTCGCGGATGTAACACTGGAGGAGGTTTTTCCATAAAATGCTGAATGGTTATCTAAGGAAGTCATGAAGGCAAATACTTCGAAGAGTCGTCCTGTTCCAATCGGAACAGTTATGCTGAAAGGGGTTGATGGAGAAAAGGGTGGTGTTGCCTGAACTGTAATCGGGGTGGCAATGTCTGGAGCTGTCACGCGCAAAAGAATACGACTGACAAGGCCTTCGGAAACAAAAGCAGCTGGCAAGTCCATATGAACGGTAATTTCTGAAGAAGGAACGTTGACGCCACCCGAGCTTTCTGGCGAAGTTTCTGACGAACTCCCACCGCAATTTACAAGAAGAAGAAATATCAACGGTATAAAAAGTTTTTTGAGGGTTTCCATATTCTTATCCTGGTGTAGGGAAGGTGAGAGGAACACTCACAGGACCTGTTGCCGGTGCTGTGCTTCCTCCGCTTCCCGTTGTACCACTTGTTCCGCCTGTTCCTGAAGGAGGTGTTGTTGTTGTTCCACCGGGAAGAATTGGAGGTGGAGGAGGTGGTGCCCCTGGTGGAGGTGGAGGTGGCGCTCCGGGAGGAGGGCCATTTTGAGGACCTTGTTGGTCTTGTTTCCCTCTTGTCCGATCCCCTCCTTTTTCTTTATCACTACCCATACGAGATGGTTGTCCTTCTCCACCTTGATTGGGTTTAGGAGGAGGGACGTCTTCCGTTTTTTTCAAATTCTCCGCTCCGGCTTGGTTGACAACTTCTTTGACCGAAGGAGAAGGTTGCACAAATTGTTTTTGTAAATCTTGAGGAATAGGAGCAGGGTTTGTAGGAGGAGCGTTTTGGATAACTGTGTATTGTCCTGTTCCCACCATCACAGTTTGAGCAGGATTGTCACGGAAGTAAGTTTGAATAAGTCCTTCAAAACAGAGAAATTGAGTGACAGAACCAATCAGGCTAGTGCCCACATCTGTCCCACGAATTCCCGCCACGGCTGTCGGTGTTTGTAACTGAACTTGATCTTCCTTGGTAGAAACTTTCTCAACAATGGTGCGTACTTTTCCTTTTAAAATATCAAAGAGAGATTTGCGGACACCGTTTTCAGGGTTGTAGACGTATTCGGTAATAAGAACTTTTGAGTTTTCACTTAAGCTTAAAATTGTTTCATCCTTAAAGAGGATTTTTATGTTTCCATTGCCTGTTTGGAGAGTATCCATAGGAAAGATATCATCGTTGAAAGCCAGATCCTGTGTGGTACGATCTTGAAGACGCGTGACGGTTGCTTTTCCTTTTACAAAAACAACCTTGCCCGCCGCTTCTTCCGCTTCGATGTTTCCAGTAAAGGATAAGCAGAGCAAAAGAATAATAGTTTTAATAATGATACGCAAAGGTGACTCCTGTTAAATGTCTTCGATTTTTAAAAAAAGCGGTGTTCGAATCATTTTTAAAAAATTGATATTGGGCACTCACTGTAAATCCTGTAAAAAAATCACGAGAAAGTGTCATGCCATAACTCTGGTAAGTATCCTCGCGACGGCTTCCTAAAATAGAATCGACGTTATCGAATTTTTTGAAAAAGGTATAGTTTACAAAAGCATTCGCATTCACATTCCATACGAGAGGACTTGTGATGGAACCTGAAAAAGTATGACCATCCACATCCCAGTCATCTCCTTTGGCACGGTTTGTTTCAAAAATATAACTGACCTTTACAAATTGAGTTCTTTTCTGATCGAAAAAAACATAAACACCAGGCTCTGTTTGCAGGTTCCAAGCATCCCGGTTTTGTGAAGAGGTGGTGAGTGTTTGAAAAAAATCATCATAACGAATTCTTTGAGAAAGTTGAAGCATAAGGTGATTCCCTAAAGAATAATAGGCCGAGAGAGCAAAAGGAACACTTTCAAGGTACTTCGTTGTTTTTAGAATGGAGAAATCATAGGCGATGGGTGCTATAAAAGAAACTTTTCCTATACGGAATTGTTGTCGGACTTCCACATGAGCCAGGCCGTAATTGTAATCACGAAGTTGAGGATAAAGGGACTGATAATAAGAGGCTTCTGTGATGAGGCTGTATTTTTGTTTTTGTATCCAGCGAGTGCCTCCTCCGACACGAGGGGCTATTTGGACATCCTTGCGGTCAGAAGAGAGTGTGGCGACTGTTATGTCTAAAGGATAAAGAGAGACGTTAGAATCATATTGAGTTGCAAGACTGGCGTAAAAAAACCAGGGACGGTCTTTTTGAAAGCTTGATGTGGAAGCTTCTTTGACTCCTTCTAAATTACGTCGATAACTTTTTGCCAAGTCATGAAGTGTTTCTTCTTTGGCAAGGGACTCTGCTTTTCGAAAATTTTCCAAAGCTTTTTCTTTTTGATGAAGATAATAATGGGAAAGACCCAGGTAAAAGAAGGATTCTGCTTCTTTTACATTGAGAGAGATTGATTTTTCAAAGTAACGAATGGAACTTTGGTAATCTTTTGTTTCAAAAAAAGTCATCCCCACAAAATGCGCTGCAGCCGCATTTTCTGGTTGAAGTTGCAAAGCGCGTAAGAAATGCTGACGCGCTGACTCGTAGTGATGCTTGTTGTAATCAAGCAGGCCTTGAGAAAATGCAATTTCAGACTTTCCTAAATTACCAGCAGCAAAGGATTGGTTTTCCATTAAAAGACAAAAAGAAAGGCAAGAAATAAAAATAAAAAATGGTAATATTCTTTTCATCTTTTCAATAAGGGAATTCAACTTTAACCAACCAGTCTTTTGAGAGCTTCGTAGTACTTTTCGGAAGTTTTGGCAACAATCTCCTGAGGAAGTTCTGGGGCTGGAGGTTTTTTATTCCACCCGATTTTTAAAAGATAATCGCGAACAAACTGTTTATCAAAGCTGGGAGGTGAGAGGCCCACCTGGTACTGATCTTTTGGCCAGAAGCGGGAGGAATCGGGGGTCAGGATTTCATCGATTAAAATCAATTCATTTCCCAAATAACCAAACTCAAATTTGGTATCGGCTAAAATGAGACCACGACTTTCTGCATAGGTAAGGCCTTCTTGGTAAATCTGTAAACTCACTTGACGAACTTTTTGTGCCGTTTCTTTTCCGACAATCTCACAGGCACGTTCAAAAGAGATATTTTCATCGTGTTCCCCTTGAGGGGCTTTGGTAGCCGGAGTAAAAATAGGTTCAGGGAGTTTTTGAGATTCTTTCAAACCAGATGGAAACGAGATCCCGCAAACCTTGCCAGTTTTTTGATAGTCATTCCAACCGGAACCTGCCAGATACCCGCGCACAACAGCCTCGATGGCGAGAGGTTTTGTTTTTTTGACCAATAGGGATCTTTTTCCATAAAGATCCATTTCTTCCTTCGTTTTAAAAATTTCAGAAAGAGGGCGGGAAGAAAGATGATTGGGGATGACAGACTTCATTTTTTCAAACCAGAAAAGACTGATTTGAGTCAGAATTTCTCCTTTTCCCGGAATGGGATTGGGAAAGACGACGTCAAAAGCGGAAAGTCGATCGGTGGCTACCAACAAAAGATTGTCATCACAATCATAAATATCGCGCACTTTTCCTCGAAAGAGGAGTTTCAAATTAGGGAGATGGGATTGGTAAAGAGGAGTTGTCATTATTAAAAGACAATTCTCTTTATTTGAAATAATTGTCAAGGTAGGGAGGATCTATGCAAGAAGAACCCCGCATTGTGATCGCTGTCCCTCTCGCAACGCCTTTGATTTATTGGCAGACCGTGGCGTCCATTCTAGAATTGGAAAAACCGGAGGAATCCGACCTCATGGTTTTTCAGGGAGCCTTGGTGGATCGGGCACGGAATATTCTTGTAGAAAAAATGTTGGATCATCCCATCCATCCCACCCACATTTTTTTTGTGGATGCCGATATTCTTTTGTCCCCCAATGCTTTGATGCAACTTTTAGCAGCGGACAAACCCGTTGTCAGTGGTGTGTATCGCCGGCGTTTGCCACCACATGAGCCGATGGCGTTTATAAAAAACAAACCGATCTCTCTTGGTAAAAAAAGAGGATTGCAAAAGGTGGATGTGGTGGGTGGTGGTTGCCTTCTGATACGCAGAGAAGTTTTTGAAAAGGTGAAGGCTCCCTGGTTTACGATTGAGTCCACAACCAGGGGTTATCTCTCCGAAGATTTTTCGTTTTGTGAAAAAGCATTCAAGAAAGGTTTTACGGTTTTTGTCGATACCCGTGTGACACCCTTGCACATCGAGCCGATGGGGGTGGGGACAAACGCCAAGGGAACAGTGTCTCTTGCTTCTTTAACATGACTCTCGTAGAGAGTTTCTGATGTCCTATCACACCCTCTCTCAAGTTGTTCACGATCTTGAAAAAACAAAACAACTCATTCGTATTGAATTTCCTGTCGATCCGGAATTAGAAGTGGGAGCGATTCAGCGACGTGTGTTTCAAGCTGGAGGTCCGGCCCTTCTCTTTACGCGTGTCCGAAAAACGACGTTTCCCATGTTAGGAAATCTTTTTGGCACCATGGAACGAACACGATTTCTTTTTCGACATACGCTTCGAGATGTTCAGAAACTTATCCAGCTTAAAATAGATCCCCAGGATTTTTTAAAACATCCGTGGCAGTATTGGAAAACTCCAAGGACTGTCTGGCACCTTCGGCCGAAAAAAGTAAAATCAGCTCCTGTGTTAAAAAATAAAACGAGCATCAGTCGTTTGCCACAACTCAAATCTTGGCCCAATGACGGCGGTTCTTTTATTACATTGCCTCTGGTCTACACAGAAGATCCCAGCCAGCCTGGATTTCCTCATTCCAATCTAGGGATGTATCGCGTTCAACTTTTGGGAAATCAATACACCATCGATAAAGAAGTTGGTCTGCATTACCAAATTCATCGTGGAATAGGTATCCATCACTCCGAAGCTTTAAAGAGAGGAGAAAACCTCAAGGTAAATATTTTTGTTGGTGGAACTCCGGCCATGATGATGGCGGCCGTGATGCCTTTGCCAGAAGGGATGTCCGAGTTAGGATTTGCCGGCGCGCTTGGAGGACATCGCATTCCGATGATTCCTCAAGAAGATCATTTGCCGGTCTATGCTGAAGCGGATTTTTATATCCGTGGAATTGTGGTCCCAGATAAATTACTTCCGGAAGGCCCGTTTGGCGATCATCTGGGATATTATAGCTTGCAACATCCCCATCCTGTTTTATTGGTGGAGAGTGTCACTCATCGCGATGGAGCCATTTGGCCGTTTACAACGGTAGGTCGTCCCCCTCAAGAGGATACAAATTTTGGGGCTTTCATTCATGAACTTACGGGCCCCATCATTCCCACAGTTCTTCCAGGTGTTCATGCCGTGCATGCGGTGGATGCCGCTGGTGTTCATCCTTTGCTTTTAGCCATCGGTAGTGAACGTTATACACCTTATGAAAATCTCCAACGACCCCAAGAAATTTTGACGCAAGCCAATGCGATTTTAGGACAAGGGCAACTCTCGCTCGCCAAGTATCTTTGGATTTGTTCGCGTCAGGATAATTCCGATTTGGATATTAATGATATCCCCGCTTTCTTCAGGCACATGCTCGAGCGTGTGGATTGGAGGCGTGATCTTCATTTTCAGACGTCTACCACTATAGATACGTTGGATTATTCAGGCTCGGGACTTAACCAAGGTTCCAAGGTGGTGATTGCGGCTGTGGGTTCGAAGCGACGAAATTTAACCACACAGATTCCTGCCAATTTAAAATTGCCCGAAGGTTTTAAAAATCCGAAAGTAGTGTTGCCAGGAATACTTCTTGTTGAAGGAGCCTTACCCTCTCCCCTTGCGCCTGCCCGTCCGGTAGGCGGGGGAGAGGGTGGCCGAAGGCCGGGTGAGGGGGAGGAGTTTCCACTCATTGTGGTTGTCGATGACAGTGATTTTACGGCACGAACGCTCAACAATTTTCTTTGGGTGACATTTACACGATCCAATCCAGCTGTGGATATTTATGGTAGGGATGCTTTTATGGAGAATAAACATTGGGGTTGTCGTGGTTCGTTGATTATCGATGCGCGTATCAAACCGCACCATGCACCACCGTTAGTGGAGGATCCCGACATTGAAAAAGGTGTGGATGCTCTGGGCACTCCCGGTGGTCCCTTGCATGGGATTATTTGAAACTGGCATTCCCCCTTGTCCTGATGGTAAGTTAGCTCTCTTGAGAGAGGATACAAAAAATTCATGAGCGAAATTCTGGTTTCAACTGATTGGCTTCAGTCTCACCTTCAAGATTCTGACATCCGTATTATTGATAGTCGCTGGGTGTTGGGCAAACTTGGTGAAGGTAAAAAAATGTATGATGAGGGACATATCCCCGGGGCTGTTCATTTGGATATTGAAGAACATCTTTCTGGAAAAGAAGGTCCCGGTCGACATCCCATCCCTAAAAAACGCGATTTTGAAAATGTAATGTCAGAGCTGGGTGTTTCTCGTTTTAAACACATCGTTGTTTATGATGAGGGCCAAGGGGTTCCCGCTGCGCGGTTGTGGTGGCTCTTCCGCTATTTTGGACATGAGGATGTTTCGGTTTTGGATGGAGGTTGGGCTTTGTGGATGCGAGAAAAGAAAGAAATCGAGAGAGAAGTCAGACGGTATGAGGCTCAAAAATATACGGCGCGTGCCAAGCACGTCATGGTGTTAGATAAAAAAGGTGTTGATTCCTTAAGAGATGATCCTCAGGTGCAAATCATTGATGCCCGAGCTGCAGAACGCTATCGTGGTGAGAGTGAGCCTATTGACGCTAGGGCAGGTCACATTCCTGGAGCGGAAAATTTTCCTTACACACAAACTTTGGATCCTGAAACAGGAAAATTTCTTTCCCTTTCGAAATTAAAAGAAGCGTTTCAAAAGATGGGGACTGAAAAAGCAGAAACGGTGATTTGTTACTGTGGTTCTGGAATTACAGCCTGTACGGATATTCTTGCCCTCAAATTAATTGGAATCGACGCCAAGCTCTACGAAGGGTCTTGGAGTGATTGGTCGAAGGATTCCGGACTTTCGATTGCTACGAAGTGAAAAACAAAAAAGTAATTAGAAAATAAATGGGGAATAAAATTCCCAACGAATAAGCCATGTAATGAAAGAATGACGGTGTTTTGTAACCGGCGTGATCAGCAATGGCCTTGACCATAAAGTTGGGTCCGTTTCCAATATAGGTGTTTGCTCCCATAAAAACAGAACCAACACTGATGGCTTGAAGGAGTTTGATGGGGACCCCCACCACTTCGGGAGAAAAATGTAGGCCTTGGGCTAAAGAGAGAAAAGTCACATAAGTGGGTGCATTATCCAGAAAAGAGCTCAAGGCTCCACTGAGCCAGAAGAATTGCCAAGGTTGGATGATGCCTAAGGTAGGCCCTTTTTCTTTTAAGATCATTAAAGCCGGAACCATCGTTATAAAAATCCCGGCAAAAAGAATAGCGACCTCTTGAATCGGTCCCCATTGAAAATTATTATGATGACGTGCCGTTTTGGATCCAAAGACAAGGGAGGAGATAAGCATGAGGATCATCATTCCTTCTCTCCAAGGTGTGGGCATGAAGACACTGTAGAGGACACCACAAAGAAAAAGAACACTCTTCCAACCTTCCAGGCGGATAGGTTGAATATGAGACTTATCTTTTTTGAGATCTTCTTTCTTTTCTTGATGGTAGCATCGTCGATCCCAAAAATAAAAAATGGTCAGCAGCGCACTAATGGCCATGAGCCAAATGGGAAAGAGTCTCAAGGTCCAGAAAAAAGGCACTCCTCTTAAGTAACCCAAGAAAAGAGGTGGATCTCCCAAAGGAGTCAGGAGCCCGCCAAAATTACTCACCACAAAAATGAAAAATACAGGAAGGTGTCGGACAAGCTTTCTCTCTGAGTTTGTTTTTAAAAAGGGACGAATCAAGACCATGCTAGCCCCTGTCGTTCCAATAAAATTGGCCAAGATAGCCCCAATGACTAAAAAAATGACATTGACTCGTGGTGTGGCCTCAAGATCTCCACGCACAGCAATGCTTCCCGAAATGACAAAAAGAGAGCCAAGAAGACAGATGAAAGAAAAATATTCTTCCAACGTGTGCAGAATAGACAAGGGTTCATGTTTGAGAAGAAGAAGGATAACAGGGATTGACAGAACAAGTCCAACAAGGGATTTATTTCGGTTCGATTCCCAAAAATGAGGGACTGCCAGAGGAAGAACGGCAATACACAGTAAAAAAAGAGCAAAGGGAATAGCCGACCAAAGAGGTAGCATAAGGTGAGTACTGTTTCAGAACATCATTTAGCCCGCAAGTGGAAAAATTCTTTTCAACTTTTTTTCAAGCCACTTCTTCTGGTTTTAATTCTAGTGGGAGGAATTCTCATTTATCATTTTATTCCTCTCAAAAATTTTCTGAATTCTGATAGGATCATGAGTTTTATTCAGGTAATTCGTCAAACTTGGTGGGCGCCTTTTGCATTAATTTTTGTTGCTGGGTTTGGCGGCCTCTTGGCTCTACCAGCGACTCCTTTTAGTTTGATCATTGGTGCCACCTATCCGTTTGCCTTGGCATTACTGTATAATATGATCGCTTTGAACTTAGGTTCTTCTCTTGATTTTCTTTTGGCCCGTTACCTGGGTCGTGACTTTGTCACTCGTTTTTTTAAAGGTAAACTTGAAAAGTTTGATGCTCATTCAGAAAAGCATGGGTTTCGGTTGATGCTTTATCTTCGTCTGGTTCCTGTGTTTCCTTTTATTAGCATTAATTTTGGCGCTGGCCTTTCCAAAATTAAATTTTGGGATTATTTTTGGGGAACATTTTTTGGCATTATTCCCAGCGTTTCCATTGTGACTTATTTTGCGTCTTCTCTGATGAATGGAACTGTGGCCCGCAAGCAGGTTTTTTGGAACGTGGCTCTCTCCAGCTTGTTTTTATTAGGACTATCTTTAGTTCCTGTTTTTCTAAAAAAAAGAAAGGCTCTTCAGATCAAAAAGGAACTGGAAAAAGATTAACCAAATGTAAACGCATAAGCTTGAATCTCGGGAGTGAGAAATTCAATTTCGATTGTATGCTCCTCGCCTTTGTCTCCCAGATGAATCAACTCATAGAGACGAGGTTGGTTAATCTCCAGGTTTCCATTTTTGACATCTTGTCCCGATTTTTCAGAAGGAAGGATTTGTCCGTCCATCCGAATCACTGCTTTGACGGGTATTGAACCTGGATGAAGTACGAGATTTACTTTGGTGGCATTGAAATGAAAACGTATTTTCCCCGTACCCTCTTTCAAAACAATCCGTTCTCCTTCAGTTCGCCACTCACCTTCAAAGTTCCATTCATTGAGTTTCAGCGGACGGCCGGAAGTGACAAGTCGTTCTCGTCTCAAAAAACCTAAATAAGTTTCGGGAGATTTGATTTGAGAGAAGTCAATATTTTCTCTTGTTTCGGGTCCTGTCATCTTGTTGTCATTCTGAGCGTAGCGAAAGAATCTCCCGCCACTATTTTCGGGAGATCCCTCACGATATTCGGGATGACGTATGTCAGTTTCCCTCGTGCCACCCGAAACTTTTATTTTTTCTTTCAACAGTTCCTGAATCAGTTTTTCCGACTCCTCATAACTCCCTTCGCCTAAATGGACTTTCTGAATTTTTCCGTTTACATCAATGAAATAATGCGCGGGCCAGACGTTATTTTTGTAAGCTGTCCAGGTGGACATTTTGCTATCGTTAGCTACGGGGTAGGAAATTTTATATTTGTCGATGGCCATCTGAATATTTTTGGGATCTTTTTCAAATTCAAATTCGGCACTGTGCACTCCAATAATGACCAGCCCTTTATCTTTGTATTTTCGATACCATTCTTTCAGATGAGGAAGGGTGCGAATACAGTTGATACAGGTGTACGTCCAAAAATCGACCAAGACGACTTTGCCCTTGAGAGATTCTTTGGTGAGGGGAGATGAGTTGAACCATTGGGTGATTCCTTGGAACTCGGGCATGTCGGGAAGAGTCTTTTGTGTTTCTGGTTGTGTCTCGGGCGATTTCTGAGTTTCTTGTGAGGAGAGAGAATGAAATGACAGTAGAGAAAAACAAAAAAAGAATGAGGCGACTAAGGAAATTTTTTTGAAAAAAAAGGAGATCATTTTTTCGTTTTCCCGATTTTTAAATAACTTCCCAGATTTGCTGTGGAACTCACAACGGGTTCGATGAATCCATTGCGGGATGTCATCACCGTCTGAACTCCCGGGCCGTGACCAGCGAGGAAGGAATTTCCATGCACGACGACAGCAATCGAGACGGCCCCTTTTTTATAGGACCAACCAAACGTGGATTCATGATCAATGATGGCCACAAAATCTCCAAATCTCAAATTTTCCAAATGAAATTTTTTGATAACGGAAGGATCGCTCGTTTGAATGTCGTAGTCTCCCTTAAAAGAATCGTTGTGTCCTAAACCTGATCCCATAAGTTCAGCCGGTACCAAAGCCACAACAGGCACGCGCAGGGATTTAGCTTTTGCCTGAATGGGAATTTTTTTCAAAAGTTCTGGATCCAATCCTGTCACAGTGATTTCTGGATAATCGATGAGTTTCAATCCTTGTCCGACACCACGAATTAAAATTTTGTCATCATAAGTTAATTTTTCAAGAATCTCGTTTGAGAAATCAACCAACACATGTTCCACACCACCATGATGACCCGTCACCACTCCCTTTTTCCCTTTTGCTTTTCCTGAGATAAGAGTGACGTCATTTCCAATGCAGCTGAAAGCGTTGAAACTTAAGTTGGGATTGGCCGTTCGTTTATCCGAAAAACTTCCCGCAATGCACGAAACTCCGGGCTCCACATGGTCCGCTTCAAAATCAAAAACAGAATCTCCGATTTTGACGTTGTAAGTGATGCCTCCCACCGAGGGAAAAACTTTTCCCTGTCCTTCGCGAGTCACTTCCCATCCAAAACAGAGGGGAGGGATGATGTTGCCTTGAAGGGCAAATTGGACCAATTGTTTCCCGTTAGTTCTTAACATAAATTCTCCTGTGTTCATTAAAATAAAAACTTAAACCGCCTTCGTCCATGAAGGATTCTATGGATGAAAACACTCTTTTTAGCAAATCGTAAGTATGTTAAAAATCCATTGATCCTTTTATTTTTGCGAGTACACTTTCCTTGTGACGTCAACTCCTCAGAAAAAAAGTGTTTGTGAACAAGCTGCAGAGGCTTGGGGGATTGATCTTTTTCTTTTAGAAACTAGTTTCAATAGGACTCCAACAGAAAGAATAAATGTTCATCAGCGGGCCTTTGAATTAATGCAAATACTCCAAGAGGCTGGAAAACATGGACGACACAAGACAACTGCTTCAGCTTCTCCTGCAACATCACGTTGAGTGCGTCTTAGTGGGAGGTTACGCAGCCGTAATGCACGGCTCACCGACAGTCACGAGTGACTTAGACGTGTGCTTTCATTTTCATCCTGAAAATATTCGAAAACTGTTTAAAGCTCTCGAAGGAGTTAATCCTTGTATGCGTGCAGGATCTGGAATGATTTCTTTATTTGAATATAAGGCGGAAAGATTGGCCCAGTTGAATAATCTTTATATGAAAACGGATTTGGGCCAATTGGACTTGCTGGGAAGTCTTGCAGGCATAGGTTCTTATGATGAAGTTAAAAAGCATTTTATCGAAGTGACTATTTTTGGGTTACCATGTCCTGTTTTGGATATTGACTCTTTAATCAAAACAAAAAAAGAGGTTGGTCGTCCTAAGGATCTTCAGGTAGTTCTTGAACTTGAAGTGATTCGAGAAAAAATCACTTCGGGTTCAACATCGTCTTAGGATCGAGGAGTTTTTTGATCTGATCTTCGGTGAGAAGTTTTTCGGCCAACAAAATTTCTCTGAGAGATTTATTTTCTTTATAAGCTTTTTTGGCCACAGCGGCAGCCTTATCATAACCGATCACTGCGTTGAGGT
>Ga0209515_10001241_pt1 | contig 43630 bp, 39 predicted proteins | sample Subgroupgradi54m_FD_187454 | JGI IMG/M metagenome (GOLD analysis project Ga0209515, IMG submission 187454) | Subsurface groundwater microbial communities from S. Glens Falls, New York, USA - GMW60B uncontaminated upgradient, 5.4 m (SPAdes)... ... | reverse complement strand
CCAGTTGAATAAAAACTTCTGGAATACGTATGCCAAAGGTCTTGGAGAATCCGGATTCAACAGATATATGCGTCAGTATATATCCCAGAATTACGACGGGTCTAAAGAAGTGACTCCAGCGGTCATGCCAAACCCAAGCTAAAAAAAACCCTATGAAAGTTCAACCTAAAAATCATTTGAACATACATAGTAGCTACGTTTACATTCAAGATCCCGATATTAAAGATAATCCGATGATTGTAGGCGAAGCACTATTTGAAGATATCCAGCATATACCGGATAAGTGTATTCTTGCTCCAGTTTTATGTTCCCCAGATAAAAAAATTTACTTTCATGGCGGTGATTTCTTGCCATTTACCCATATGCCAATGCCGTGGGCAGATAATCAAGATCTCATCAATCAATATTCAGAACCCCGCGAAGTTGGTTTTATTCCACTTCATTCTGTCTTAATTCCAAAAGAGTTATACGACAAACTGGAAACGCCTGAAGTGTTTGGCGACAACATTATCAAACACGCCGATTGGGTAATGAAAGCAAAAGAACTGGGATATAAATGCTGGGTTACTCCGAATATTCATGTAATTTTTCCAAGAGCATATAAACCACAAATGGGAAGAAAAAAGTTTATGGATGTTGTTAGTAATTCTTTAGCCGATTTTAAAAAAGATTGGAAAAGTACATTGGACCGAAGATTTCGCTTGCCGGTTGTTCTTCATTCAATTGTTTCATACGGTGGCGGTTATAACCTTCATTCTTATAATGTCGCCAAAACCTTATTTGAGATGGGAATCAGAGTTTATTATCAATTTATCGGTGGCACAAACGAAGATGAGGGAGCAACCGACACTCCGTTTGTTGATGATTTTAAAAGCGAATACGGATCAAATAAATTACCACAAATAACAATCTGTCACGGTGTAAATAACTTCAAAAATTCCGGTGGTTATAAAATCGCATTTACGACAACAGAAGTTGACGGCGTACCAAATGATTGGGTCCAGTGTATGAATGAAATGGATGAGGTTTGGATGACTTCCCAATTCTCCCTTGAAAGTTTCAAAAGGTCAGGTGTCAAGGTACCGATGTATAACATTGGTGAAGGCATCGATCCTAATTATTTTCATCCCGATATTCTCCCTTTTTTTAATCCACCAAAAGAAAAATTCCGTTTCTTTTCCAATTTTGCTTGGGGACGTCGAAAAGGTGTTGACGTATTATTTGAAGCTTTCAGAAAAGAATTTAATGATGACGAAGATGTTTGTTTAATGCTTAAGGTTTTGCCTTCTTATTGGGGACACAATATCAAAGACGAAATGAAACTGGTTTATGAGCGAAAACACTCCGCACCTGTCTATGTCTATGACGTTGAAATGCCCAAATGGGAGCTTGGCCGTTTATATACCATGGCCAATGTTTTTTTATGGCCATCTCGTGGCGAGGGGTATGGCTTACCCGCTTTAGAGGCGTTAGCCTGCGGATTACCGGTTTTAGCCTCAAACCACTCCGCCCATTTAGAATTTTTAACTAAAGCGGGTAAACCACGCCCGGGGGTAGAACTAATTAACGGTCATCTTGAACTTTATGACAAAGGTGATTCGGTTTATTATCCGGGTTTCCACTGGTTCGTTCCCTCAATTGAAGACATGAGACGAAAAATGAGAATGATGTATGAACATTACTCAACATATAAAGAAGAAGCTCTGGAAACATCAAAGGAAATCCGCAAAGAATTTGACTGGAAAGTATCAACTCAAAAAATAATCGACCGATTAGAAGATATTTATAAAACAAAGTTTCATCATTTCTAACCATGCTAAAACTAAATGTATTTCCAACAACTAGAAAAACAGATCGAGATTGCGAACTACCGAATTTATTTGACTTTTTGCGAACAAAGAAGGAGACGTTTTCAAGCTTTCTTGATGTGGGAGCTCATCACTCTGCTGACTATTATGCTAATGAAGTCCGTCTATTTGCCAAAACATATCACGGCCTTGATCCAAGTTCTGATGAGACAGTTGAACGGATAGTTGATAAATATTTTGTCGGTGATTTTTTGAAAGTAAATTTGGAGTCATATGATTTTGTCCTTTGTCTATCAACGATAGAACATGTAGGAATGTACCCTTTTGTTTATCGTGATCGAATAGCTGTTCGAGATCTATTTTTCAATAAATTATTATCCTTAACCAAAAAGTATTTATGGATTTCTTTTCCGGTTGGCCAACCGTATGAAATTAAAAATGAAATGTCAATCATTCCCCCTGATCAATGTGAACGGTGGCTTGATTTGATTAAAGGATTTAAACACGATGTAGGATTTTATTTTTCAGAAGGTCCCCAGGCCGGTCATCCTTGGGGAATTTCAACAAAAGAAAAATGCTACGCGCAACAATATAATGAACGCGTTGGCAATCAAACAATTTGTATTATGGAGGTCCAAAAATGAAACTATTATATTTATCCTGCCACTCAATTTTAGAATACGACGAACTACGAATTTTCAAAGAATTGGGGATTGATGTATTTTCTCACGGAGCATATCAAAACCCACAACATCTTGACGATATGAAACGGCCATCTTTAGATATTCCGTATCATAAAGAATTTTCCGACACTACCCTGCTTTACCCAAAAGAAAATCTTGATCCCGAGTTGGTCAAATGGGCAGACACCGTTATTGTTATGCACGTTTACGATTGGATTTGGAAAAACTTAAAAAAGCTAAAAGGAAAAAGGGTAATTTTAAGAACAATTGGACAAAATATCACTAATGATGAAGGCATTATTCGACAACTGGTTCGGGAAGGAATTGAGATCGTGCGCTACAGTCAAAGGGAACGAACTATCCCCGGCTTTGCCGATCAAAATACTTTAATACGGTTTTCCAAAGACAAGAATGAATTTGGTCCCTGGACAGGAAAAAAAATGAATGTCATTACAGTTGCTCAATCGTTTAAACAAAGAGACTTTTCCTGCAACTATCGGGTATTTGATAAAGCAACCGAAGGATTCCCTCGAAAAGTTTATGGTCCCCATAATGAAGATTTAGGCAATGTCTATGGTGGTTGCCCAGATTACGAAAATCTACGAAAAACCCTGCGCGATTCTCTTATATATTTTTATACCGGAACTTATCCTGCCTCCTATACCTTAAATTTTATTGAAGCGGCCATGTCTGGATTACCAATGGTCGCTCTTGGCGATTTATTGGGTAACTCTCCTAATTTCCCCGGACAGCAAACCTATGAAGTAGCTGATCTTTTAAAAAGATATGAAGCCGGATTAACCGGAGATACAATTCAAGAATTAAGGAAAAATATAAAACTTCTTTTTGAAAACGCGGATCTGCGAAAAAAACTATCAAAAAATATTAGGGAAATGGCAATTAGTCTTTACGATAAAGAAATGATAAAAGCGCAATGGAAAAAATATTTGAAGATCTAGAAAATCATTATAAATGATTTTATATCTTATAAATTATTATGAATAACTTGATTGATCTACCAAAGCCTGATGTTTTAATTACTTGGCCTTCGGGGTGTGATTATCCTTTGTGCCGTTTCCAACTTCAATTCTTTAGAAATTATTTTGATAAAGTAATTATCTCGACTTACGAACATGGCACCCCTGATTTTAGGGAATTTCTTAAAACTGCAATGAAGAAAACAGTTTTTGTTGATTTAGGATTTGACTCAGAAACTTGGAGAGAAAGATGTGTGATGACGGGGCTGGAAAAATCAACAAGTGATTGGATACTATTTACTGAACAAGATTTTTTCTGGAAAGGCGATCATTTTCTTGAAGTAATACTAGCAGAAACGGTCAATAGCGATGTAATCGGAATTCGTCAAAATAATCGGCTTCATCCTTGTTTTTTACTGGTGAAAAGAGAAACTCTTGAAAAAACTACTAAAGAATTTAGTGTTCAAGGACAAGATAAGGATCATTTTCAAAAAGTCAGCGAACAACTTTTAAATATTGGTAAATTTAAAGATATTCGCGATTTGGGAATGTTTGAAGGGGTTGACTGGTATCACTTTTCTTCAATGACATGGAATATTTTTAGGATTAAAGAAGGGGATATAAAGGAATTTCACGAACCAACAGAATTTTTAGTTTATAACACCATGAGCCGGACAAAAAAAGTAATTCAAGACGCTAGGTGGATGGCATTTACGTATTATGTTGAAATTCTTTTAACAAAATTCGGAAAGTTCTTGAATCAATAGTAAATTAAGTTATGAAAGAAATTAAACATCCTCTGGTTTTTACCGAATGGCACCATGGTGGACTATTTCATTTTATATCACTTCTTTTTGAAAGACGATTAGGTGGAATGGTTTTTGGACCGGTCGGCTATGAATGGCAAAGAGAAGGCTTTTGGCGACTGTCCAAACTACCCGACACAATTAAACAATACCTTGAACCCACGTATTCAAAAGAAGCAAATGACGGTTGGTATTATTATTACGATAAAGCAGAGTTATTTTTACAACGTCGACTATTTCTTGAAGAATTTAAAAAAATAAAATTCGATATTATCTTATGCACTCTTCAGGAACATGAATATTCTTTTCGGGAACTATGGCAAAAATATCAGCCACAAGCAAAATATATTCGATTAACTGGTAATGTTGGAGAGCAGGTTAATTGGGATAATTTTTATAACTACATCGACACCAGCGGACTATATCGACCGCCGAGCACTACAAACAGTATTGTTATCAATCAAGAATTCCCGCTTGATTATTTTTATTACCAAGATCCAATGAACCACAGAAGAATAAGTAACTTTATGAATAACCTTCGAGAAACACCGGCACTTCAAATTTGGGAAGCGTTAAAATCAAAACTTCTTGACTTTGATTTTAAAATGCACGGATCAAACGGTGATGATGGAATGATTGATGGCTTAGACCGATTGGGAATGACGATGAGGGAATCATCGTTCATATTTCAAATAAAACATCATGGTGAAGGCTTTGGTCACGTTATTCATAATGCCTACGCTGTTGGTCGGCCGGTTATTACTTTAATGGAACATTACCGTGGAAAACTGGCAGAAAAATTTCTTCGCAATGATTATTCGGCAATCGTGATTGATAATTATGATCTTGATACTTTAGTTAAAAAAATAAAATATTGGGCAGAGCCGGAAAATCATTTAAGGATGTGCCGAAATGCTTATGGAATTTTTAAGAATACAGTTGATTTTAATGCTGATGAAAAAAGGTTTAGGGAGTTTATGAAAAATTTAAAATAGCAGGGTGATAAAAAAAGAAAAAATATTCACTTGAAAAGTAAAATCATAAGAATATAATTAAATCATGCTTAATAAAGCAATTCTTGTCGATCATAAAGAAGGCGATATCCCTGCTGAATATCTTGAACGAATTAAAAAACTATTCAATTCTATTCAATACATTCCACGAAATGACCCTAAATTAGGTGACTCGCTTAAAGATGCAGAAGTTGCTTTAGTAAAAATTTCTACAAAAGTTGATCAAGATTTTATAGATAATGCTAAAGCACTAAAATATATAGGAGTCTGTTCTACTGCTTTTGATTCAATAGATGCAAAATATGCCCGGTCAAAAAATATTCCAGTATGTAATTTGGGTGGATATAGTACGGAGGCAGTCTCAGAATTCTTTTTTGCTTCCCTCTTTGAGAGGCTATTTGAACTTGAAAGGGCAAAAATACAAGCACGTGCAGAAGATTATTCCTTTGATAAATTTATGGGGGTAGAACTTAAAAATAAGACGTTAGGAGTTATTGGAGCTGGAAAGATCGGTGGAAGAATAGCTCAAATTGGTCTTGGTATTGGAATGAAAGTAATATATTTTGCAAAACATAATAAACCAGAGATTGAGAAGTTAGGAGCGCAAAAAAAAGAATTAGATGAAATTCTATCACAAAGTGATTTTATTTCACTTAACTTGATTTTAAATAAAGAAACAGAAGGAATAATTAATCATGATAAAATTAATTTGTTAAAAAAAGGCTGCGTATTTATCAGTCTTGCTCCTCCAAAACTTATTGATCAAGAAGCAATGATGGAAAAAGCAGGTAAAGACGAAATTAATTTTATTTTCGATCATTCAGATGATATTGATAAATCATTGGCAAAAAGATTTTTAGAAACTAAGAATGTTATTGTCTATCCTCCTGTAGCCTTTAGAACAAAAGAGGCGAATACTGCTCGTTGGGAAACATTTGTCTCAAATGTAGAACAATTTATTAAGGGTAGTCCTCAAAATGTTGTTAATTAAAATTACTTCTTTTTTTTAAGAATATTCAGCGCTTTCATGATTTCCGTTAAGTTCTTTTTAAGACTATTTACTTGAGAAGAAAATGAATTACTCTGATTATTAATCTTATTCATTATTTCATCTAGTCTTTTTTTGTAGGTTTCGTTATACCTATGGGAAAGCAATACAAAAACAATTACAGCTACAATACCGCTTGTTAATACCGATGTAATTAAAACGTCTATCACAATAAAACTAATCATTTAAATTAATAATATCAATCAGCACTCTCTTATTGTTTACTATAAAATTCTTTAGCTTCACGGTCTTGCTGTCACATTCAACAAGACGAGCTACTATTTTACTAAATATTTTCTTAAATTCCACAAAAGAATTTAAGCTGGCATCCGATGAGTTCAGGCTTTTCAGTTCAGCTAAGTCTTTATTTATTTCCTGATAATATCTTTGTGTTTTAGGTTTTAATGATTCATATAATTTAGAACTAAATTCATTGATGGCATTTTTTACGGTTAAATAGTCAAAACGATGATCTTCATCTAACTTAAAATTCTTTATTGCCTCTTCGACCGCGTTAATAAATACTTTCGGATCTACCTGGCTGCGAATAAAGGGATGCCTTAACATTCCTTTCTTCACAAATTCATCAGCAATATGAATATAGATCATCGTTGATTTTATATCCTTATGACCCAAGACCAACTGAACCAGCCCAAGATCTTTTGTTGCTAAATATAAATTTGTTCCATACGTGTGACGGAAAAGATGAGGATGTACTCTTTTTGTAACACCGGCCAGTTGAGCAGCGTAACGTAAATCTTTGCTGAAATCCTGAGCGTAAAGTTTCTTTCCCCGAAGATTAGTAAAAACAAAGTCTGTTTTTTCTTTTCCCTCCATTAGCTTTTGAAGTCGAGTTGTCAAAGGCGTTGTAATATAAAGGTTTCTACTTGTACCATTTTTTGTATGGTCCAAAACTACTTTTCCATTGGTGATATCAAGGTTTTTTACCGGTAAAGAAGCTGCTTCCTCATACCGGCAACCTGTATATGCAAGAAACATTCGAAAGGTTTTTAGGACAAATTGATGCCATTCCAAACGATCGCTACGACTTTTCTTTAAAGTGTTGGTATTTATGATTTTTTCTACTTCTTCTTGTGTAAGGATAAAAATAGGTGGTCGATATTTCTTGAAAGATTTGAACCCATCGAAAAAATCATTTATGACTCCCCTATCTTTAAGATAATTATGATATTGCCGGAGGGCAAAGACATAAGTATTGAGAGTATTATTATTTCTTCCCTGTTGTTTTAAATCATAAAAAAATTCTTCTGCTGACTCTTTGCTTAATTCCTTATTATGACTTTTTAACCAAAGTAAAAATATTTTATGACGACTAAGACAATGCCTTATACTATTCTTTGATAAGGAAGTTTTAGTAGATATGTATCGCTCAAAGTCTTGGTTTTCCATAGATTAGGAATAACCTATAGCCGTTTGTAATGCTCCGTACAATTAATAAATAATTGTAAGAAAACTATTAATTAAAATCATAATCCCAAAAATATCGCTTGACAATGGTTATTAACTTTGCGTACAATAAAAATTGTCAATGCTAAAGTGTACCTTTAAAGTAGTTTAAGCAAGATCTAATATTTAAGAAGTTAAGCTCACTTTTTCCTTAGGAAAGCAGGAATATCGAATTCATTTTGATCGTCAAAAAATTCCTCTGTGTCTTCAGGAATATCCTCATCAATAGTTTCCTTCATCTCGATTTCTTTTAGTTTTTCTTCATTTTTTATAGGTTCTTCTTGAGAAACTTTGTTGAAACGGAACAACTTTAATTTATTTTCGTCAAATTTTGTCGCGATAAGCGTAATCTTAATTGAATCCATCATTCGATCATCAATCACCGCGCCAAAAATAATATCGGCATCAGGATCAACACTCTTTGCAATGATGGATGCTGCTTCATCAACTTCTGTCATTGTAAGATCCGGACCACCGACAATATTAAAGAGTACTCCTTTTGCACCTTCCATTGATACGTCGAGAAGCGGTGAAGATACGGCCTGCTTGATTGCCGCCATAGCTCGTTTATCTCCGCTTGCAATACCCATACCCATAAGCGCAGTTCCTGCATTACTCATGACTGTTTTTACATCGGCAAAATCAACATTGATAAGACCAGGTGCGGTAATAAGCTCTGCAATTCCTTTTACTCCCTGACTTAAGACTGAATCAATCTTCTTAAAAGCTTCAAGAATCGGGGTTTTTTTATCGATGATTGCTAATATTTTCTGGTTTGGAACAATAATTAACGTGTCAACTTTCTCTTTTAATTTTTGAGCTCCTTCATCTGCAGTGAGTCTTCGCTTTGTCCCTTCGAAATCAAATGGTTTTGTAACAACGGCAACCGTCAAAGCTCCTGTTTCTTTTGCAACTTCTGCAACAATCGGCGCTGCTCCTGTTCCCGTTCCTCCTCCTTCACCACAGGTAATAAATACCATTTCGGCTCCAGATAATTCTTCTTTTAATCGATCTCTAGATTCCTCCGCTGCCTGTCGTCCTGTTTCCGGATCTCCACCAGATCCGAGTCCTTTTGTTAAATTTTCTCCTATCTGAATTTTTATCGTTGCCTTATTATGAAGAAGCGCCTGTGCATCGGTATTAACTGCTACAAATTCAACCCCAGTAATTCCTCCATCGGCAATCATGGAAGTAATGGCGTTTCCACCACCGCCACCTATCCCAACTACTTTTATTCTTGCAGCTTGTCCTGCTCTGGGTTTAATTAACATATTACGGTTTACCCTGAAATGAATTTTTTTTCATTTTAGGGTATAAACTGTTTAAAAAAATCCTTTAATTTCCCAACAGAATTACCAAGTGAAAAATCTTTTAATATTTTATTAAAATTCTTGAAACCCGTTTCACCTGCCATTATATTTTTTCTTGCATATAAAATCAATCCGATAGTTGATGCAAACTGAGGATCAAGAATTTCATCAACGAGACCGGTTACTTTTTCCGGTATTCCTAAACGAATTGGTAGTCCAATAACGCGTTTTCCCGTTTCAACCATTCCTACCGTTAAAGCTCCACCGCCAGTTATCACAAGCCCCGATGGAATCGATTGTCCAAAACCGCTTTTTTCTATATCATCAAATAGTAATTTGAATATTTCTTCCAGTCGAGGAGCAATAATTCCATCCACTAAGGTTTTTAATGAAACCTCCGTAATATTTTCCGGAAGGTGCAGTTCATTAAGATTAACCTGAGGAACTTTCTTTTTTGGACTTCCTGATTGACCGTACAGATTTTTGCTTAAATAGAGTTTTATTTTTTCCGCAGAATCTAGTGAAACACGAAGACCAACCGCGATATCATTAGTAATGTGTCGGGCGCCAACCGGGATTGAAGAGGAATAAGATAAAGCTCCTTCGACGTAAATACATAAATCAATTTTTCCGCCTCCAATATCTACCATCACTACACCGAGTTCTTTTTCCGTTGTAGTAAGAACTGCTTCTGATGATGCAAGTCCCGAAAATACATATCCTTCATTTTCAATTCCTAAATCATTCAGACATCGCTCGATATTCTTAAGATTTGTTTGTGATGCAGTAATAATATGTGTTTCTACTTCAAGCCTGACACCACTCATTCCAACTGGATTTCGAATTCCTGATTGACCATCAACAATGTAATCACTCGGGGAAACTTCAATGATCTGTCTTGTGGTTGAAAGTGAAATTGCTCGTGCTGCCTCAACAACCCGCTCGACATCATCTTCCCCAATTTCCGAATGTGGATTTGAAACAGCTACAATTCCATGTGAATTTAATGAAGATATGTGAGGTCCTCCGACAGAAACCAGTGCTCTATTTATTTTGTGACCCGCCATACGCTCTGCTTTTTCAACACTTTCTTCAACCGCGCCAGTTACTTCTTTAATATCAACAATCAAGCCTCTTTTTACTCCACGGGAAGGTGTAGTATTAAATCCTATGATTTTTATTTCTTCACCTTCCGGTGACTCGACACCAACAACAGTTGCAATTTTGGAACTTCCAATATCAATTCCGCAAATTAAATTATCCGCCATATCTCATAATCTAACTATCGGTTTTTCAAACCGTAAATCAAGACTTTTAAAATCTTTTCCTTCAATCTTAAACTGTCTGATAATTTGTTCTAACTCATAATCCTGTGTTTTTATATCTTTTTCCGTAGTAAAATACAGTTTTTTGTCACCTATGGTAAATAGTAACATATCAAATCCGTTAATATCAACGGTATCAGTTTTTAATCCTAAATTAGAAACTTTTTTTAAAAAATGTAGAGTAGAAATTATATCTATATATTTCATATCATCACCTGCATTTACAGACGAATAATTTAATTTTTGATAGTAATGAATAAGTGGAAATGAGTCCCTTTTTTCTCTGCTTTTTTGTACAATTTTTCCTCCCTCTGAAAGATAGGCATATCCTTCAGTCATTTCTATTTTTGCAACTATTGGTTGTAAGAAAACAGTAATAATTAAAGAACGGGGAAAATTCTTTTTTACTGCAATCGATTGAAGTTGTGGATTATTCGCCAAAAGAGAAGTTTCAATATCTTTTGTAGAAAGAAATAATAAATTCTTTTCGTAATAAGGATTTAAACCTCGAAGTTGACTCTTATTCCCACCATCAATGATTATTATTTGCACCTTTACCAATGTATTGCCTATCCAAAGAAAACCTAAAAAAATTGCTGTAAAAATGAGGGTTAAAAAAATATTTTTAATTGCGTATAGTAATTTCCTTGAGAATGAGGTCTGCTGCATTTTTTCTGTACAAATGTTGTAATAATATAAAATTTTTTTTGTAGTAATCAAGAGTGTTAATCATTTTTTCAACGCGATCAAAAAGATGTTTAGCGCTATCGGACTGATGAAATAATTCACCTGCTCCGTATTTTTCAAAAATTTCTGCGTGTTTATGCTGTTCGTCATAGGCCGCCCAAGGAAGCGGTATAAATAACGCTGGCTTTTGTAATACGAGAAGTTCGAAAAATGTATTTGCACCTGCTCTTCCTATAACCAGATCGGTAACTGAATAAATATACCCTATTTCAGTCTCTAAAAAATGCTTGCGAGGGTAGTAATATTTTTTAAGTGATGGGGTCAGGGTTTTTTTTAAGTGAGCTGCCTTTTCATAATCTTCATATTCCTTGGTGTCACCAATCTGATGAATAATAATATATTTTTTTAAAAGCTTCGGAAGAAGGGAAAAAATATGAAGATTAATACTGTGAGATCCAAGAGATCCTCCGGTGATATAAAGGACTGGCCGGTCTTTTACGATTAAAAATGGTTTTTTAATCACTTTTAAAACAGAGTCACGAACTAAATTACCCACAACGGTAACTTTGTCATGGTCAAAATAATGTTTTGATTCCTCAAATGCGACAAATATTTTTTTTGCAAGCTTGCCAATAATTCTGTTTGCGAGACCTGGATGAATGGTCTGTTCATGAGTAAAAATAGGAATACGAAAACAGTAGGCCCAGAAAACAATGGGAAGAGCAATGTATCCACCGAAGGAAAAAATAAAATCCGGTCGCTCCCTCTGTATTATTTGAAATGCGTTAAAAAAACCAAGAGGAATATGAACTAGACTTGTAATTGTTTTTGCATTGAAAATTCTTGTCAATCGTCCAGTTTCAAGATGAATAAATTGGATATTCCGTTTTGTCATCTCCTTATATTCAAGAGAAAGGGTTTTTTCAGATTCTGACTGATATTTTCTCCCGACAAAAGTAATCGAGATTGAGTTTTTATATTTTTTATGTAATGCCGTAATTAACGAGACAGCAGGAGTAAAATGCCCACCAGTAATAAGGATCTTCATGCATTCATTATACTTGATTGATCTATTACACTAACACACTCATCACAAATATTACATGGGCCTACCATTTTTTTAGGATTCTCTTGTTTTGCATCACACATAACGCAATGACCCAAATGATATTCCCATTTCTTTTCTTTATGTTGCGTTAAATCTCTATATGCGGATGAAAACGATGACACAGCCTCTTCTACACTAACAATATTTTCCCATCCCAAAAGTTCTGCTAAATCGTTTATCTTTGCTCCTGTTCCAGGACAACCACCACCAAATCTTGTATAAGATAGATTGCGATCCTTCATAAATCGATAGATTGTTGTCAAATATGCTTGTGATATCATTTTTGAAGTCACAATTTCATTTTCCATTGCCTGAACGGTTTTGTCATAGGTCTTTATGATTGGTCTTATTTTTTCAGAAAAAGTTTCCCTCATATCTCGAATTACTTCATCTAAGAAATAAGCTTTTCCGTGAACATTTTTAAATATTGGTCCTTTGTAATGCCAATCTTTTTCTAAAAAATCATCTATATCGTTTAAGAGAACCGGGGATAATAGATGTGTTGAGATTCTTGTCTCTTCATCATGAATCATATTGATTTCTCGAAACTGAGGAGATAGTTCATCAAACCAAGGATTATCATTATTAGAAATGCTCACCGCGACATTGTTAATTTTTTCACCATCGAAATAGAGTAAATAGAGCTGTCCAATAGTATAAGGCTCACGAAAAAATCCTAGACGACCCTCATCGATATTATCTTGTGGTGTATCAGTAAATAACTTAATTCCTGTCGGACTGTATAAAGCAACCAGTTGATTTGGGTGTATCTTGGCAATATGCGCAGCTTTTAGTAATCCATTATAGTATAGTCCATTTCTTTCAGCAGGATCAATCTGGTACTTCATATTATGAATATCTCTCCTTGCGCTTGAGGTAAAAAGATCACCATTATCGGAGAGCCAAGAATGATAAAGAATTGAAACTGCCTTATCTTCTAGTAGATGATTAACTTGGCTTTCCTTCTGTTGAGTTAATTCTTGAACTCTTTCTTGAGGAGACAAATGTCGGAAACGATTAGCTTCAGCCTGATGATCAAATCCATAGTCCCTAAAGAAATTGATGTTAGCGATACTCATAGAAATCCTGCTCGGGTAAAATGATTTGGTCGGTCTTCGGACTTGTCCCGATTTAAACTCGGGATTCACCGCTGCGGCACAGTCACGGATTTACACCGTGTTCCCTAATTGAATTTGTCTTCTCCCCCCGCCGTTAGCAGAGGAATGACAAAAACCAAACAATTTGTTAAACGTAATTATTATACAACTTTTTTAATCTTTTTTTCTATACTCAGCATTATCCCAACAAGTGCAAACGAAATAAGAAGATTCGATCCGCCATAAGATATAAAGGGAAGAGGAACACCGGTCAGCGGCAGCACATTTACTATTCCGGCAAGATTGATAAGGATCTGTAAATTGAAAAAAGCAAATATTCCCCCTGCCAAAAGTTTACTAAATCTGTCAGGTGCACTGGTTAGAATTTTAAATATTTTGTAGATAAAAATAAGATAAATAATAAGAATAATAAACCCGCCGATAAATCCAAACTCTTCACCGATAATTGCAAAAATAGAGTCTGTATGGGCTTCCGGTAAAAATAAATATTTTTGGCGAGATGAGCCAAATCCCTGTCCCAATAGTCCTCCATTGGTCAAGGAAATTAGGATTTGATTAATGTGATAAGTGATACCTAATGGATCCCTTGTTGGATCAAGAAATGCCAGCAGTCGATTGAATCGATAAGGAGAAAGTTTTACCAGCATAAAAAAACCTCCAATTGCTACCGGAACCAGTGCAAAAAGGTGAAAAATATTCATACCGGCAAGATAATAAATAATGATACTTATTCCAAATACAATTGAGGCTGTCCCCATATCCGGCTGTAAAATAATAAGTCCGATTAAAACCCCAACAAGAATGAGAAAAGAGAAAAATCGCTTCCGTTCCTTATGAATAAACCATGATGCGAGATAAATAATAACGCTGAATTTTGCAAGCTCGGTCGGCTGAACGTTAAAAAAACCAAAATCAAGCCAGCGACGCGCTCCTCCAGCTTTATATCCTATTCCGGGAAGAAGTACAATTACTAGAAAGAAGATCGTAGTAAGCATTGCGAGAAATGAAAAATAATAAAGTCTATGATAATCAAAAAGTGAAAGAAACATCATTGCGCCGATACTTAATGCAAACCACATCATCTGCAGTTTCAGATAATGAAAACTATCACCGGATTCATTAAAACCTTTCACGGATGATGCTTCGAAAATAAATATGAGGCCAATCAATGAGAGAACAATCGGAAGTGTTATTAAGTGAACAAAGATCTTATTGTGGATAAACAGTCTTTTAAGCATAAAAAAACCATCATCGATATTTTTTAACAAAGAATTGGAATTGATCTCCTTTTTCTTCAAAATTTTTCCAAAGACTGTAACTTGGTGAAGCATTTGAAAGAAGGCAAATACTATCTTTTGGTGTATATTGATAAGCAAACTTAACTGCTTTGTCCATACTGCTTGTAATCAATGTCCTGGGGATTTTTTTAGCCATGGTCTTTAACAACGAAAGCATTTTTAAACCGGAATCAGGAAATAAAATTATGTTAGGTATATAATAATCTAATATCGTTCGTATTAATATTTTAAAATCATAACCTCTATCTTCTCCACCAAGGAAAATCGTCCCAATATCCTTAAGGCTTTTTATGGCAAAGATAGTTGATTCAGGCGTAGTTGAAATTGCATCATCATAAAATATAATCCCCTTAAAATTGCCTATCATTTCCAATCTGTGGGGTAAAGGTTTGAATTCTTTAATCGCCCCTCTTATAATTCTATTATCGACATTAAAAAGATGTACAACGGTAACTGCGGCTTTAATATTTTCTCTATTATGTTCGCCGATCAAAGGTATATCTTTATTCTCTATAGGTATATTTTGTTCGAATGGAATTGTTTTACATCTTGTTTTATCCGCCCATGCCTTTAGTTCTAAAAACTGGGGGTTATAAATAAAATAATCATTTACTGTCAAGTAAGTGATAATATTTTTTTTTGCTTGATAATAATTTTCAACGCCGTCATGATAATCCATATGCTCAGGAAATAAATCTAAAACGACCGATATATGAGGTGAATATTTAATGTCATCTAACTGATAGCTGGAAAATTCGCAGACAAAAATATCGTCTTTGCCAATTGGTTTCAAAATCTCCTCAAGCATTGGATAACCAATATTACCTACCAAATGTACTTTTTTGCCCGCTTTTTTTAAGATTAAATAGATTAAACTCACCGTGGTACTTTTCCCTTTAGTTCCGGTAACACCGATTACGACATTCTTAATGTTAGCCAAGAAAATATTGGTTGCCGTCGTGTAGTCTTTAATGATCAAGTTTTTTTTTACACCCGGAGAACGAATGACTAGATCGTAGTTCTTTTGTTCTTCAAGATAATTGGGGTCAAACTTCTTGTCACTAATACCAACTATCGACTCAGGAAGATATTTTTTGAGGAATTTTTCTGTTGCTTTCCCTTCTTTTCCATACCCTAACAGCAAAATCTTTTTGTATTTTTTCAGTTCATCAAGTTTCATACCATATGTTGGATAGACTTCATAACTGTATCGCCTTCAAAATCACCTTTTTTGTGAATTGCTTTAAAAGCCTCTTTTGCATCATCAAATGTTCCGACGCAATCAAATGGCTTCATTGTGCCACGACCTATAAGATCTATGTAAAGTGATGTAAGACTTTGATCACCCAACAGATTTTTTTTAAAAATTTTTATCACTTTTTCTTTTGGTAAATAAGCACTAAGAGTGATAAAAACAAATGCGCACTTTGGACATTTGCCACACCATTTTTTTTTATCCATTTTGTTATCAATTCTGAAATTGATATTACAACTCGAAAATACTGGAAAATAATTTTTAAACTGTACAAAGCGCTTAACAATCTCCATTTCAGAATAATTCCTCAAAACAGAAAAATAATTGACATTAGGAGTAATACACCTTTGAACATATCTCTTAAAAAGAACCTCGAATTCTTCTGATTTACTCCATTGATGATTAATTTCAACACCTAGATAATCAATATTCCCAAAATTCGCGCTTTTTTCATTAGCGGTAACGATTGAAGAATAATCATATAGAACAGCCAATAATAACCCAATGAAGGCGTATATTGCCGAAACAGGAACATGACCATAGAATACGTGATTCATTTGATTAGGTTTTAGCAACTTTTCATCCAAAAACCTTTTGACTACCAAATGATCGATACTCATTGTTTTTATAACATCCCTTTGGATTTTAGAGTCAGGTCCATTTTCCAATACGAACCCGGTTATGTCTCTATTTTGTTTTTTTAGAATCTCAACCGCTACGACAGAATCTTTTCCGCCACCAACACCAATCAATACCCGATTTTTTCTGGGAAAAACAATTGGTTGATCTTTTTTTTTCTCATCATACGGAAAATTAATCAAGCCTCGAAAATCTATCGTGTTTCTATAAAAAAGTTCGCCAAGCCCTTTTGTATAGGTGATATTCCAAAAATTAGCTTGAGCTTTAGATAATAAATAAGGAGTAATAATTTTATTGGCACAATACATTTTGTAATAACTCACCCCTAACATGAGATGAAGATTCTGAAGTAGCCTATGTAATAAATCCGAAGGGATATCTGCGGGTATTTCCTTCGGAAGAATGACTTTCTCAATCAGGCTCAATCCTGTACTCTGACTATGGCTCGTTTGATACGTATAGGTAAAATGGATTTCCTTTTTATTTGATTGAATTGAATACGAATTGAAAACGAAAACGTCTTGAATTTGAGCCATAAATATATTTTATCTCATAAACGCAATCATTAAGCCGAAGATCGCGAGAATCATTGATATGAGCCATAAACGCATGACAATCTTGGGTTCTTCCCATCCGCGAAGCTGCAGCCACAAATGAAGCGGCGCAACCGGGAGAAGTTTTTTCTTCCAGAAGTGTTTTCCTACAAGTTGTACAAATGATGTGGTAATTTCTGCAAGAAATACACCCCCAATAATAGGGAGTGAAAACGCCTTTCCAAGAATAAGTCCAATAACCGCAAAACTTGCTCCAAATGACAACGCTCCTGTATCTCCAAGTATTATACGCGCAGGATAAATATTAAAGTACAGAAATGCTAAGAGTCCTCCAAGCCAAGCGGCGATAAAAAGCGACGTGGGGACATCAAGAATAGATCTCGAAACCGCCCAAAATGCGGCAAGAGCAAATATAAGAATTCCGCTCGCCAATCCATCAAGGCCGTCCGTAACATTTACTGCGTTGGCAAATGCGACAATGACAAATGTAGAAAAAAGGATATAGAAATAACCAAGATTAAAGACTCCAAAAAAAGGAATGTGAATAAACTGAATTTTGAGGTCATTAAATAACCAGTATGATATGATCGCGGCAAGAATAATTTCGAGAATGAGTTTATGTCGAATACGAAGTCCAAAAAAACCACCATTTTTTTTCCAAAGGAAAATCTTACTTAAATCATCATATAAGCCAAGAAATGCAAACGAAATAAACGCAAAAAGAATTATTTTAATTTCTGCAAGAATTGCCGGATAATTTGAAAGTATCTCTTTCTTAAGGAACGTAAACATGAAAAGAAATGATGCATAGACTAAGATCGTTGTAAGTACGATAAGGATTCCGCCGCCAACAGGCGTCCCACTTTTATGTTTATGATATTTGTCAAAGATTGGCGTTGGTTTGTTAAAGGCATCGGTTGTTTTCTGAAAAGCCCGTTGCAGCTTCAGCTTGTATAAAAAATCAATAAACGGAACAATGAGCGCAAAATTCAGTAGAAAAGATACAAAGACAGCAAAGAGATACGTTGACATATATTAGATTTTAGATATAGCTCTATTATAACAATAACCTGATTATATGGGGGATAAAAATAATGCAGGCAATAACGAACGCCCCAACCGAAAAAATAAGCATTGCAGAGGCAGCTACGTCTTTTGCTATTTTTATTGCTTCCTGCCAATCTTTATGTATCGCATCAATTGCCTCTTCAATTGCGGTATTGACAACTTCAACAACAAGACCGACAGTAATGAGTACTCCGATAACAAGGAACTCTTCATAGGTGATTTTAAAATAAAATCCTCCGACGATGGATAATAAAGAAAGAAATAGCTGAATCTTAAAGTTCCTTTGAGTTTTAATCACCCATACAAGACCGGCAATTGCATTTTTAAACGATACCGTGTGTTCTTTCATGTAATGATTTTGACTAAAACACCTGCTAATTTTTTAGAATTATGTCGTAAGATACTTCGAACCAAAGGATCAACAAATTTATCTCCTTCGCTTTTGTCAAACTTATTTCTATCCACTACGTCGTTAACGATTACTTTTCCTTTATAATTTGAACTATCTAAATCGTTTTGAACTACATGTTCGTCTTCTCTTTTATACCATTCAATGATATCTTTTGGAATCTGGCCGTTATTTACAATGACAAAGTGAGGTATTTTTCCAAAATAGGAAGATATATCTTTTAAATGATCAGTAGCTTTATAATTTGTTGTCTGTCCGGACTTTGTCATCAAGTTAAGTATATAAATAAGTTTTGCTTTTGTTTTTATTAAGGCCTCTTTCATTCCGTCAACAAGAAGAGTTGGTACAATACTTGTATAGAGATCTCCTGGTCCGATTATGATGTAATCTGACTCAAGAACTCGAGAAACTGCTTGAGGATTTGCCTTTACTTGCGGCTCCAAATACTCTCTTTTAATGCGTGATTTTTCATTGTAATTCGTGTCAATATTCCCTTCCCTCTTTACAATTTCCCCGCTTTGATATTCCACAGCTAGATGCGTTTTTTCGAAGGTAACCGGAATAACTGTACCTTTTGTCTTTAAGACATAACTCGCCGATTTTATAACTTCTTCATAATTTTTTGAAACTTTTTCAAGCGCGGATAAAAAAAGGTTGCCGAAATTGTGACCGTCAAGATCTCCATTTTGAAACCGATATAAAAAAAGCCTTCTCCAGAGGATGGGTGCGTCAGATAATGCAAGCAGGGCCTGCCTCAAATCTCCCGGAGGAAGGACTCCAAGCTGATCTCGAAGTCTTCCCGTGGATCCACCAGAGTCCATCATTGAGACGATGACTCCAAGATCTAATCCATAATTTTTGAGTCCTGATAAAACAACAAACGTTCCGGTTCCTCCCCCAATCACCGTAATTTTTTTCATTGTTTATTTTCGGTTAATTTGTGATCAAAAAGGAAAAGATTGTTCTGGATATCTTCTTTTACTAATTCTGACGGTCCAATAAATGTATTCGTTCCGATTTTAACTCCCGGTAAAAGCGTAGAGTTTACCCCAACTTTTGAATTTTTTCCAATGATGGCACCGAGTTTCTGTAATTTTGAATCTCTTATACTTTTTCCATCAAATCGGAAATTTGCCGTTACCGCTCCTGCCCCCATCAAAACTCCTTCATCCAGAACCGAATCTCCGACATAGTTCCTGTGCGCCATTACTTTTTCTCCGATGTAACTCCGTGCAACTTCTGATCCTCCGCCGATTAACGCATTATTTCCAACATGGCTTTCCCTTACCAATGTATGATCGCCGAGGATCACATTGTCTCCAATATAGGTTGGGCCGACAATCTTTGTAAAATCTCCGATCTTTACATTATTTCCGATATAAACAGGGCCAACGATAAGCGCTTGCTTGGAAATTGTTGTCTTATAACCGATTGTTTCTTTTTTGATTCCTTGAAGAAAATATTGCATCATTAATAACACATGCCAGGGATATTTAAGAGTAAACCAATAATCATTATAGGTAACATAATCTATCTTTGGATAGGTTTGAATATAGGTGTTAATTGCCTGTTCATAGAGATCGTCATTTTTTGTTGAAGTTTTTTCCAATATTTCGATAAATCTGGAGAAGTCAAAAAAGTAGTCCGCAACAAGTTTGGTAAAGTTTGAGGGAATTTTGTCTGGTGCTGGTTTTTCTACAAACCCTTTTACATTTTTACCGTCAAACTCAATATATGCGCCTGGGAAATATTCTTTTAATTCCTTTGCAACAAACATGAAATCGTTTTTCTGTCCTAGTTTTTTTATTACTTCAGTAAGTATTTGAAAATCAAAAATATCAACAGCATTCAGTACAAGAGCCTCACCTTGAATATAATTTTTACAATCAATAACGGCTTTTCCCATATTTGATTGTGAAGGATCTGATATAACAATTGTTTGTACTTTTACTGGGGATTTTTGTTTTATTAATTCATCGTTAAATATGTTTGTCACCACAAAAATATTCTCTGCAAAATCTTTTACTGATTCGATAAGATGAAATACAAGTGGTTTCTGAAGAAACAAAAACGAATTTTTGTCAGAAAGCGGCCAAAAACGCGTACTATCGCCTCCTCCAAGAATGAGAATATTTTTGAACCTCATATATGTATTTTACAACTTTCTAATTTCTCCGCCTAGCTTTCTCGTTTTTTCGACAAAATCTTCATATCCCCTTTCGAGAATTGAAGCTCCATTGATCACTGATTCTCCTTCAGCACAGAATGCAGCAATGGCAAGAGATGCACCTGCTCGCAAATCTGAAATTGTTAACGCGCCTCCGTGTAATTGTTGAGGGCCTTTTATTCGAATTGCTTGATTATATTTCTTCGAGGGATCAAAATTAAAGAAAAAATATTCCATCGAATTCTTTACAGGAATTTTTACATAATCAATTTCCGCTCCTAATTTTCTTAATTCCTCAACGTATGAAAATCTATTTTCAAAAACCCTTTCATGAATGATCGATTCGCCTTTTGCATGCGTCATAAGAACAGCCCAATTCGGTTGCCAGTCGGTCATAAATCCGGGATGTGGACTTGTCTCAATATTAAGTGCGGTTAATTCTTTGGTGTAATAAAAACTGAATTTGTCGTTTCCTAATTCCTGAAAACCTCCACCGATTTTTTTAACAGAGTCAATAAATGTCTGAATGGGATTTTTGGGGACTCCATTAATAACAATTTGTCCTTTTGTGGTAAGTGCTAATGTCGCATAGGTTACTGCTTCATTACGGTCAGACGTAATAGTAAATGGATTTCTTTGATGAAGAGTCGGAGTCGGAGAAACAGTGATTTTTACTGCTTCCCTTTTTATTTTTGCACCAGCTTCATTGAGAAAGAGTATTAGCTCGTCGATTTCAGGTTCAAGAGCAGTATTTTCTAAAGTAATTATATTTTTTCCGAGTAACGCAATAAGAATAAGAAGTTCTGTTCCAGTGTGAGAAGATTTTATAAATCGGTATTTTCCTGATGGGGATTTCTGCATAAGCGCATGATAATATCCTGTTGACGAATCATAACTTACTTCAATTCCTATTGCTTTCATTCCTTCAATAATCCGGTCAATAGGACGAGCTCCGATACGGCAACCACCAGGGTTCGGTACATAACACTCCTTAAACTTTGCAAGAAGAGGAGCAAACAACATAAACGAAACGCGCATTTTGGAACCGTGAAGAAAATCTACTTTATTTGTTTTTATGGATCGACCATCAACCACCACGGTATTTTTTTCAGTGAACTCCGCTTTACCGCCCATCGAGCGAATAAGGTGAAGAAGTTCGTGTACATCATTAATGCGAGGAATATTGTGAACAATGACTTCTCCATCAAAAAGAAGAGCAGAAATAATGACTTTTAGAGCCACATTTTTTGCACCAGAAAGCTGTACCTCTCCTTTTAACGGTCTTCCTCCTTTAATAATATATGCGTCCTCCATATAAAGCAATTTTCAATTTACAATTACCAATTTTCATTCAATACTCAATTTGTACTTACTTAATTTTCAAACTGTTTGAGAATTGTACATTGTAACATTGAAAATTTATTGAAAACTGAAAATTAAAAATTGAAAATTAAATTATAATCACTTCTTCTTTTAATTCTACCCCAAATTTTTCTTTTACTTTGCTTTTGATGATTGAGACTAGTTTTACTAAATCTTCTGGTTTTCCGTTTCCTTTATTCAAAATAAAGTTTGCGTGTTTTTCAGAAACAATAAAGTCCCCAACCGTATATCCTTTTAATCCTGCTTTATCAACAAGATAGCCTGCTGATGTTGTTGGAAGATTTTTTTCCTTTTTGATTTTTTCCGGAATATTCCTAAAAAAACATCCTGATGTTGCAACACCAAATGGCTGGGTTTTCAAGCGATATTCAAATGCTTCTTTTGCTCTTTTCGCAAGAACATCCGGAGATACTTTTTTTATTCTAAACACTGCCTCAAGAACAATTTCCTTAGTTTTCTGTAAGATACTGAAATCATATGCAAACTGAAAATATGATTTTTTTTCATTTCGCTCTGCTCCTTTTGCATCAACAATATTCACATTTATTAAGCTGTCAGAAAAATACGAAACTGGGCGCGTCCACTTTGAGTTCATATAAATAGCTCCTCCGACAGTTCCAGGAAGTCCTTTTTGATACTCAAATCCTTCATATCCTTTTTCGACGGTTTGCTGCACCAATCGCGAAACGGGATAACCAGAGGAAACTAAAAGCTCTACAAAATTATCATCTTCTGAGATTACTTCAAATTTCTGATATGAATTTTTTACCACTAACCCATTCAGTATATTTTTTACGAGCGCCAAATTTGATCCTCCTCCGAGAAAAAAAACAGGCAGATTATATTCCTGCCGAACAGTTGTTATTTTTATTAAATCTTCTCTTGTTTTTGCATCAAAAAAGTACTCAGCGACAGTTTTTGTTCGCAATGTTAGATATTGAAATAGATTCTTATTTCTTTCAACTCGACCTGCTCCTAATAGTTTTTCTAAATTCTTAAGTAATTTATTATTTAGCATTGTTTACACTGTAACGTTAGTTACATGTGATCAGAAATTAGGAATTAGTAATTAGAAATTTAATCAACTTATCTTTAAGTTTGTACACATCTCCTGCTCCCATGGTAAATATGACATCATTTTTTTTGAGATTGATCTGTAATTTTTTTATGAGTTCTTCATTCGTATCTAAGCTTTCGCAATTTTTTGCGATTCCCGTTTTTACGATGTCATTGGAACTTACATGAAACTGTGTTTTGTCTTCACGCGCCGAGGGAAAAATTGGCAATATATATGAATAATCCGCTAGGGAAAGCGCTTTAGCAAAATCTTTAAGAAATATTTGAGTCCTAGAGTACGTATGAGGTTGGAAAATAACTATGATCCGCCTATTGCGAAAATGCTTTCTTGCTGCTGAAATTGTCGCCTCGATTTCATGGGGATGATGACCGTAGTCGTCGTAAAGAGCGCCCTTTTCATTTTCAAATACTTTTTCAAACCTTCGTTTTGCACCGGTAAAATTTTTTATTGCTGTTTGAATTTTATCAACGGAAAACCCAAGAGTTACAAGCATTACAATAACTGCCGCCGCATTACTCACATTTTTTTCACCGAATAATGAAATAATAAACTCTCCTCGTAAAGAATTATTCTGCAATAATTGAAAAACTGTTCCATTTCCTTTTGTCTGAACATTTGAAATAACAAAATCTGAATCCTTTGAAAACCCATATGTTCGATATTGTTCACGTTGAAGGTTTTTTACAGTTGACATGGTTGGTGAGTCATCGGCACAAACAATCAGTTTTTTCCCATTAAAAAATTTCAAAAATGACTCTTTTGTACTTTCCAAATCTTTATATACATCAGGATGGTCAAAATCGATATTAGTACAAATAATGTAATTGGGCTTGAGGAAATGGAATTTTGGACGAAGATCTGTTGGAGGATTTACACCGTATTCATCTGCCTCGACGACAAAATATCTGTTACCTTCATAATCTCCACCAGCATATTCATTAAATGACGGAGCTCCAACCAAATAACTTGGTTTTTCTCCTAATTGAATAAAAGCGTAGGAAAGAAGTGAAGACGTGGTCGTTTTTCCATGACAGCCTGAAACTGCAATTTTAGTCTTAAATCCCTGCATTAATTCAGCCAACAGTTCTGCCTGAGAAATAACGTTAATTCCCCGCTTTTTAGCTTCAACCGCAACTGGATTATTCGTTCCGCCATGTGCTGCCGAGTAAATTACTAGATCGGTCCTATCCGGAAGATTTTGAGGCGCGAAACCTATACTATAGGAGATATTGTTTTTTTTAAGAAGTTCATCGGTAATAAACTCCTCCTCAAGATCGCTTCCCGCAACTTTTTTTCCCATTTTCTTAAGAATAACCGTCAGATTCGTCATCGCTACGCCTTTTATTCCAATAATAAAGATCGATTTAGCCTGCTCAAACATTATTTAATTATATCATCTTGAAGCTCGTTTTACGATGAAACTTACCATCTCTCCATAGTTCTTTTTTTCATCTCTTCGAAACGAAAAAAAACGCTCGGTGTCGCATTTCGTGCAGAATGGGAAAAAATCGATATGTTCTTTTGGAATACCTGCTTCGGTAAGTAATAAATAATTTAAAAGAGGTATATTGAGATGGCGTTTTCCAAAATACGAGAAGAAAATTTTGTCCGAATATCCGTTGAGTTCACTCATGAATGTAAAATACCGGTCGTCATCAACATCATAACAGCAAACTCCTATAGACGGCCCGATTGCAACAAAAATATCTTCTTTTTTGCTTCCATTTTTTACCATCATGCTTACCATTTTCTGTACCATTTTCTTAAGGCTCCCCCTCCAGCCCTGATGAGAAATTCCAACAATGCCTGCTTTTTTATCACCATATACAATAGGGACGCAATCGCCAGTCCGAACAGTAAGGGCAATATTATTGTCTTTCGTTATTACGCCATCCGTATCCGTGATTTTTTCTACTTCACCTGTTTCTTTTGATTCAAAAACAGCCACATTTACCGAATGTATCTGTTCGGGAATCACCACTGTTTTATAAGGAATATTAAGCTCCTTTAACGCTTGAAAAATGCGTTCTGCATGACGTACATCCCCTAAGAATTTAGTCCCAAACCCGGATATATAATGCTCATCATTAATTAATGTCGATGAGAAAATTTTTTGGTTAGGATCGTAGATTATCATAAAAAACCCCCCTTTCATCCCACGGATATTCTTTATCACCACGGCACAAACTTATCTCATGACCTTTTCCTGTCGCAATAACTACATCTTCTTTACGAGCTATGTCAATTGCTTTTTCTATTGCTTTTTTTCTGTTGGTAATTATGGTAAATTCCTTGGTTTTTTTTCCAAAATCATCAAGTTGAACTTCTTTAAAACCTTTTTTTTTCAGACCTTCAGCAATTTCGTTTGCGATTTTTACCGGATCTTCATCTCTGTAATCTTCTTCTGTCAACACAACCAAATCAGCGTAGGTTCCGCTTGCTTCACCCATGAAAGGTCTTTTTGTTGTATCTCTTTGAGCTGCCGATCCAAACACATGAATCAATCTATTCCCTTTTTTAATATATCTTTTATGTACCTCTTTAAGAATCTCGAAGATTCCGTTTGGGGTATGGGCAAAATCGATGATTGCGGTAAATGGTTTCGTGGTTATAACCTCATATCGTCCTTTCGGAAGCTGAAAAGTTCGAATTGCTTCAATAATTGCTTTTTCAGATATTCCAAAAAGCCTGCAAGCATGAAATGCGGCTAAATAATTATATTTATTAAATTCAGGAAGATCTTTAAAATCTTTTAAAACACTAGAATCTTTTTTTAAACTATAAGTAATTAATTTTGTCCGCCAGCTGGCGGATTGATCTTTAATTTGAGGATACGATGAATCATCAGCATTTGTAATAGCATACTTTGCCCGTTTAAGTAATCTAGATTTTATTTCAGTGTACTCTTCAAGTGTATGATGCATATCAAGGTGTTCGCGGGATACATTTGTCAGAACTCCTGCTTTATATCTAATTCCAAATGTCCTGTTTTGGTACAAAGCGTGTGATGTTATTTCCAAAACAAAATATTCGTCATTGTTTTTCACACTTTCATACAGAAGTTTTTGCAAAGGAAATACATCCGGTGTAGTGACATGAAAACCCGTGTCAAATTCTTTTTCACCGACTTTTGCATATACAGAAGAGACCATTGAAACCTTTTTGCCAGAGAACTTAAGAATATGATAGATTAGATGTGTTGTTGTAGTTTTGCCATCTGTCCCAGTTACGCCGATTACCTTTAATTTTCTACTAGGAAAATCATAGTAGAGATTAGCGAGTACAGCTTGGAATAAATGATAAAGATTTTTTAGTTCTTGAAACATATTTATTGATCCGGCGTAATATTATAATACACTATAAGCTCTTTTGCGATATCAAAGAATATCGGCGCTGCGGTTTCTGATCCCCATGGTGACGACTGCGGTTCACGAAGGATTACCAGGGTAATGAATTTTGGATTTTCAGCAGGTAAAAATCCAATAAACGAAGCAATTGTTTTTGAGGGATCATAATGGCCTTGAATAGGAATTTGGGCTGTTCCTGTTTTACCGCCAATCGTATATCCTTTTGGCCTTGCCCATTTATACTCGCCATTTTCAACAGTCGAAACAAGCATTTTTTTTATGATATCGGATGTTTTTTCATGAATGATCATTCTCTCAACTTTTGGTTTGATCTCTCTTTCATTACCGCTCGAAATAATTTTCTCTACCACCGTTGGCCGTATTAATTTTCCACCGTTAATAAGAGATGAAAATGCCCGTATCATTTGAATCGGAGTTACTGCAATTCCTTGTCCAAAAGTGACTGTTGAAAAATCTATGGGATACCAACTATTTTTTGGCCTCAGATATCCGGTTGTTTCTCCTTGCAGATCAACTCCTGTTATCTCTCCAAATCCATATTTTTGAAGGTAAGAATAGATTGTATCATTACCAAGTTTCTCGCCAACATATACCATCCCGACGTTTGATGACTTTTCTAAAATTCTTGTCATGGTAATTTTTCCCTCATATTTGTCATTCCATGTACGAATATTGTATTCACCTACTTTCACCGGTCCTTCCTCGTTGTAAAGATCATCAGGTTTGACTTTTTTTTCTTCGAGTGCAGCAGCCATAATAAGTGGCTTAAAAATGGATCCCGGCTCGTAAGCTTCGGAAATTGCCGGGTTTTTAAAATATTCTTCGCTAAATTGATAATATTGGCTATTATCATAATCGGGAAGACACGCAAATCCAAGAATTCGCATCGTGTACGGATCTGCGGTAATAATGCATCCTTGTTTTGCCTTGTAGGACTCCAGCCCTTGCTGCAGCTTTCGTTTTATGATCTCTTGCACTGTTTTATCAATTGAAAGCTGTAAATCTCTTCCGTTTTCCGCATTCACTCGTTCTTGGGTTCCTATAAAAATTGGTCTTCCAGCAAGATCACGTTCAGTTTCAAGAAGTCCTGGTAAACCGTTCAGATCTTTGTCATAAAACCCTTCTAGTCCGAAATAACCAACATTTTCACCTCCAGTATTTTTACCGACAAACCCAACAAGATGGGCAGATAATGAAGCTTCAGGATAGTATCGTTTCATTTCATATTGAAAGCCTATTCCATCAAGATGAAGACTATCAACGGCTTTTTTAATGTCTTCTTCTATTCCTGACTTTACCGACACCCATACTTTTGTTGAATCGATCTTTGCTTCAAGAGAAGCTTCAGAAATCTGCAATACACGGGATAATTTTACTGATATGTCTTTTGGATCTTTCATTTTTTTTGGTTCAAAGTACAAAAGATAGCTGTTCTGATTTAATACAAGTGGTTTTCCATTGTGATCAAGTATATTTCCTCTTTCAGGAGAGATTTTTTTGGTTTTTAAATAATTATCAAGAAGTGAAGTTACTGGTCTGAAAAGCTGTAAATAGAATAATTTTACCGCAATAGCGATAAAAAATAGGAGAAAGAAAAGAAACAGAAATTTCACACGTATCATAGTTATCGGTTCAATGCATATCTTAGATTGTCTAGAACAATCGGTGTGGATCTTTTCACAAAGTCAAGTGAGGCAGCAACCGAAGCTGCGTTTTCAAGTGAATCAATGTGAGATGTTTGTTTGCCAAGCTCGACATTTTGCTCATGGATTTTTTTTGTTTCGAGCTCAAAATGGGTAATCTGATTCCCGAGTACGATACCTGAAACAAAAATAAACATATTTATAAATATCAACATTGGCATTACAATCCAAACTCCGTATCGAAATAGTTTTTTCATGGTAATATTATTCTTAATTTTGCCGATCTTTCAAATACGAAATCGGACTTTGTGATGACCGGTTTTTTTGTTTCAAACTTTAAATTCCGTTCTCTCACAAACTGTTTAACCATTCTGTCTTCCAGTGAATGAAAAGTAACCATAAGAACCTTACCATCATCTTTTATTAATCTTGTTGCCCCTTCAAGTCCTCTTCTTAAGTTTTCAAATTCATGATTTACTTCAATTCGCAGTGCCTGAAAAATCTTTCGTAACACGCGTGTATCTCTTTTTTTAACTGTTCTATCAATGATTCTTACTAAATCGCCTACTGTTTTAATTTTTCTTACTTGACGGGCGCGAACAATAGATACAGCAATTGCCCGAGAATTGATCTCCTCAGAATTTTTTGCAAAAAGGTCATATAATTGGTGTTCTGTTAATACGTTTATGTAATTTGCGGCTGTTTTTTCTTCGTTAGTGTCTAATCTCATATCTAAGGGTTCTTTTTCATTTTTAAACGATAGTCCTCTTCCTAATGCTGATAACTGCCTCATTGATAGTCCTAGATCAAAAACAATGCCGTCCACAGGAAAAAACTGATGTTCCTTCGCAATCCTCTCGATATCACCGAAATTTCCATGAACAAGCTCCAAGTTCATTTCATTGAAAATTGGAAATTGAAAATTGGAAATTTGCCTACTATCCAAATCAATGCCTAGAACCTTTCCTCCAGCTTTTAAAATTTCTTTTGTGTATCCTCCTTCGCCAACGGTCGCATCGATATACAATCTTCCTTTTTTGATATTGAGATGGTCAATAACTTCTTTTAAAAGTACGGGTGTATGCATAAATATTCTTAAATCTTATTTTTTATCAACATTGTTCGATCCCTGCGTTATATTCCTCATATTTTTTTCAATAGCTTTACTGTATTCTTGCCATTTCTCCGTATTCCAAAGTTCAAAATAGGTACCTACTCCAATAAGTGTCACGTCGTCACCGTTCAATTCTGCATAGTTAAGAAGATTTTTTGGAATCACTACCCTTCCTTGGTCGTCAATCTCAACTACGTTTGCGCTCGAAAATAGATGGCGTTTCATTTCTGACCTCTGCATCTCAAGCGCTGAACCGCTCATAAGTTTTAAAGTTTCTTTTTCCCACTCATCATTTCGAAATCCAGATAGACAACGATCAAACCCTTTTGTTAAAGTGAATACTTTTGTTTTTCCTAATGCTTCTCTAATTTTTTTAGGAATTACAACTCTTCCTTGTCCACTGAAATTTACCCTATATTCTCCGAGAAAAAGCATATATCACCATTTAACACCAATTCTAAACGTCTGTCAAGGGATGTATGTAGTGTTAAGAAAGAAATCATGCGCTAATAATTGATCTTTCTTTTTTTCTTTCTCAACCGTATAATGAGTTTTAGAATATGGAGAAATTCTTCGCTAAAACAAAAAATGTTATTTTTTCAAAACAAGGGAGCATCGTATCTTCTGCGCTTCTTCTTTCCGTAATGATTATTACCTCAAGATTTTTTGGTTTTATTCGGTATCGTACGCTTGCCGGATTTTTTACAAAAGAAGAATTGGACATTTTTTTTGCATCATTTCGTATTCCCGATCTTGTATTTGAAATATTGATTACCGGTGCGTTAACTTCAACATTTATTCCGATATTCATCCGTTATCAAAATAATAAAAAAGAACTCAATGAAAGTATTTCTACTATTATTAATAGTATTTTCCTTAGTCTTACGGTATTCATTATTGTTCTCTGTATTTTTCTTGATTTTCTCATGCCTCTTATTGCTCCTGGCTATTCACATGTAAAAAATGAACAAATTGTCTATTATTCCCGACTGCTTCTTCTTGGCCAGCTCCCTTTTCTCGTCTTAGGAAATTTTTTGACAGGGATAGGGCAAGCAAACAAAACATTTCTTCTTACTGCTTTAGCGCCGATTTTTTATAACCTCACAATCATTGTTGCAACTATTTTTTTTGCGCAACAACTGTTTCTTCTCGCTCCCATTTCGGGAGTAATAGCCGGCGCATTTATTTTTTTACTTATCCAGCTTCCTCTTCTCGCTCATTCAAACTTTAATTACCAATTCATCATAAAAAGAACAAAAGGATTACTGGAGTTTTTTCGCATGATGATACCTCGAGCTTTTACGGTCATTGTTGCACAAATTGACGCAACTATTGATCTTACCTTAACGACATTACTTGGTGCAGGATCATATACTGTTTTCTATCTAGCTCAACATCTTCAACTTTTTCCTGTATCAGTGGTTGGAGTTGCTTTTGGCCAAGCTTCGCTTCCTTATCTTTCCGAAATGCACGCACAAGGTAAAAAAGAAGAGTTTAAAAAAATCGTAACTCAATCCATTCTTAATCTTTTTTTTCTTACCATTCCTGTCATGAGTTTTTTTGTTTTTGCGCGGACTCCTTTAGTGCGTATGTTTTTTGGAGGACAGAAATTTGATTGGGAGGCAACGGTTCAAACAGCAATCACTCTTTCTTATTTTTCACTTTCCATCCCCTTTCATACCATCTATTATTTCTTAACCCGCTGCTTTTATGCCCTCTTGGATAGTAGAACACCCTTTTATATCAGTGTTGTATCAATTATTTTGAATACGGTTCTGAGTCTTTCTTTTGTATTCATTTTTCATCTACCAGTTTGGGCCCTTGCTATCTCATTTTCTGTCTCAATGATTTTAAACAGTTCAATTCTATACCTTATTCTTACAAAGAAATTGAAAGGATTAGATAATCAATTCCTATTTGTCGAGTCAGGAAAAATGCTTTTTGTTACTGCTATTTCTTCAATTGTAAGCTATTTCTCCATGAAGCTTATGGATGGACTCATATTTGATTTAAGCCGAACCATCAACGTATTCTTTCTTCTTATCATAACCGGGGGTCTTTTTTTTCTTCTCTACTTTTTTCTATCCTGGATCTTGGATATTAAAGAAATCTATATCCTTTCAAAACTACTTCTTAAAGCAAAAGAGTATCAAAAAAAAGTCATAGAAATCTATACAAATTATGAGTAATGAGGGTGCGAAAAAAATAGAGGCAATTAAGGCGATTCAAAAAAAACTCCTTGGCAAAAAATTGGCTTACCATGAGGTCTATGCGATTATGGATGAGATTGCTCATGAACGCTTAAGTGATGTATTAACCACTTATTTTGTTGCCGCATCGTTCAAAGAAGGATATACTCCGCAGGAACTGTACCATTTCACAAAAGCAATGGTTGAAACGGGCAACCAACTCAATTTCAAAGGCATAGTTGCTGACAAACATTCAACAGGTGGAGTTTCTGGGGCACGAACAACTATGATTCTTGTACCAATTATCGCTTCAGCTGGTTTCAAAATTCCAAAAATTTCTTCACGTGCCATTACTTCGCCAGCTGGAACCGCAGATGTAATGGAGGTTCTGGCTGATGTCAATTTCACTCCCAAACAAATTGAAAAAATTGTTAATGATATTGGCGGATGCGTTGCATGGAACGGCCATCTTGGAATTGCCCCTGCAGACGATATTATTATCAAAGTTGAAGAACCACTTTCATTTGAATCCTTTGACAAAATTATCATTTCCATCATGGCAAAAAAAATCGCCGCTTCAACAACTCATCTTGTTTTAGATATACCTGTTGGGAAAACAATGAAAATCCGCCATTTTGTCGATGCCGAAAAAGTCGCACAAAAATTCAGAATGCTTGGAGAAAAATTTAACATGAAAATCGTCACTGATGTCAATGAAACATTGGAGCCGCCAGGCCGTGGTGTCGGCCCTGTACTTGAAGCTCGTGACGTTCTGTATGTTCTGGAACAAAAATCGGATAGACCACTTAAGCTCGAAGCGAAAGCATTACGACTCGCTGGAAAACTCCTTGATCTATGCTTCAAAGACAGTAAAAAAAATTCCCTCCGCCAGCTGGCGGACGGCGGAGGCGAAGAAGAAGCAAAACGGATACTTACGGAAGGGATTGCGTTAAAAAAATTCAGAGAAATCATTAAGGCTCAAAAAGGAAACGATCAAATAACCTCCGAGAAAATGAAACTCTCACCTCACAAGATAGAAATCTCTTCACTTAAATCTGGTAAAATAAAAGATATCAATAATTATAATTTGAACACGGTTGCAAAAGTGTTAGGCGCGCCAAATGATAAAAAAGCAGGAATTTATTTGCTAAAGAAACTTGATGAAATAGTTGAGAAAAAAGAACCAATGTTTGTTCTTTACTCAAGCGATAAATATTGCTTGAAGGAAGCAGAAGTCACGTTAAAGAGTTTTCCAATTTATACAATGATATGAGGAAAATTTCGATATTTCTGATAGTAATAGCAGGACTCAGTATATTTTTTTACCTCTATTACCGAGAGGGTACACTCCCTGTTAATAAAACGAGTCCGAAAACAAAAATTTTTGTAGTCAAGAATGGTGAGTCATTAGACAGCATCGCAAAAAATTTGGTAAATGAGAATCTTATTCGAAATAAAATTATTTTCTATCTTGTAGTTAAACAAAAAGGAACAGATAAAAAAATTCAGGCAGGTGATTTTCGTCTTTCAACCGCGATGAACGTATATCAAATCGCGGACAACCTAACCCATGGAACACTTGATGTATGGGTAACATTGATTGAAGGACTTCGAAAGGAAGAGATTGCTCAAACTCTCGCACAGAATTTAAATATTCCTGAAGTCGAGTTTATAAAATATGCGAAGGAAGGGTATCTTTTTCCTGACACCTATTTAATTCCACGAGAAGCCACAGGAGGATCAGTTATTGGAATACTTCAAAAAAATTTTGATAATAAGTTTGATGAAACATTACAGCAAAAAGCGCATGAAAAAGGTCTCACAGTATTGCAGACACTTACCTTAGCATCCCTTGTCGAAAAGGAAGCGCGTGTGAATCGTGATAGACCCGAAATTGCAGGAATTCTTTTGAAAAGACTTAAAGCCGACTGGGCATTACAGATTGATGCAACAATACAATATGCTTTAGGATATCAACCGGAAGAAAAAACATGGTGGAAAAAAGATTTAACTGATCAAGATTTAAAAATTGATTCACTATACAATACTCGTACGAATAAGGGATTGCCTCCTGGCCCAATATGTAATCCTGGACTGGCTTCGATTCAATCGGTGGTAAATGCTAACGAAAACACTCCTTATTGGTTCTACCTTTCAGACAAAAATGGAAAAGTGCATTACGCAAAAACTATTGAAGAACATAATGAGAATGTGAGGAAATACCTACAATAATTTTCAATTTTCAAGCACCAATTTCCAAACGGTTTGAAAATTGAATCATTGAAAATTCATTGAGAATTGAAAATTGTAAATTGAAAATTTTAGGCAATGGGTTCTTGTTGTTGAGGTCTCTTAATGACTTCTCTCGGTTTCGATCCTTCTGCCGGACTAACATATCCAGCGGCTTCCAGTTGATCAAGTAAACGAGCTGCTCTAGCATATCCAATTGAAAGACGACGCTGTAGAAGCGATGCAGATGCTTTGTCGTGCTGCATGATGATTTCAATTGCCTGTTCAAATAGTTGATCGTGCTCACCGCTACCCAATCCAACAGTTCCTCCACGACCTCCTCCGACAAAATTGCTTTGCTCTGTTACCTCTTCTGTGTAATGCACTTCTGGAGCTTGAGCTTTCAAAAACTTCACCACATTGGTTGCTTCTTTTTCTGTCATAAATGGTCCTTGAATTCTCCGGGGCTTTGCCTGATCCGGCGGCAAATACAACATATCTCCCCGTCCCAAAAGTTTTTCCGCGCCCGGCATATCAATAATAACTCGTGAATCAATCATCGAGGAAACATTAAATGCAACACGTGCAGGGATATTTGCTTTCATAAGACCGGTAATCACGTCAACTGATGGACGCTGTGTTGCAAGAAGTAAATGAATACCTGTTGCCCGCGCCATCTGGGCAATCCGAGTAATATGATCTTCTGCTTCGCCAGGCGCAAAAATCATCAGATCTGCAAGTTCGTCGATGATAAAAATAATGTATGGCTTTTTCTCCACTCCCTCGATTACATTATATCCTTCAAGATTTCTCGCCCCGATCTTTGCAAATTCTTTGTATCGATTTTCCATTTCGCTTACCGTCCACTTTAAAGCAGAAATAATTTTTTGTGCATCTACAACTACTTCTGTTAAAAGATGAGGAATTCCATTGTAAATTGAGAGTTCAACTCGTTTCGGATCAACGAGAATCATACGCAGTTCCTCTGGTTTTGTCCTAAAAAGAAATGTTGAGATCCACGCATTTAAAATTACTGATTTTCCTGATCCTGTCGTACCTGCAATCAAGACATGTGGCATTTTCTCAATACTTGCCGCCTGCGGCTGACCGGATACATCAAGTCCTAAAGGTACTAAAAGAGGATCGTTATTCCCCGAAAATACAGGTGACGAAAGCATTGCTTTCAAAGTAACTATTTCTGGTCGGATATTTGGAATTTCAATACCAACTAATGATCTTCCCGGAATGGGCGCCTCGATTCTCACCTGCCCTGTAGTTGCGGCAAGTGCAAGAGCTAAGTCATTACTTAACGCGGTGATTTTTGACAGTCGCGTCCCTTGCGTAATTTCAAGTGCGTACTGGGTAATCGCCGGTCCCTTGTTTACTTCGCCCACTCGTGCTCGTATTCCAAAACTATCCAAGGTTTTTTCGATTATATCTGCATTCTTATTTACATCTCCTCTATCTGCCTCTTTCTGATTAACATCATTTAAAAGTGATAATGGTGGGTAAATCCAAGTGGTTTTTACGTTATGCGCAAGCGGTTTAATGGTAATTCCTCCGGGACCGGTAGTTGGGATTACTTTTTGTTTTTCTTCTGCCTTTTTATCTTGAATAAAATCGCGTTTTTCCTCTTCGACTTTTTTACCGGTTTCAAAATTACGTTTTTCTCCAAATGCCCGGAACAGATATTTTTTTAGGAAGATACATAATGATTTCAGAATGTTAAAAACGAAAAGAACGAAAAGATCAATCGAAGTATCAAGAAACAAAACGAGACCGATGATAAAAATAACCGCCATGATGGTAATGGCGCCAATCAGAGAAAAATCAAGACTTAAATTCTCAAAGATCAACTTACCGTAATTTCCTGACTGAAAAATGCCAAGAAGTGCGATAAACACCAACATAATTCCTCCGCTAATATTCGGCTTTATGAATCGCAATCGCTTTGTATTAAAAAAGTGTCCGGAGAAGAAAAGTATTATAAATGGAATGAATATAGATAATAATCCAAACCGTGAAATCATATTATTATTTATTTTAAAAAGGATTCTACCACCGCCATCCGACGCAAAATTCTTAGCGAAGGAAAGGAATAAAACAAGTGATAATCCAATAAGCAGAAATCCAACGATATTAAATATCGTTTGCTTGTTAATTTTGAATTTAAAAAATGGAAGTCTGATTAAGGATCTTGTTCGTGCCATATCTTTTCATTGTAACAGTAGTAAAAGATATTGACAAGAAGCATTAAGAATAAGCGGATTTTTTTTCAAGAGTTTTAATTCTGGATTCGTGATTATCAAGCTTTGTACTTATCCTCATGCTTTTTTCAGAAAATACCGTATGTTCTTCGTCAAATTTTTTAAATGCACTAACCAACCAATCTAATGTTTTAGTAACATAATCTTTAAATTCAATGAATTCGTTCTTAAATTCTTTTAGCTCATTTGATAACGCTTCAATTTTATAATTCAAATAATTATGATCAGATTTATTAGATTTCTCTGCTTTATTAAATTGCTCTACCGTAACCCAGTTATTTTTTATTTTTTTTGATTTCATAAATTCAATGATACCAAAAACAAAATAATTATTGCTAATACTAAATTTAGTTTATCATCTGCAGATTGATTCTTCCCTGCTGATCGATCTGGAAGACTTTTACTTTTACCTTCTGGCCGATTTTGACGACGTCAAACGGAGTTTTCACAAATCCTGCTCCCATTTTTGAGACGTGTACCATTCCTTCTTTACCCGGCAAAAATTCTACAAAAGCTCCAAATGGAAGAATACGCTTTACTTCTCCTTCGAATTCTTCACCAACCTCTACAACTCTGGTGATATTTCCAATTGCCTGTGCCGCTTCTTCAACCTTTACTTTATCAATACCGCTTATCGTCACTTTCCCATCATCTGATACATTAATATTGGTCTGTGTTCGTGCAATAAGGGCTCGAATATTCTTTCCACCCGGTCCTATAATTTCTCCGATTTTTTCCTGCGGAGGACTCAACACAACAACCTTTGGCGCAAACTGTGAGATTTCTTTTCGTGGTTTATCAATGCTCTTTGTCATTTTTTCAAGAATATAGAGTCGAGCTACTTTTGCTTTATCCATTGTCTCTTCTATCATTTTGTCCGTTAACCCTTCACTTTTTACATCCAGCTGGATTGCAGTGATTCCTGTCTCTGTCCCCGCAACCTTGAAATCCATCTCTCCTGAAAAATCTTCGATACCCATGATATCGGTAAGAATCATGTAATCAGTGTCTGATTTTGAAACAAGTCCCATTGCTATTCCTGCAACCGGCGCTTTAACCGGAACGCCTGCATCCATAAGAGCGAGTGATGAACCGCAGGTTGATGCCATTGAGGTTGATCCGTTTGAAGACAAGACTTCCGAGACCACACGAATGGTGTATGGAAATTCTTTAGCAGACGGTAATACTGGTTCAATTGCCTTTTCAGCCAATGCTCCGTGCCCAATCTCGCGTCGTGAAGGAAATCCAATTCTTCCGGTTTCTCCAAGAGAATACGGAGGCATGTAATAATGATGGATGTAGCTTTTTGCTTCTTCACCTTCAGGACTTTCAATCAGTTGTTCCAAACTCGGCGCTCCGAGAGTGACAATCGAAAGAACCTGTGTGTCGCCTCTTTGGAAAATTGCTGAACCGTGTGTGCGTGGAAGTATAGAAACTTCTGCAGAGATTTCTCTGACCTCATCGGGTTTTCTGCCATCGATTCGTTTTTTAGTTTTCAACATATTCTCCCGTATCATTTGTTTTGTCAGATAATCAACTGCTTTTGCAATCATTTTTTTGTCAAATTCGTCTTTATATTTTTCGGTAACTTCCTCAACCACAACTTGTAATGCTTCCACATCATCAAATTCTTTTTCAGCTTTTTTTAAAATGAGCTCATCAAGATTTTTTTTGAAGTCTTTTTTAAGGACCTGCAACAGTTTTTCGTCAAATAATGGTTTATCGGCAATTTCTTTTGTAGCGCCAACTTTCTTCTGAAGTTTTTCAATAAAAGCAATAATTTTCCCGTTTTCTTTTTTTGCAAGTTGTGTCCCTTCAAGAATTAATTTCTCGGAAAACTCTTCAGCAGTTGTTTCAATCATGATAACTTTTTCTTTTGATGAAGAAACAACAAGGTCCAACCCGGAATACAGTTCATCACCCTCTGTCGGATTCACCATAAAAGTGCCTTCGCCGTTATTTTTCACGTATCCGATTCGTATCGTACTGATTGGTCCATTCCATGGAATAGATGAAATATGAATGGCTGCTGAAACTGCAATCGCTGACAACATATCGGGTGAATTGACCCCGTCAACAGAAAGTAACGTGATAATAACCTGCACGTCTCTCCGGTAATTTTTTGGGAAAAGCGGACGGATCGATCGGTCAATAAGACGAGCTTTTAACACTGCATCATCTGAGGCGCGTCCTTCCCGTTTTACCCATCGTGATCCCTTTATTCTTCCACCTGCATAGAGTTTTTCAACATACTCGACAGACAAAGGAAGATAATCAATATCTTCGTGATCACGCCCCGCAGTAACGGTAACCAAAACGCAGGTGTCGCCTAATCTGGCAAATACCGATGAGGTAGCTGCTTTTGCAAGTTTTCCTGTCTGAAGAGTAAGTTTCTGTCCATTAATCTCAATGGATTCTTCGGTGATAGCCATAAATGATTTACTTTTTTAATCCGATCTGCTTAACTAATTTTTTATATCGTTTTTCGTCTAATTTCTGAAGATAATTCAATATTCTTCTTCTCTTTGCAATCACCTTTAATAGTCCTCGTCTTGAGTGATTGTCTTTTTTATTTTCTTCAAGATGCTCTGTAAGTTTAATAATTTTTTGTGTCAAAAGCGCAATCTGAACTTCCGGAGACCCTGTATCACCCTTGTGCTGGGCAAACGTGTCTATTAATTTCTGTTTATCATCTGGTAGATCAACCATAGTGTTCCATTATAATAGATACCTATGAGAGTTTCAAGGGAATTAAGAAGGTCGCTTATGTTTATTTTATTTATTGCCTGTTGTATTGGCCTCTTTGTTGTTTTCATTCCTCCTATGAATATAGGAATTATTCTGGGATTTCTTTTACTGGCCGGGTTTTTTCTGTATGGGATATCCCGAATTTGGCTCAGAAAAAGGTATGCGATATTATTTTCGAGCTTTCTGATTTCACTTTTACTCCTCAAAGTAGCCGGCGTATTTGATACAATAAATGCTATTCTTTTGATAAGTTTGTTTGTAGGATTATTTATATTATTCAAGTGAACAAAAAAACATTTTATATCACTACTACCGCTCCTTATGTCAACGCAGATCCTCATATTGGATTTGCATTGGAAATCATTCAGGCAGATGTAATTGCACGATATAAAAAAATGAGCGGTTATGAAGTTGCGTTTGGTTTCGGTACCGATGAACATGGCCTTAAAATTTATCGAAAGGCGGTTGAGGAAAAAAAAGATCCACGAAAATACTGTGATGAATACGCAAAAAAGTTTGATGATCTCACGAAAGTGCTTAATTTAAGCGTTACCCATTTTATCCGCACTACTCATCCTAATCATCTTAAGGCAGCTCAGGAATTTTGGATCCGGTGTTATAAAAAAGGCGATATCTATAAAAAAAATTACCGAATTAAATATTGCGTTGGATGTGAACTTGAAAAAACCGATTCAGAGCTTGAAGACGGTAAATGTCCTATTCATCCAAATCTGGCAATTGAGAATTATGAAGAAGAGAACTATTTTTTCAAATTTTCAAACTATCAAGAAAAATTACTAAAATTATACGAAAGTAAACCTCCATTTGTTCTTCCTCTCAATCGATTGGAAGAAATCAGACAGTTTGTCAAAAAAGGTTTACAGGATTTTAGTATTTCGCGGCTCAAATCCAAAATGCCTTGGGGAGTTGACGTTCCAAATGATCCGGAACACATCATGTATGTGTGGTTTGATGCGTTAGTTTTTTATATCTCAAATATTGGTTGGCCTGATGACGAAAAAACATTTAATACCTGGTGGCCGGTTATTCAACTTGCAGGAAAAGATAATCTTCGCCAACAAAGCGCAATTTGGCAAGCTATGCTTATGTCAGCCGGACTCCCCACCTCAAAACAAATTCTTATTCATGGATTCATTACTTCTGATGGACAGAAGATGAGTAAAAGTCTAGGAAATGTTATTAATCCGTTCGACCTTGTGAAAAAATATGGAGTCGATGCAGTTCGCTATTATCTTTTGAAAGAAATTCCTCCGTTTGACGACGGAAATTTTTCATATTCAAGAATGGATGAAATCTTTAACGCAGATCTAGCAAATGAATTAGGGAATCTTGCCTCACGAATAACGAATTTGGCAGAACAATTTAATATTTCAGCAGAGGAATTATCTGAAAAAGAATTGAGTCAAGAGCTTCTCTATCTTGATCCGTTTATGACCACATATAAATTCAGTGAGGCAATAGAATATATTTGGAAATACATAAAAAATGCTAATAGAAGACTTGATGAAAAAGCTCCATGGAAAGACAAACTCCATGGAAACGTTATCATAATTGAATCTTTAGAAACTTTAAATAGAATAGGATATTTATTGCAACCATTTTTACCAGATACAGCTAAAAAGATCCTTTCACTAAAAGGAAAAATCAAAAAAATTGAACCATTATTCCCAAAAATTGTATAAAGAGAAAATGGATATAAAAAATACCACTGTTATTATTATTCTTTTTCTTGTACTCTTTTATCTTTTTATTTTTTACAAACTCCCCTCTCCTTATAGTCTCAAAGACTACAAAACGATTCCACTCTCAACTCATATCTATGACCGTAATGGCAAACTTCTCTATGAAATTTATAAAGATCAAAACAGGTCTCCGGTTAAACTCAAAGATCTTCCTTCATATGTAAGTCAAGCTACCATTGCAATTGAAGACAAGGATTTTTATAAACATGGTGGTGTCTCTATTTTTTCAGGAGTTCTTCGTGCAATGCGAGATATGGTCCTTCATCAAAACCTGCAAGGTGGATCAACCATTACCCAGCAGTTGGTCAAGGGAGCACTCCTGTCTTCTGAACGAACGGTGCGAAGAAAAGTACGAGAAATTGTTTTGGCCATATGGACGGAAAAGGTATTTGCTAAAAATGAAATTTTGGAATTATATTTAAATCAAGTACCCTATGGAGGTGCATCATACGGCATTGAGGAAGCTGCGCGATTATATTTTGGAAAACAGGCAAAAGATTTAACGTTAGTTGAGGCAGCAACACTTGCAGGATTACCTCAGGCGCCATCATTATATTCTCCTTATAACAATCCGGATTTAACAAAAGTTCGCCGTAACGAAGTATTAAAAGCAATGCTTCAGCAAAAATATATTGATAAAAATACGTATGATAGGGTCGCACAGGAAGAAATTACCTATAAGCCTTTGGAAAACACGATTAAAGCTCCCCACTTTGTTTTTTATGTCAAATCTCTCTTGGAAAGTCGTTATAACATTAGTGAGATTGAGGAAGGTGGTTTCAAAGTCACCACTACTCTCGATCTTGATACTCAAGAGGGGGCAGAAAAGATTCTTAAAGAGGAGTTGGATAAAGTAAAGAATCTCGATGTATCAAACGGTGCGGTTCTTGTTACGCGACCACCAACAGGTGAAGTTCTTGCTATGCTTGGCTCTGTTGACTATTTTGCAACAGCTTCAGGAACATTTAATGTCACCACGGCATTACGACAGCCAGGAAGTTCTATTAAACCTATAAACTATGCTATAGGAATTGAAAGAAAATTAGTGACTCCTGCGACAGTTTTTCTCGATGTGTCTACTTGTTTTGCTCCTGCCGGCCAACCAGGCGCATACTGCCCAGTGAATTACGATGGACAGTTTCATGGACCTGTTCAACTACGATTTGCTCTCGGAAATTCATACAATATTCCTGCAGTAAAGATGCTTGCGGTGAATGGAGTAGAAAATTTTGTAGCTTCAGCATCTGCTTTCACCTACACTACTTTTAAAGACCCGAAAAATTACGGACTTGCCCTCACCTTAGGTGGAGGTGAAGTTCGTATGACCGAAATGGCACAGGCGTTTTCCTCATTTGCCAATAGAGGCGTTCCACGAAAATTAAATCCTATTCTTAAGATTGAGGATAAATTTGGGAAAAAACTCTACGAGTTTAAAGATACAAATTTAGCAAAAGATGTCAAAAAACCTATTCCAAATCCTAATTTTTTTGCCATTCCCGGAAAAAAAGCAATTTCACAGGAAACCGCCTATCTCATTTCTCATATCCTTCTTGATAATAATGCACGGAGTGCGGCGTTCGGACCTTCATCATACCTTGTTATTCCCAATCATGCGGTTTCAGTCAAAACCGGAACAACCGATGACAAGAAAGACAACTGGACAATTGGTTATACGCCGAATTTCCTAACCGCGGTATGGGTTGGGAATAATGATGGGACTCCGATGAATCCGTATCTTACTTCGGGTGTTACCGGAGCTGCTCCTATCTGGAATCGTGTCATGGCATATGTATTAAAAAATCAACCTGATCTCTGGCCGGTCAAACCAGAAAACGTAGTTGGAGAATTAGTGTGCAACGATACGGGTCAGCCGACGGCAAAGAAAGACGATGGGTCAACGATCTGCCCTGCGCGTTTCGAATATGTCATCAAAGGAGTTGAGGATAAACAGATTCTCCAAACAAAAAGAGAAGTAATTCCGGTCTTTAAAGATTCTGATAAACAGGCAAAACCGACCGATCAAAATATAGAGATGAAAGAAAAAACGGTGATGACTGATGGATTTTCAACCTACTGTGTAGATTGTGCCCACGATCCAACCCCTACTCCACATTAATCGTCAGAACAATCTAAATAACCTGACAGGTTATTTAGCGCATAACAATAGGTAATCAATTATTCTGTCGGTAATATTAATATCTGTTACCGACTGCAGTCCATGAAACTCAACCGAACTATTAACCTCCAATACTTGATAACCCGAATCTGTTTCAACTATATCGATTCCTGCAATATCCGTATTCAGAACATTTACAACTCTCTTTGTAAAATTGATGAGGTCATTATTTAGTTTTAATTTTTTTGGAACTGCGCCTCTTGCGGTATTCGTAATCCAATGGTCTGATTTTCGATACATTGCTGCTACCGGTTCATCACCAATCATAAGAACTCTAATATCTCGTCCAGGCTTCTCTATATATTTTTGAAGATAAAAAATTGAATGAGAAGGATTATGTAAAGCTTCTTTATGTTCGAGGATTGACTCTAAAGTGTTTTGATTGTCTATTTTAGCCAACAATCTTCCCCATGAACCTATCACCGGTTTTGCAACGATTGAATATCCTATTTTTTTAGCTTCAACAATTGCTTCATCCTTAGAAAAAACAACAACTGTTTTAGGTACAGGAATATGCGCATTTTGCAGTTCCCACGTACAAAGTGCCTTATTATTACAAAGACGCGTCGCTTGTGAACTATTTATCGTTCTTATTCCCTTTTTATTGAAATATTCAAGAATGAGTTCGGCTCGCGTCTGACTGATTTCACGATTTAAGACTAATGTTAATTTCTGTATCGAATTGTTATCAGCATTTAGCGCTATTGAACGAGGATTAAGTGAAATAAATCCAACTCGTCTTTTTTTAAGACTTTGTAAAATCAATTTTTCTTCCATCCTCATAACAGAATGTAAAATGCCTAATCGTATCATATATTTTTCTTTATTCCCCCCAATCCTCATCCATTTTTGGAAGAAGATTAATTTTTAATGGTTGCAAAGAAATAATTTCTAATTTTACACTGCAATCCTTACAGGCAATTACTTCTCCT
>Ga0209515_10001240_pt1 | contig 43638 bp, 34 predicted proteins | sample Subgroupgradi54m_FD_187454 | JGI IMG/M metagenome (GOLD analysis project Ga0209515, IMG submission 187454) | Subsurface groundwater microbial communities from S. Glens Falls, New York, USA - GMW60B uncontaminated upgradient, 5.4 m (SPAdes)... ... | reverse complement strand
CTACAAACTACAAACTACAAACTACAAACTACAAACTAATTATTATGGCAATATTATTCAAACAATCAAGAAGGAAAGAAAAGATATTCTTATGGAGTGTTATCATTGTTGTTGTTTTAGTGTTATTTTCAATTTCTCTTTTCATCTTTCCTCCATTCCAAAATTCATCTTTAATGTCAAAGGAGGAGATTTTTGGACAATATGATGCTAAAATAGATTTAGGATTAATAGATTCAGAACAAGTCAAGAATTTAGACGTATTTTCAGGAGCAATTACAACAGAATTTACCTTTATTGCTAAAGATAAAAATGGCAAACAGGTTACTGGAACTATTGCAGCTTTAGACAAAAGTGAAGCAACATCTCTTCTGACAAATAAGGGATTAGATGTTTTGAGTATTGAAGAGTCTCATGTGATAAAAAATAATCCATTCTCCCCTTATTACCAATCCAAATAAAATAACATATGAATTTAATACAAGAATTATTAAAGCAGCAATTGATAACCCAAGATAAAGCAGCTGATTTAGAATCTAAGGTGCAAAAATCTGGCGAAACGGAAGAGGAGGTTATTTTAAAGAATAGAATTCTTCCAGAAGAAGATTTATTTAGCCTGAAGGCAAAAATGTTAAATATACCTTTTTTTAAAGTAAATAAAGATGAAGAAATTCCTTTAGATGTTTTAGAGTTGATATCTGAAGAGGCGGCGGTTAACTATAAAATGATTTCTTTATTCAAGAAGGGAAATACGATCGGAGTCGGAATGGTTTACCCAGAAAACATATCAGCCCAGAATGCATTACGGTTTTTGAGCAACAAGGGAAATTTCAATTATGAGATACATGTGATAACTATTGATGATTTAAACGGCGTATTGAAACAGTACAGCGCTTTGAAAAGAGAAACAAAAAGGGCTCTGACCGAGTTCAGCAAAGAAAAATCAGAAATATTGATAGCTTTGGCAAAGGGTTCTTCATCAGTAGAAATGACCGGGGAAGCTCCTATTATCAAAATGGTTTTAGTCATCCTGCGCCATGCCATTGAAGGTAACGCCTCTGATATACACATAGAACCTGGGCGAGAAAAGTTAAACGTAAGATTCAGACAGGATGGAGTTTTGCACCTAAGCTTGTTTCTGCCATTAAATGTTCATTCATCAATAGTTTCCAGAATTAAAATTTTAGCTAACCTAAAGATCGATGAAAATAGGATTCCTCAAGATGGAAGGTTTTCTGCCAAAATAAACAACAAGGATATAGATTTTAGGGTCGCTACCCTACCTACGCTTTACGGCGAAAAAGTTGAAATAAGGATTTTAGATCCTACTGAAGGATTAAAGTCATTTGATAAAATTGGATTGGTTGGAAGAAATTTTGAATTAGTCAAAGAGGCGATAAAAAGACCTTATGGACTAGTAATAGCTTCAGGACCTACGGGTTCTGGAAAAACTACGACTCTGTATGCTATTTTGAGGATTTTAAACCAGGAAAGCGTAAATATTGTGACCATAGAAGATCCTATTGAATATTCCATTGATGGCATAAACCAATCGCAAGTGAAACCTGAAATCGGATATAGTTTTGCTGAAGGACTAAGACAAATTTTACGGCAAGACCCAAATATTATTATGGTGGGAGAAGTAAGGGATGAAGAAACAGCTAGCTTAGTGACCCACTCAGCACTAACTGGGCATATTGTATTATCTACGTTGCACACTAATTCTGCGGTTGGAGTAGTACCAAGGTTGATTGATATGGGGGTAAGGCCATTCTTAATACCTTCCACTCTGAGAATTGCTATTTCGCAAAGATTGATAAGGACGTTGTGTCAAAATTGCAAGAAAAAAGTTAAGGCTCCAGATAAGGTAAAAGACTATATTATAAAAAACCTTGAAACATTGCCTGCCAATGTTAAAAAAGAGTTTAAGGTTTCAGGCGAAATTTTTATTTATGAAGCCAATGGTTGCCAGGAATGCAGTTTCAAGGGCTATAGGGGGAGAACAGGGCTTTTTGAAGTCTTATCTATGACAGAAAAATTATCAGAAATAATTTTAAAAAATCCGGTAGAAAGCTTGATCTTTAAAACAGCACAAAAAGAAGGTATGCTTACTATGTTTCAAGAAGGGATTACCAAGGTTTTAGCAGGAGAGACGACCATAGATGAAATATCAAGGGTAACAGAAGAAAAGTAAAACAGCGACTCCAATATACGAATGACACCCGAATGGACAAATATTAAATTAGTAGATTAGTGTGTAATTTGTAATTAGTGTCGCTTAAAAATGAAAACAATTTTATTAGTTGAAGACGACCCTTTTATATTAGATGTGTATTATGGCCAGTTTAAAAGGGAAGGATATAATGTTATGATAGCAAAAACTGTTTTAGATGCATTGGATAAAATAAAAAATAATAATCCTGATTTGATAGTTTTAGATTTGAATCTTAGAGGAGATGATTATGGCCCTGCTGATGGTTTGAATATTTTAGAAGAAATGAGGCAAGATCCAAAATGTAAAAATATAAAAATAGTAGTTTCTTCAAACTATGATGCCAGTACCTATCCAGAACTTTCTAAGTTGCCTGAATTGGGAGTTATTAAAAGTTTTGTTAAAATAAATTTGACTCCAGAAGAATTATCTAACGAGGTTAAAGAAATATTAAAACAGTGAGTAGTTGGTAGTTAGTAGTTGGTAGAATGAAAGTTTACTCCTACTCACTACAAACTATAAACTACAAACTACAAACTACAAACTAAAATATGGATTATTCAAATCAATTAAAAAAATTATTAGAAACAACCATAAAAGAGGGGGCCTCCGACTTATTAATATCGGTTAACTGTTATCCTGCTATAAGAATAACAGGAAAATTAGTTCCCTTGACGCAAGAAAAAAAAGTTACCAAAGACGACTCAAAGGGACTTGCCTTCAGCTTGCTTAACGAAGAGACTAAGAAAAAATTTCTTGAAGAAAAAGAAATTGATTTTTCATACGATTTTGGAAATAAAGCCAGGTTTAGGGTGAATATATTTTTTCAGAGGGGAAATATAAGCTTGGCTTTACGATCAATCTCTCCGAATATTAAAACAGTTGAAGAATTATTTTTGCCACCAGTATTGCACGAATTTACAAAAAAGACCCAAGGTCTTGTTTTGATAACCGGAGCTTCAGGCCAGGGAAAATCAACAACATTAGCCTCGTTAGTAGATGAAATAAACCATACCAGAGCGGTTCATATCATAACCATTGAAGATCCTATAGAATATCTTTATGAGCCCGACAAGGCAGTTATTGACCAAAGAGAAGTATCTTTTGACACTAGTAGTTTTTCATCAGCTTTACGGGCTAGCTTTAGGCAAAATCCGGATGTAATTATGGTAGGTGAAATGAGAGATTTGGAAACAATTTCTACTACGATTACAGCGGCTGAAACAGGGCATTTAGTTTTTGCAACGCTTCATACTAACTCGGCAGCTCAGTCTATTCATAGAATTATAGATGTTTTTCCGGCTGAACAACAAAATCAAATAAGATTCCAATTGGCTGGTTCATTGTTGGGAGCGGTTTCCCAAAGGCTGATTCCGAGAATCAACGGAGGGTTTATCCCTGCTGCAGAGGTAATGATTGCAAATACGGCAATATCAAACTTAATAAGAGAAAATAAAACCCATGAAATACCTGTTGTCATAGAAACATCAATGAAAGAGGGGATGGTTTCATTCAACAGATCTTTATCTGACCTTGTCTTAAAAAAAGAAATTTCACTCAAAGATGCTATTGACTATTCTTTAAATCCTGCTGAATTAAAGAATTTATTAAGATAATAAAAAAGAGCGACTCCAATATACAAATATCACCCGAATGTACGAATAAATTAGTAGATTAGTGTGCAATTTGTAATTAGTGTCGCTATCTTTAAATGAAGTTTAGCTATAGGGCAAGAACAAAAGATGGAAAAATAGAAATAGGCAGCGTTGAGGCCTATTCTCAAGAAGCTGCAGCTTCTCTCTTGCAGAAATACAATATATTTGTCACTTCTTTAATTGAAAAAAAAGAAGGATCCTCTTTTCTTAAGAAGATTAGTTTTTTAGGGGGTAATGTTTCAAAAAAGGATTTGGCTATATTTTTCAGGCAGCTTTCTGTAATGTTAGAATCTCGGGTGCCGGTTGTGCAAAGCCTTTCAAGTTTGGCGGCTCAATCAGGAAAGTTGGGCTTCAGAGAAGCGATCACCAAAATATCAAACCTAGTGGAAGAAGGAGTTCCCCTTTCAGATGCTTTTGCTTTTTACCCAAAGACATTTAATAGTTTTTATATCAATCTTATAAAGTCTGGAGAAGCATCAGGTCAAATTGCAAAAACTCTTTATTATGTTTCAGAAAATTTGGAAAGGGAACATGATATCATTTCTGAAGTTAGGCAGGCGATGATATACCCTATTTTTTTAATATCCGTGCTTGTTTTTGTGATGGGAATAATTGTTATAGAAGTTATGCCTAAAATATCAGATATCATTACACAATCAAGCACCAAGCCATCTTTTACCACAATAATTATTTTGAATTTCTATAGATTTTTACAGAATTATTGGTTATTTATGATCGTGGGGTTAATCGTGGTTGTATTGTATATCATTTATTATATAAGTACTAAAAAGGGTAGAGAAAATTATGATAAAGTATCCTTAATGGTTCCTCTATTGGGAGAATTTTTAAAGAAGGTTTTTTTGGTCAGATTCTGTGGTAATATTTCTACGTTGCTTATCGCCGGTATTCCGATTAATAAGACTCTGCAAATAACAGCAGATACCGTGAATAATTTAGAGTATAAGAAAATCATATCAAAAGTAGAAAAAGAAGTTTCAGAAGGAGAGAAAATAAGTTCTGTAATGATAAAAAATCAAAATTATTTTCCTCTTTTTGTCGTACAAATGGTTAAAGTAGGCGAAGAAACCGGCAAATTAGACAAAGTATTGATGGATGTTGTAGATTTTTATGACAAGGATATAAAAAGATCTATAAATCTTTTTTCAAGATTGTTAGAACCTATTATGATTATTGGCTTAGGAATTATTGTCACCTTGCTGGCTTTTTCAGTATTTTCTTCTATTTATGGTGTTATCCAATCTATATAGAAGCATAGAACCTACTTATCCACAATCAGCTATTGTTAGGTTCTTTTGTAAAGATTATAATAGTATTAATTGGATAAAGATGTTAAAATTCTAGAGTATGCGTAGATTAAACGATTAAATTGTATAACAAATAAAGGTCGAACTTTGTTAGGAAGATAAATATATATTTTAGAAATTAATATGATAATGAATAAATCTAAAGGTTTCACTATTATAGAATTATTGGTCGTTGTTGCTATTATCGCTGTTTTAGCTGCTATCGTATTGGTTAATGTTACAGGATATATTAATCAAGGAAAAAATGCGGCTATCAAGGGTAATTTAGCCACTGTTTTGACAAATGCTGCTGTTTTTTATGATGCAACCGGAAACTATACTAACTTCTGTACCAATGCCTACTTTACTGGTCCATCAGCTGCAATTACAAGCGCTGGAGGAACAGCTATTTGCAAGGTAAAGGCAGATAGCACCACATGGTGTGGATGCTCAACATTGAAAGACGTTACCGGAGCAACAGGACAAACATTCTGCGTTGACTCTACAGGAGCTAAGAAACAAACAGCTGTAGTTTGTGCAACAGAGTGTGACACAACACTTGCTGCTTGTCAGTAATAATAGATATCAATAGGAAATGTGCCAAAAACACCCCTTGAAGGGGTGTTTTTGATTTCAAATAAACTATATTTTTGATAAAATAAAGAGAGTACAGGATTAGAGTTAGAATTAATTTATAATTCTTATCCTATGATCTAATCTCACATGATTCAATTTATTATATTTTTATTTGGTTTGATTGTAGGCAGCTTCTTAAATTATGTAATCTATAGGCTTTCTATAGATGGCTTTTCTTTCTATAGGGATTTTATAAATGTAAAAAGCAGGTCTTATTGCCCCAATTGCAAACATGTTTTAAATTGGAAAGATTTATTTCCCGTTTTCAGCTTTATTTTCTTAAAAGGAAAATGCAGATATTGCAAAGAAAGAATTTCATGGCAATATCCTTTAGTAGAAATATCAACTGCTTTTCTATTTCTTTTAATTTCTAGTCAAAACTGGCCGGTTATTGATACGACTTTTATGCTTTATATAGCTTGTGTTTTGATCATTATCTTTGCCTTTGACCTTAAGCACTATTTAATCCCTGATAAGATTCTATTTCCTGCAATTTGTGTAAGTTTTATATATCGTCTATTTTATTTTGGGCTAACAAATAACTTTTTGAGTTATCTGTTAGCAGCTCTTTTAGCATCTTTATTCTTCCTTATCATATATCTTATTTCAAAAGGCACTTGGATGGGATTTGGCGATGTGAAATTAGCCATACTCTTAGGCCTTATCTTGGGGTTTCCTAACATATTAGTAGGCATGTTTTTAGCTTTTTTCTTAGGTGCTATAATAGGATTAATCATTATATTTTTAGGAAAAAAGGGATTGAAGAGCGAAGTGCCATTTGCCCCATTTTTAATTACAGGAACTTTTATAGCCATGTTTTTTAGTCAAGATATCATCAATTGGTATTTACATTTATTTATTTTTTAATCTAATGAATAAAAGAGGATTCACTCTTATAGAAGTTGTCGTAGTTATTTTTGTAATCTTAATTTTATTTACCATAGTAATTTCTAATTTTTCTGCATCTAAACAGCAGTTTTCCTTATCAAGAGTTGCTTCTCAGTTTGAGCAGGATGTGAGCAGGGCCCAGAATATGGCATTATCATCTGTACCATACAAAAATTCTCTTGGGGTAGAGCAACAAATAGATGGATATGGCGTATATGTTGATTTAACCAGTTTGGGTAATAAAAAATATATACTCTATGCCGATAAGTCTCCTGGTAATAATCAATATGATGTTTCAGATTACATAATAAGCCAGATAGATTTTAGCTCAAATGAACCCGGTATCGTAATAAAACAAATTAACAATATCACCGGCAACAATACAAGCATAAACTTTAAATTATCCAATCTTTTGACTTCAATAAGCCAAATTACTGCTGGTCAAAACAGCATTTCAGTTGTTTTCACTGAAGTCTCTGATCTGACTAAAACAAAGAGCGTTTTAATAAATAAATCAGGATTAATACAGGTGCAATGAAGATGAATTTAAAGGAACAAAAGGGATTTAACCAGTTGAATAATTTTGTCAAAGACAAAATTAACGCAAAGCGTTATTCAACCGGTTTTACCATGATAGAAATAATAATTACCATAGCGGTTTTATCTATAGGAATTATTGGTACCTACAATGCTTTCTATTCTATTATGAACGTAGCAGATACGATGTCGTACCGTTTAACGGCAGCTTACTTAGCGCAAGAAGGCATAGATGTAGTAAAGAATATCAGAGACAGTAATTTTGTAACTGGCGCTTCTTTTGCTTCAGGGCTTACTTCTTGTGCAGGAGGATGTCAGGCAGATTACAAAGCGGGAACTTCTATTAAACAGTCTCAAAATCAGCTTCAGGCTTATTCTGGAAGTTTCTTAAAAATAAATTCAGATGGATTTTATGGCTATGATTCCGGGGTTGATACAAAATTCAAAAGAGAAATTACCATAAACCAGATTTCATCAGATGAGCTTGAAGTTACTTCAGAGGTCTTTTGGAATTACAACGGCAAAGATTATTCTGTAACATCGTCAGGTTATTTATATAATTGGAAATAATGAGAAATCAAAAATCAAAAATAAAAAATCAAAAAGGAGTTACCTTGGTTGAATTGGTGGTTGTTTTAGCTATTGTTTCAATTATTCTTAGTGTTACCGTAGGGATATTTACTTCTTTTATAAAACAGCAGGCAAGAATATTAGCAGAGCAAGAACTTTTAAACCAAACGAGCTATGCATTAGAATATATCTCAAGATCAGTAAGAGATGCAGTAGCTGATAGCAGTGGAAATTGCACTGGAACATCGTCAAATTATTATTCTCTTAGCCATTTTGATTCTGTTTCCGGGTCTTATCAGGGAATAAAAGTGTTCTCTAAAGATACTATTTGCCACGAATTCTTCTTAGATACCGACGGCATATTAAAAGAAATAAAAGATGGCCAACCGAGCCAAAGTATACTATCAGGAAAATTTAGTGTTCAGTATATTAGGTTCATTCTTGATGGCGACAAAAGTATTTCTAGTATATCTTCTTCTGATCTTGTACAGCCAAGAGTTTCAATATCTTTGGATGTTAAACTGCAGTTAAACGGAGAACAGCAATATAAAATAATACAAACGACTGTGGGATTGCAGATTCAAAACTAAACCGATTGAGCGAAGCAATTTTATTTATCTTCAAGGCTTGAGGGGTGAAGCGATACAAACGTATCGTTGAACTCCGAAAACGCAGAAGATAGATCAAATTGCTTCGCCCGCAGGGAAGCTCAAAAATGGATACCTTCTACAGATTTCCTCGTCGGCTTATCGATTTCACTGATAAGCCTAGGTCATGGTTTCTGCTTTACAGAAAACCAGAGACCCGACCTCGAAAGATCTTGTGAACCTATTCCATTTTTGAGCTTCTCAAGACGATTTGAGTTTTGATTCTGTAATCCTTTCAAGATACATTAAATGTTAATGAATTATAAAAATTTCCGATGGCTAAAATTCAATTATAGCCATCAAGAATCCTCGTATGCCGCTAAATCGGCATCGGGACAAAAAGGAATTTCTCTGATTATAGTTTTTTTTAGCATGACCATATTATTGGTTATGGTTTTATCGATCAGTACTATTGTATTCAACGAAGTCAAAATTATCAGCAACATCAGCAATACCATTTCATCATTTTACTCTGCAAACAGTGGAATTGAGAAAACGTTGTACTATGCTAGAAAACAAATACCGGTTGGAGGCTATACTGGAATTTGCAATATCTGCAACGCTTGCAATTCATCTGATTGTCAAAGCTGTGTGACAACTCCTCTAGCAAGCTCGGGTTGTGATTTGATCAACTGCAATAACTGCGAAGTTACTTATCAATCTTCTTTTAATAATAGAACGTATGTAATAGATGCAACAATATCTCCTGATTCAAACCCTTCTTACTCTGTATTACATATCAATTCTAAGGGCCTTTATAATAGTACAACAAGAAATCTGAGCATAAGCCAAAAGATACAAATTCCTTCATCTAATGGTATTGTAAGAGTGCAATATGGCAACATGGGTCAGCACCATGGAGGTGCAGCAAGTTTTAATTGGCCAAGCTTAACTACTGCAGGAAATACGCTTATCATTATTGCTTCTGTTACCGATAGTCATGGCAGTGCTATTTTGAGTCCTATTACTCCGCCCTCAGGCTGGTCAACTGCAGTATCTTTTACTGGAAACGCTGTTACTACTTCAATATTTTATAAAGCAGGAGCAAGCGCACAGAGTTCAACGGGTGATTTTACTTCTCCCACTAGTTCAAATAGAACGGAATGGGCTATTATTGGCATTGAATATTCTGGCATTTTAAGCCCTTTACCGCTTGATAAAGTTGCCTCAAATGGAACCTTGAGCACTACCGTTACCACTGGCACCACTGCTACAACCACTCAAGCTAATGAACTTTGGTTAGCTGGCATAGGAAATGAAAGCAATATCATTAGTTCTCCGACCAATGGATTTTCCATTGTTGATACTAATAGCAGTTTTATGGGACTAACAGCTTTAGAAAAGAATGTTACGAGCATGGGAACTGCCAGCACGCAAGGCACCGTGCCTAACGGTGAAAGTTCTGGCGTAATAGCTACTTTTAAGGCAGGACCTTCTTCTCCTCCGCCCCCCGTTAATCCAACATTAGTCCAAAAAGCAAAAAATACAGGAACTACGTTTGTAAATGTGACCTGGTCTTCAGCTACAACAAGTGGCAATCTATTGGTAGCTGTAGTTAGTAATGGAAAGAATTCAGGATCTCCATCAAATGTTACCGCTCCTTCGGGATGGACTAATGCAGTCACCGATAGATATTCACCAGGCGGAGGTCCAAGAATTACTATATTTTATAGAGCAAATGCTCCCTCCCAAACTTCAACAGGAAACTTTAGCATATCAGGCCCCGGATCTGCAATATCAATAGTTGTGGCAGAATATTCAGGAATTATAACTTCTAGTCCTCTAGATAAAACGGCAAGTTCTGGAAATCAGCTTACTGCTTTGCCAGTTACCGGAACAACTCAAAATACAACACAATCATCCGAATTAGTTATTGGAGCTATAGGATCAAGAGGGGGAAGCGCTTTGAGTCCAACAAATGGATTTGCTATTGTAGATCAGATAAATCAGGGAGGAAATGCTGGTAGTGCTATTTTCCTGCAAAAAATAGTATCATCTACTGGAACGTACGGATCTTCAGTTACAACTTCAAGCTCTGCACAATCTGCAGGAGCTATTGCAACATTCAAAGGTGTTCCATAATTAAATCTATGAATAAAAAAGAGGTTCAACAAAGAATTGAAAAGCTTAAAAAGACTATCAATTATCATAGGCATCTTTATCATGTTTTAGATAAACAAGAAATTTCAGATGCAGCTTTAGATTCTCTTAAAAAGGAGCTTTTTGATTTAGAACAAGAATATCCCGATTTAGTAACTTCAGATTCTCCTACCCAGAGAGTTGGCGGAGAACCTTTGAAGGAATTTAAAAAAGTAAGGCATATAGCAAAAATGCTATCTTTTAATGATGCTTTTTCAAAAGAAGACATTAAAGACTGGCTAGAAAGAATTTCAAAACTTCTGACTCTTAATGAAAAAAATGAGATAGATTTTTACTGCGAATTAAAAATAGATGGGTTAGCCATTGAATTAACCTATGAAAAGGGAATTTTTACAAAAGGTTCTACTAGGGGAGATGGAATCATAGGAGAAGATATTACCCAGAATTTAAAAACGATAGAAGCAATCCCCTTAAAAATTGAATTAAATAACATAAAAGTTCCAGAAAACCTGATCGTAAGGGGCGAAGTTTTCATATCAAAAAAGGATTTTGAACATATCAATAAATTGCAGAAAGAAAAAGGGCTTCCTCTGTATGCAAATCCTAGAAACATAGCAGCGGGTTCTGTAAGGCAGTTAGATCCTAAAATTACAGTTAAAAGGCGTTTAGATTCTTTTGCCTATGAGGTTATAACCGATGTAGGTTTTAAAACGCACGAAGAAAAACATGAGTTTTTAAAAAATTTAGGCTTTAAAACAAATCAAAAAAATAGATATTGCAAATCATTAGAAGATATATTTTCTTTTTATCATGAAATGGAAAAAGTTCGCGGAAACCTTAGCTATGAAATAGACGGAGTGGTGGTCATCATCAACAATAATAAAATATTTGAAAAATTAGGAGTGGTTGGAAAAGCGCCAAGGGGAGCAATTGCTTTTAAATTTGCTCAAAGCCAAGCTACTACTCTATTAGAGGATATAACATTACAAATTGGCAGAACTGGGGCTATCACTCCTGTGGCTGTTTTAAAGCCGGTTAAAGTTTCGGGAATTACGATAACAAGGGCTACCTTGCATAATGAAGATGAAATAAAAAGGTTGCAGCTGAAAATAGGAGATACGGTCATCGTTGGCAGAGCGGGCGACGTCATACCAGACATTATAAGAGTGTTGCCAGAATTAAGAACCGGAAAAGAAAAAGAATTCAAAATGCCAAAGATTTGTCCGAGCTGCAAGACAAAATTGGAAAAATCAGATACAGAAAGCTTGTATAGGTGCCCCAATTCAAAATGCTTTGCCAGGAGAAGAAGGTCTTTTTATTATTTCGTTTCAAGGCCTGCTTTCAATATGGATGGCTTGGGGCCAAAAATTATAGACAGGTTGCTTGATGAGGGATTAGTGCAAGACCCAAGCGATTTATTCAAGTTAAAAGAAGGAGATATAGACCAGCTTGAGAGATTTGGGGAAAAATCAGCAGAAAATGTAATAAAATCAATTTCAGAAAAAAAAGACATAACGTTGCCAAGATTTATTTTATCTTTAGGTATTAGGAATGTGGGGGAAGAAACAGCTATAGATTTAGCTCATCATTTCCGTTCTATAGATATATTAAAGAAAGCTGATTTCAACGATCTGGAATCTATTTTAAATATAGGTCCCATCGTTGCAAAATCAATTCACCAATGGTTTAATGACAAAAATAATTTAAAATTCTTAGAAAAACTTTTAGAAGCTGGAATTAAAATAACATCAGAAAAATTTGCTTCGGTAAATAATAAGCTCTCTGGAAAATCATTTGTTTTGACTGGCGGATTAGAGTCTATGGAGAGAGAAGAAGCGAAAGAGAAAATAAGGCAATTGGGCGGACAAGTTTCAGAATCAGTTTCTAAAAAAACAAATTTTTTGATAGCTGGATCAGATCCCGGTTCCAAGTATGAAAAAGCTCAAAAACTAGGAGTTAAGATTATTACTGAAAAAGAATTTCTAGAACTCATAAAATAATTTATACGGCTGAGATTAAAATTAGTATAAAACTAGCGGCCGCTAGTTTTATACTATATACATAATAAATGAAAGATTCCAACAAAATAAAACTTCCCATTACAGATAAATTTCTTTGGGATGTGTTTAATGCCATAAGTAAAAAAGAGGATCAGCTGCGTTTATTAATTCATCCTCCGCGAACAATGAGAGAAGTATTTTGGGATACCGATAATCCTATTTATCAGAAGTATTATAAAATATTAAATCCAAGAAAGTTTGCTCAGCTAGTATATTACTTAAAGAAGAAAAATTTTATCAAAATTCAAAACCTTCAAGGTGTTCACGCGCTTATATTAACAAAAAAGGGATTTAGTAAAATTACGCAAGCACACTTTAAATTAGAAGCAGGAAATGGTATTAATAAAAAAAGAGAAGATGGAAAATGGATTATGATTATTTTTGATGTGCCAGAAAAAAGTAAAAAATTGAGAGAATTGTTAAGAAGTATTCTTTATAGGTTAAAATATAAGATGTTTCAACAAAGTGTCTGGATTACCCCGTACGACGTTTTTGAAAAAACAGAGCAGTGGCTACAAATATATTCATTAGATAGTTTCGTAAGAATATTTTTAATAGAAGAAATTAAATAAAATGCTATGCTGTCACACCTTTTTAGCGGCCGCTAAAAAGGTGTGATATAAAAGTTACAAAAAAGGTATAAAATAGGAAAAATAAGAAAAAAGAGAGAATAAGGGGAAATAAGAGACTATAGGATAGGAAAGGAAAATGAGATCAAAAAATAATTTAAATATATGCCAGAAAAATTTGGCGAACAATTTTTACACCAACGCGACTCTGAGCTCCATATATCAGATCCCGTTGAGCATGAGCAAAAACGCAAGAAAATAGCCGGAGAGAAAACATCGCATAAACCAGCAGAAAAAATAGCCGACTTCCTTTCGGTTATAGAAAAAACCCATATGGGGTATCGCGATAGCCCCGAGGTTTTAGAACGCATTAAGCAGTATTACCAAAAAGAGCACGTTATCGAGCCGGAAGATATTCCCGAAAATTACTGGGATTCCCAGCGTCAAATTATTGTTAATGAAGGAAGGGGTGGTGACTTTGAAAAAGATAAACAAGGAAAAATTATTATTCCTGACCAAGTTAGGGAACAATTAACAGAGGTATTAATTGATGATCAGCAGTCTAGCTTGGATAATTGGATTGAATACTTTACTTCTCCCGACGCCGACATGTACCCAACTTGGGCAAAATACTGGGCGTTCAAGGGCATGCTTAAACTCTCCAGCTACGACAAAGAAAAGCACGCCTTCAACAAAAGAGATAAGGGCACAGTAGCTCCTTTTCCCGACTTAGACAGAGAGGCCTTAGCCTATGCCATTGATGCCGTAGTTAAGAAAGCTGAAAAGAAACATATTCCAGAAGAACAAAACAATCCCGAATTCAAGAAACTCCTCCAAGGGGCTAATTTCGGAAAACTCTATGTATATGCAGCAGAAAAAATCACTCCGTCTGAAGAAAACGAACTGCAAAATACCAAAGGAGAGTGGATTACCTACAAAAAAGGAAGCGATGCAAAGTCACTCTACGAATCTTTACAGGGATATGGGACAGGCTGGTGCATTGCCGGAGAATCGGTTGCCCAAAATTATCTTAATGCTGGAGATCTTCATGTTTTTTATTCTTTAGATAAAAATGGAAAACCAACTATTCCGCGCTCTGCCGTGGTTTTTACAGCAGGTAATATAACGCAGGTTCGAGGTATTGCAAAAGAACAGAATTTAGACCCCTACATTGGCAGTATTGTGGAAGATAAGCTCAACGAATTCCCTGATGGCAAGCAGTACCAAAAGCGGGCAGAAGATATGAAACAGCTCACCGTATTGCAGGAAAAAACTAAGCACAAAGAAGCCCTCATAAAAGAGGAGCTGGAATTTTTATATGAAATTAACGCTCCTATTGAGGGTTTTGGCTACCAAAAAGATCCTCGCATACAAGAACTTTGTTCCTAGAGAAACCCAGATGAAGATATGCCTATTATCTTTGAATGTGAGAAGGACCAGATTTCCAGGAAACCAGAAGATATCACAGAACACACTAAAGCGTACGTCGGAAAATTAGAACCCGGCATATTTAACTTAATTCAGCAATACAATATTGAAAATATATACACTTCATTTCCAGAAGGCAGAATCAGAAAAGAACACCTTGAAATCGGCGGTAAAACTACCATAGAATTAGAACAAGAACTTAAAGAGAAAGGATTTAAAATATCGAGCAATGCAAAAGATATGCTCCATAGCAAGGATTTCACTGTCTTAGAAGAAAAAGAAGACGCGGTGTTAATTCGGATCAAAGTTAAAGATCTCGGCTTCCCCAACGGCGCCACCACCGATGAAATTTACCAAAAAGCCGAGGAGCTGGGCCTAGAACTCTGCCCCGCAGAAGCAGGCCCTCATTACAGGTTAAAATACACCGACCAACCTATGGGAGAATGGATAAGAATGGGAATGAAACAAATTACTGGTCGCGGTGGTCGTCCGGATGTGTTCCGCTTGGGATGCGCTGAAGATGATGGCATGTGGTTGAATGACAATTGGGCTGAGCCTGACGATGGGTGGTTTCCTGGTAATGCGTTTGTCTTTCGTCTTAGCAAGTTGAAAAACTCTGAAACTTAATACACTTTTTACACTTTAACTCTTTGACACCTTTGATATAATAATAGTTAGAAAAGTTATATCAGGCGGCTAAGGTTTCCTGGAACTTTTCTAACATAGGCATATTGAGAACGTAGATGGTTAAGGCTTCCTACGGAGGATATGCATGGTGTTTACAAAAAAAAGAAACAACTTGGTGTAATGCGCTGGAGGAGTTTTGCTCCCACATAAAATACAGCATCGTCTCTTTTTTCAATTAGGCATGCAGTGGTATGGATGGCGTGTTATACAAAACTGATCGCGATGGTAATCCGAATGTGTTCAACTTGGAACGCAATGAAGATGGCATGTGGTTGAATGACAATTGGGCTAAACCTGACAATAGGTGGAATCCTGATAATGCGTTTGTCTTTCGTCTTAGCAAGTGCTTCTTTCCGTGCCTATAAGGTACGGTTTTTCTTTTCGGGATTACCTAAGCTATTTTTCCAACCACCAAGCATTTTGCCCGATATGTCAAAATTTTTAAAAAGAAATCTTAAACTACACATGAATCCAAATAAAGTTTTTATAAAAACTTTATCATCAGGAATTGATTTTCTGGGTTGGGTTCATTTCCCCTATCGTCGTGTTTTAAGAACTTCTACAAAAAGAAGAATGTTTAGGAAAATAAAAAATAATTTTAAATACCAATCATTATCATCTTACGCAGGACTATTAAGACACGGAAATTGCTATGAGGTAAAAAGTGAATTGTTGAAGGCTGTGGAAAAAAATGGTAGATAATATGTATGGTTAATATAAGTAATCTTAAAAAGTTAGATTGGGTTTTAATCGTATCGTCGGTTTTATTGACCTGTTTTGGCCTTGTAGCTATTTTCAGCACCTCATTAGCAAAAGATGACTATTCAAACTTCGTAAAACAGCTGATATTTTTTGCCGTAGGACTTTTACTGATGTTTTTAATTAGCTTTCTCGATTACAGGATATTGAGAAATAATTCTTATTTGATTTTGATTTTGTATTTTATTTCTTTACTATTGCTGCTTGGAGTATTTTTCTTGGCTCCCAGCATCAGGGGAACAAACAGGTGGTATAAAATAGGAGAATTGTCTCTTGACCCCTTAGAACCTGCAAAAATAGTTTTAATCATACTTCTGGCAAAATATTTTTCCATGAGGCACGTTGAAATGTATAAATTAAGGCACATTATCATTTCTGGATTGTACGTTTTTTTCATGGCTTTGTTGGTGTTCTTGAGGCCGAATCTTGGAGGAGCCATTATTTTAACTTTGGTGTGGCTGGGTATTCTTTTAGTTTCTGGAATCAAACTACGGCATTTTTTAATTTTATCAGTATGTTTCGTAGTAGTATCTACTTTTTCCTGGTTCTTTCTTTTGCATGACTACCAAAAGGCTAGAATTACTGCATTTATATTCCCTTATGATGTTTTAGGAAGCTCTTGGAGTCAAAACCAAACTAAAATATCTATCGGTTCTGGTAGAATGTTAGGCAAGGGAGTTGGAAATGATTCTCAGGTTCAGTACGGATTTTTACCAGAACCACATACAGACTTTATTTTTTCTGTCATTGCCGAAGAGTGGGGATTAGTTGGCATGATGTTATTTTTTGCTTTGTATTTGGTATTAATTTGGAGAATTATTAAAATAGCCATAAGGTCAGATTCCAATTTCCCCCGTCTTTTTGCTGTAGGTTTTTCAATTTTACTTATAACCCAATTTACGATCAACATAGGCATGAATCTTTCTCTGCTTCCGGTTGTTGGAATTTATTTGCCTTTTATAAGTTATGGTGGATCAGGACTGATAGCTGACTTCATTTGCCTCGGTATTTTACAGTCTATATATAGAAGGCAGTCTATTATTAACTATTAATTTTTTAACTTAGATTCACCAAAAACCACCTTTTAAAAGAGGTAGTTTTTAGTACAATATGAGAATGAAAATCATAAGTAATGTTAAAAAATCAGCATTAAGAGATTCATTAGAAAATAAAGACTTGACATTTATTGACAAAAGAATATAATAGAAAACATAACTAAAAAGTGGTCACTTTACTTAGCTAAAAACTTAAATCCCTTACCCAAAGAAACTACCTTGCTGTTTTTTATTGTGAAAAAAATTACCCGTTAAAAACGGGTAAGGGTCTCACCCTAACTTAATTAGGGTTTTTTGTCTTTTTCTTTCTTAACAACAGAGCTTATAAAAAAATGATAAGCTCTATAATTTTTTCCTATGGCTGAAGCAACGCAAAAAGTAAAAAACTTTTCAAAGTCAAAGCTTTCTTTTACCACGCCTGACCTTTTGCAGATTCAAAGGGAAACATGGAAAGATTTTACCGAAGTAAGAATAAGAGAGCTTTTTTCTGAAATTTCTCCGATCGTTGACTATACGGGAAAAGAGTTTGAACTCTGGTTTTTGGATTACAAATTAGGAAAGCCAAATTATAAGAGTAATTTGGAAGCCAAAAGAAACAATGATTCTTTAGAGGTTTCCTTAAGGGTTAAGGTAAAATTAGTTAACCTTAAAACTAAAAAATCAAAAGAGCAGGAAGTGTTTTTAGTTGATTTGCCTCTTATGACAGAAAGGGGAACTTTTGTAGTCAATGGAGTTGAAAGAGTGGTTGTTTCCCAGTTAATACGGTCTCCCGGAGCCTTCTTTACTATGAGAACTTCAAAGGGAAAGAACTATTTTGGTGGAAAAATTATTCCAAACCGAGGTGCTTGGCTTGAATTTGAAACAGAAGATTCAGGTTTTATAGGAGTAAAGATAAACAGAAAAAGGAAAGTTCCTGTGACTACCTTGCTCATGGCTTTAGGATTGGAAAATGTTGAAAAGGTAGAAAAGGCATTTAAAGACATAGATACTGGAGAAATTCAATATATCAAAGAAACCTTAAAAAGGGACAGCTCAAAAGACCAGAAAGAAGCTTTGGTTGAAATATATAGAAGGTTAAGACCTGGAGATTTGGTTACTCCAGATACGGCCCAGGATTTGATTTTTAATATGTTTTTCAATTTTGACAGATATGATTTGTCAAAAGTTGGAAGATGGAAAACCTGGCAACGTTTACCTATTTTAGATACAAGAAAAAACAAGGATAAAGACGTTGCAAAAGAAGAAAGGATTCTAACAATAGAAGACTTAGTTGAAGTAGTAAAAGAAATTATCAGGTTAAATAATAATCCTAATGCAACGCCAGACCAGGTAGACCATTTGGGAAACAGGAGGGTGAGAACATTGTCTGAACTTTTGCAAAACAGATTGAGAGTTGGATTAATGAGAATGGAGAGAATTATAAAAGACAAAATGTCTACGTTAGATCCCGAAACCATAACCCCAATACAGTTAATAAATCCAAGGCCATTAATGGCAGTAACTAAAGAATTCTTTACAGCATCTCAGTTCTCCCAATTCATGGATAACGAAAATCCTTTATCTGAATTGGAGCACAAAAGAAGATTGACAACTACCGGACCTGGAGGACTTACCAGAGAAAGAGCTGGTTTTGAAGTAAGAGACGTTCAACCATCCCATTATGGAAGAATCTGTCCTATTGAAACCCCGGAAGGTCCTAATGTCGGACTGGTAGGGCACTTAGCTTCTTTTGCCAGGGTAAATCCTTATGGATTTATAGAAGCTCCTTACTTTAAAGTGAAAAACGGAAGAATTACCGATGAAGTTCACTATCTTTCAGCTCAAGAAGAAGAAAGATATGCAATTGCTCCAGCTTCCGTTCCACTAGATAAAAATCAAAGAATTCTTCCTGAAATACCTCCTAATAAAGTTGAAGCCAGGGTAAAAGGAGAGCCGGCCGAAGTTGAAATTTCGAAAATTGATTATTCTGATGTTTCTTCAAGGCAATTTATTTCAGTTGCAACTTCGTTAATTCCTTTCTTACAAAACGACGATGCTTCAAGAGCGCTGATGGGTTCTAACATGCAACGACAGGCGGTTCCCTTAATAAGGCCTGAAGCTCCATTAGTTGGAACAGGAGTAGAAAGAAGAGTTGCCCATGATTCAGGACAGGTTGTTTTAGCTGAAGGCAATGGAGTAGTTAAAGAAGTTGATGCAGCTCACATAATCGTAGCTTACGAAAAAGGATCTAAAAAAGTTGAAGAGGTTTATGAATTGAGCACATTCGTAAAAACTAACCAGTATTCATGTTTTCATCAAAAGCCGATTGTAGAAAAAGGCCAGAAAGTAAAGAAGGGAGATGTTTTGGCTGATGGAGCGGCTATTGATCAAGGAAGGTTGGCTTTAGGAAGAAATATTTTAGTTTCTTTTCTACCATTAAGAGGAGGAGGATTTGAGGACTCAATTTGCATTTCAGAAAAATTAGTAAAAGAGTTTGAGTTCAGCTCTATTCATATAGAAGATTTTACTTCTGATATTAGGGAAACAAAATTAGGACCTGAAGTGACAACTTCAGATATTCCAAATGTGGGAGAAGAAAAATTAAAAGATTTAGATGAAGAAGGAATTATAAGGGTGGGAGCAAAAGTAGGTCCTAACGATATCTTAGTCGGGAAAATTTCTCCAAAAGGAGAAGCCGAATTGACTCCGGAAGAAAGATTGCTAAGAGCCATTTTTGGAGAAAAAGCAAAGGATGTAAAAGACACCTCTTTGAGAATGGAACATGGCAAGCACGGAAAAGTCACCAATGTAAAAATATTCTCAAGAGATTTGGGTCATAAATTAGAACCCGGAGTAATAAAGAAAATACAAGTTGAAGTTTCAGAAATCAGGCACGTTAAAGTTGGAGACAAATTAGTGGGAAGACACGGAAATAAAGGAGTTGTTTCAAAGATTTTTCCTGAAGCAGAAATGCCATTCTTGGCCGATGGTACCCCGATTGATTTGGTCATTTCTCCCCTTTCGGTTCCCTCAAGAATGAATCTGGGACAGATCTTAGAAACTCATTTGGGATTAGCGGCTAAGAAATTAGGTTATATTGTTGTTTCTCCATCGTTGTTGGGAGCTAACAAGGAAGACATTAAAGAGCAGTTAAGAGAAGCTCATTTGCCAGAATCCGGCCAATCTACACTGTATGACGGAAGAACAGGTTTGCCATTCCCAAAGCCAATAACCGTAGGATATATGTACATGATGAAGCTTATTCACATGGTTGATGACAAGGTGCACGCAAGGTCAATTGGTCCTTATTCATTGATAACCCAGCAGCCATTGGGAGGAAAGGCTCAATTCGGAGGACAGAGGTTTGGAGAAATGGAAGTATGGGCTTTAGAAGGATATGGAGCAGCTTATACGCTCCAGGAAATGCTGACTATTAAATCTGATGACGTTATAGGAAGGGCGGCGGCCTATGAATCTATTTTAAAAGGAGAGCCGATACGGAACCCAAATATCCCAGCTTCATTTAATTTGCTGGTAGCTGAATTAAAGTCTTTGGGAATTTCAGTTGAAGTAAAAGAAAAGCCGAGACAGAAAGAAGATAGAAAAGACGAAGACAAAAAGAATCTTAAAATATAAAGTAAAAGAGCTAAAGGCATTCCTTCAATTCAGGCCATAAGGTATAAGATATATCAGGCCTAAATTTCAGGATGATTTTATTCACTTCGTTCATAAAATCACATGCGAGTTATAGACTTAGAATCAATCAGGGTCAAAATTGCTTCACCGGAAGACATATTATCTTGGTCTCATGGTGAAGTAACAAAGCCTGAAACAATCAATTACAGAACGCAAAAGCCTGAAAAGGACGGCCTTTTTGATGAAAGAATTTTTGGTCCTGAAAAAGATTATGAATGTTCTTGCGGAAAATACAAAAGAATACGATATAAAGGAGTTGTTTGTGACCGGTGTGGAGTGGAAGTTACAAAATCTCATGTCAGGAGAGAAAGAATGGGTCATATAAAATTGTCCACTCCGGTTTCGCATATTTGGTTTTTGAGAGGGGTACCATCACGAATGGGCTTGGTTTTAAATAAGAGCTCTCAGCAATTAGAAAAAGTGATTTATTTCTCAGCTTATATCATTACAAAAGTTGATAATAAAGCAAGGCAAGAGATTTTAGATCAAGTTGAGCAAGAATTCAAAACAAAAGTTAAAAAAGAAACAACTGAAGCTAAGAAAAACGAATTACGACAGCTTAAAGAGAAGGTAAAAGAAGAAATTTTAGAAATAAAGCCGTTAAAGATTTTATCTGAAGTTGCCTACCATGAATTGTCATTAAAATATGGAGAAATGTTTGAAGTAGGAACCGGAGCTGAAGTAATAAAAGATCTTTTCGGTAAGATTGATTTAGAAGTTGTGGTTGATGGATTAGTGAAAGAAGCCAAAGAGGCTCCTCCAGCGACTAAGAAAAAAATATTGAGAAGGTTAAAACTCTTCCAAGGAATGTTGAGAGCCAAAGTAAGGCCTGAATGGATGTTTATTGATGTATTGCCTATATTGCCTCCCGATTTAAGGCCAATGGTTCAGTTAGACGGAGGTCGTTATGCATCATCTGATTTAAACGACTTATACAGAAGGGTCATCAACAGGAACAACAGGCTAAAATACCTGCAGGAAATTTCAGCTCCGCCGGTCATTGTAAGAAACGAAAAAAGAATGTTGCAAGAAGCTGTAGACGCTTTAATTGATAATGAAATGAGAAAGGGCGTTACAACTACTGCTACAACGGGCGGAAAGAGGCTGTTAAAGAGCTTGGCCTCAATGCTGGCTGGAAAGCAAGGAAGATTCAGGCAGAACTTATTGGGAAAGCGTGTTGATTATTCAGGAAGATCGGTTATTGCCGTGGGACCAGAATTAAAGTTTAACCAGTGCGGCTTGCCAAAAATTATGGCATTAGAAATTTTCAAGCCATTTGTCATCAAGAGGATTTTAGATAAGGAATTGGCATACAATATTAGGGGAGCATCCAGGTTGATTGATGATAAAGTTACAGAAGTTTGGGCTATTTTAGAAGAAATTGTAAAAGACAAAGTTGTATTGTTAAACAGAGCTCCAACTTTGCACCGACTTGGAATTCAAGCATTCCATCCTGTTTTGGTTGAAGGAGAAACGATAAAATTACATCCATTGGTATGCGAAGCATTCAATGCTGATTTTGACGGAGACCAGATGGCCGTTTATTTACCATTATCACAAGAAGCTCAAAAAGAAGCTAAAGAAATTATGTTGTCCTCTCTAAACCTTTTGAGGCCTGCTACAGGTTTGCCAGTTATCGGCCCTTTTAGAGACATAGCTTTAGGATGCTATATGTTAACTAAGATAAAAGATCCATTAAATGAGAAAGGAGAATTAAAGGACATTAAAATATATTCTTCAGAAGCAGAGGCTACAACGGCCTATGAGTATAAATTCTTATCATTAAACGAAAAAATAAAGATTCATAATCCTAAATCAGAATCTCATGAAATAATTGAGACTTGCGTAGGGAGACTGATTTTAAATTCCAACCTGCCTCCTACCTATCAATATGTAAATAAGTTAATAGATAACAAGGCATTAAAAGCATTGATTAGGGACATTATTGAAAAATATCCTGGCCAAGAATCAATTGATACTATCGACAGAGTAAAAGATATGGGCTTTGAATATTGCACGTTGTCTGGAATCAGCTGGGGAATGGATGACTTAATAGTTCCTAAGGAAAAGAAAGCGATGTTAAAAGAGGCAGAAAAAGAAGTAGAAAAGATTGAAGAGCATTACCAAAAAGGATTTTTGTCTCACGATGAAAAGACTTCACAGAAAATTTTAGTTTGGCAGAAAATTAAGACAAGACTCGAGGCTTTGCTGAAAACAACCTTGCCAGAAGACGGACCGGTGCTTAGCATTATTAATGCGGGAGCCAGGGCAACTTGGTCTCAGCCGGTTCAAATGGCTGGAATGAAAGGCTTGGTAAATAATCCTGCAGGAGACATTATTGAATTGCCGGTAAAATCATCATTTGCTGAAGGATTTAATGTATTAGAGTATTTTATTTCAACCCACGGAGCCAGAAAAGGAACTGCTGACACAGCTCTAAGAACATCATCTGCGGGATATCTGACAAGGCGTCTTATTGACGTTGCCCACGATGTCATCATTTTTGAAGAAGATTGCCAAGATAAGAAAGGAGCCATAGTTTACAAGAAAGATGCTGAAGAGATTGATCAAGATTTTACCTTTAAATTAATTGGAAAAGTTTGCTTAGAAGATGTTGTAAAAGACAAAAATGTCATTGTTAAAAAGGGAGAAATAATCGATTGGCAGAAAGCTGGTCAGATAATTAAAGAAGGCATTGAAAGGGTTGTGATAAGATCTATTTTAAGCTGCAAGAGCAACAAAGGGGTATGCCAAAAATGCTATGGATGGGATTTGGCAAGAAACGACTTAGTAAAATTAGGAGAAGCTGTTGGAGTAATAGCTGCCCAGGCAATTGGAGAGCCAGGAACCCAGCTTACGTTGAGAACTCACCATTTAGGGGGAGTCGCTGGAGCTGGTGACATTACCCAAGGTTTGCCGAGAATTGAAGAAATTTTTGAATCAAGATCTCCTAAGGGAGAAGCAGTGATGTCTATAGCAGAAGGAAAAATCACTAGTATTGATGAAGAAAAGAGAATCATAACCATTGAAGGCAAAAAGGGAGGAAAGAAAAACTCGCTTGAATACAGGATTCCAGGAAAAGTTGCAATTTTAGTATCAGTTGGTCAAGAAGTTAAAGAGAGTCAACCATTGTGCCAAGGAAACTTAGATTTAAAGAAGTTGTATAAGTCTTCTGGTCTTGAAGAGACTCAAAAATACATACTAAAAGAAGTTCAGAGGATTTATTCTTCACAGGGAGTTGATATTCATGACAAGCACATTGAAGTGATTATTCAGAAGATGTTTTCAAAGATCAAAATCAAAGAAGAAGGAAGTTCTGATTGGGTAAAGGGAGAAGTCGTTGAGTCATTTATTTTCAACGAAGAATTTGATAGGTTAAAGGAAGCAAAGAAAGAAACTCCAATAGGAACAAAAGTTCTTTTGGGAATTTCAGAAGTTGCTTTAGCTTCAGAATCATTCTTATCAGCAGCTTCTTTCCAACAGACATCAAGGGTATTGATAAAAGCAGCCCTTGAAGGCAAAGAGGACAAGTTAATGGGCCTTAAAGAAAACGTTATCATTGGAAAGCTTATCCCTGTCGGAACAGGATTTGAAAAGAAAAAATAGAAACCAAATTTTTATAAAAAACTGCTGTGTTTGATCTAGCAGTTTTTTATTACCACATTTTTTATTCTATTTATGTAAAATTATGTAAAACATATTATCCCCAAAATCTACAAGCTTGTAGATTTTGGGGATAAATTAAGAGTTATATAAATTATTATAAAGTTTTTACATCATGAAACTTTCCATAACAGATCAATTCTTGCAAGATCTTTACTATAACTTAGAAAAAGCAGATGATATTGCCTATTTTGTTTTTCGCAGAAGAAGAACGTTTTACGATATACTTCCTAGTCCTAAAAGGGAGCTTATCAGAAAATATCAGAAGATAAAGGGTAGAAATCAATTTAATAAGTTTATTTATTATTTAAAGAAAAATAACTATATTAAGATTAAAAAGCTTAAGGGGAAAGAAGCAATTTTACTTACAAAAAAAGGAAAAGATAAGGCATTTAAGGCAAGCTTTAAGTTAAGTAATATTTTACAGAAAAGAAATGATGGTAAGTGGATAATGATTATTTTTGATATTCCTCAAAAGCAATGGAAGGCAAGAAATTTATTAAAAAGTGTTCTACATAATTTAAACTATAAAAAATTTCAACAAAGTGTATGGGTTACGCCGTACGATGTTTCAGAAAAAACAGAGGATCTTCTCCAATATTATTCTTTAGAAAAATACGTAAGGGTGTTTTTAATAGAACAACTTTAATTTATCCCCAAAATCTACAAGCTTGTAGATTTTGGGGATAAAGTGGATTGATTGTATGGATTATAGGAGTGTGGGTTGATATAAGGCTTTTTTGTTGAAAAACTGATATTGCAACAAAATACCTATAGTATTTTATGTTCCATGTCTTATCTGGAAAAGTTATCCACACCTTGACTGAATGTATTTATGTTAAAATGAAAGAATTTAACAAATGTTGAAAGTGAAAAAACATTTTTTCAGAAAGATTGTTTTACTAAGCTTTATTTCAATTACATTCTTGGGTGCTTTTTTAATTTGGACAAAATCTACTGAAGCTCAAGTGATGCCCACAACTGTTACCCTCAATGCCAATGGTATGCCTAATGCTATTACTGTTATGTCTGGCATGCCAGTGAGCCTTACCTGGACTTCTATGAATGCCACTTCATGTACTGGTTCTTGGACTAATCCAATAAATGGATCAGTAGCTCTTCAAAATACTGCTGGAACCCCAGTAACTCCTACAGCCCCAAGTACAACGTATACCATTACTTGTGGATCTGTTTCTTCCTCAGTAATGGTGACGGTGACACAGATGCTTCCTAATGTTACCCTCAATGCCAATGGTATGCCTAATGCTATTACTGTTATGTCTGGCATGCCAGTGAGCCTTACCTGGACTTCTATGAATGCCACTTCATGTACTGGTTCTTGGACTAATCCAATAAATGGATCAGTAGCTCTTCAAAATACTGCTGGAACCCCAGTAACTCCTACAGCCCCAAGTACAACGTATACCATTACTTGTGGATCTGTTTCTTCCTCAGTAATGGTGACGGTGACACAAGTTGCACCAGGAACACTAACAATATATAAAATAGCTAATGGGGCAACAGGGATATTTAAATTCAATATTAGTGGAGGATTAAATCAAAACAACATCCCTATTAGTACTACCCTCCCCAATACGACTACATCAACCTCTAGTGGTCATTCAAATCCAATATCATTAACCGGAAGTACTTCTAATACCTATAATATTACCGAGAACACAACAGATTCATCTTTTTCTGGTTGGAAGCTTATGAGTGCTTCTTGTGCTGATGCTAATGGAAATATTATTCCGACTTCTACTATAATGAATGGTGTAAGCGTAACTATACAGCCAGGACAATCTGCTAACTGCTCTTTTACCAACAAAAATACAACAATAGAAATAGTAAAAAATGGCACTGGTGGACCTGGACAACAATATTTTTCTTTTAATATTAGTGGACCGGGTATAAGCAATCCTTCTCCAAGCATTACTACTGGTAGTCCTGATCCTGCAGGTACAACCACAGGGTCAACGGGAAAAATGCCATTAACAATCACTACAACCGGGCAGTATACTATTACGGAAAATCCACAAAATGGTTGGCAACTTACTACTGCTTCTTGTAACGGAGTTTTTGCAGACCCAAATGGTATATTAAATATATATATCTCACCTGGCGATACGGTTGCCTGCGCTTTTTATAACGCTGCTGTAAGAACAAAGTTGATGATAAGAAAGGTTACTGACCAAGAAATTAATGGAGTTGTTGCTCAATATAACGGCGCAAGCAACTGGAGTTTTACAGTTACTCCTGTGGGAGCAACTCGGCCACTCCAAACCGTGAAGGTAGGTGTTCTCGCTGATACAGGAGAAGGAGAAAAAGAAGCGGATCAAATAAACCTTGGGCAGAAGTACTCTATTAAAGAAATTAATCAACCACCTGACTTTGCCTTTTTAGGCGTTTCTTGTGAAGATAGTTATGGAAATGTGGTCGGAGATCCAGATCTTGCAAATTTGAGGATTAATAATGTGGTAGTTAATGCGCCACATATTGAAGGCGCAGGAACACAATTAAATGCAGGAGGAACAGTAACTTGTACTTTTAAAAATAGAAAACAAGGAAAATTGACAATATATAAAAACGCTAACGATAAAGGTACCTTTACAGTTAATTATGATGTAACCGGAAAGCTAGATGGGTTAAATGATGTAGTTGGAAATCCAGATGAGGCGGTGAAACTCACGACCGCCAAGCCTCCAGGTAGTACAATTTTTACAACAAATACGAAAGTGTACTTATTTTGGGGTATGTTTGATATTACTGAAAAAAATGCGGATAATTTAGGATCAGGTTGGACATTTTGCGGTGCCTGGTGTGGAGAATCTGCAGTTAACCCCGCACCATCATCTTTTACGAAAAATCTTCCACTTACGGTTACTATAGGACCCAGCTCTGATGAAAAATGTATTTTTGCCAATGTTAAAAGTATTACCTGTAAGGCTGCAGGATTCTAGTGAGGTTTAATATAATGCTAAATAAAAAAGCGCCTTCCTGTCGATTTGATTCGACGAGAAGGCGCTTTGGGTTTCAGTGGATCTTCTTCACTGTTTGGGTTCGAGTTTTACCTCAGCAAGCCCTCCGTCTGCGGGAACGTATTCTTCTACGCAATGGTTGCTTATGGCAGGGTGACGCGCTCTTGTCCAGGCGACGAGAGTTCTCTCGATAACCTTGTCAGCGTTCTCGATTTTCGGAGTGCCGATTACTTCAAAGATACTCTCAAACTCGAAATCGTCATGGAACTCAAGGGTTAACAGTTCATCACCAACCTCTCCGGTGTGGTTTATGTAAACAACCAAATCTTGGCTGTTAAACATAAATATGGCTTCTGGAAAATCTTCCTTGATTTTCTCTGTAACCAACGCATAGCTATCTTCGATGCCGATCAGACTCCATTCTGATTTCGCATCATTGGGAAACAAACCGACTACGAATCTAATGAATATTAAATCGCTACTCGGTTTTGAGAGAAGCCATCCGGTTTCTCTCAAGTGTTTCACTCGTTCCTGGCTTGTTAAAGCTATCTCCAATATAGTTTTGCATCCGTCGGAAGAGATCTCGCTCTGATCAGTATTGTTGTTAGCGCCGGTTTCCTCAGTTTTGCGATGGTGGTTCACAAAGGAATCGATTCCGACGAAGAAGCCAAACACCATTAGCGTAAGAGCGGAAAATTTCTTCAGCATGACACACTCCTCAAAAGGGGTTGTAGTTTGATGCACCAGAAAACACTTTCTAGTGCAAATTAACAATGGTCTATCTTTATTCTACTACGTTAATTTTATTTGTCAATATTATGAAACTAATTTAATATTAACCGAAAAAATGGTCTATTTTATTCTTAAAAAATAACTGCGAACGTAGCAATATGTTTCGGAGTTTTTTTGTTGAAAAATGACGTTGCAACAAATCGTTAAAATGGTAAAATAAACTATTGAGCATGGCAAAAAAAGACAAGTTTAAAAAGAATGGAAAGGCAAATAATAATTTGCCTGGCAAAGAAAAGAAAAAAGGGCCTTCTATTTTAGATCACAGGACTAAAAAATGGATACGGGTTATCTTAATGTTTTTGGCTTCTATTATTATTACCCTTTCATTTTTTGATAAGGCTGGTATGGCAGGAGAATGGTTTGTTATGCTTTCAAAGCTTTTATTTGGTGATTCAAGGATTACGGTTGTTACTATTGTTCTCTCTATGTTTGCTGCTAGCTTGATACTAACAAGGGCTAGCAGGAAGATAAAAGTTTTAACTAAAATAGTGGCTGTTTTAGTTTTAACCGCTGGAGTATCGGGATTAACTTCTAATCAAGGGTTAGATAAAGAACAAATAGGCCTTGTGGGTTGGGTAGCAAAACTTTTCGTAGATTTCTTTGGTCTTTTAGTTTCAAATATCGTCTTTGCTTCTGTTATATTAATAGGAATGTTTATATTCTTGCAGTTTATCTGGCAAGAAAAAGATTTGAAGGCAAAAGAAGAAGAGAATAAGATGTTGTCTCCTCAGAAATCTTCAGACGCCCCTTCTTTTAAGATAAAAGGCATAGAAGAACCTAAAACAGAAAAATCCTCTCTATTTAAAAAGAACGAAGAAAAACCTAAAGAAAAAAGTGCTGTTCCCATGCCTGTCCTTACTTCTATTAAAGGAAAATATTCTCTTCCGCCAGTTGATTTGTTGTCTAAAAACGAAACCGTTCCTACTTCAGGAAATATAAAAGAAAATTCTTTGATTATCAAAAAAACGTTAGAGAACTTTGGCATACCAGTTGAAATGGAAGAAGTAAATGTAGGTCCGGCTGTCACCCAATATGCTTTTAAACCAGCTGAAGGCGTAAAACTCTCTAAAATTACTACCCTGTCAAACAATTTAGCATTAGCATTAGCAGCTCACCCTATTAGAATCGAAGCTCCAATTCCAGGAAAATCATTGGTTGGCATTGAAGTGCCAAACAAAATAAGGGCCATGGTAACTTTGAGAAACTTAGTAGCAGATGCTTCCTACCAGAACTCACCGGTTAACTTATTAGTATCTTTAGGGAAAGATGTTGCAGGAAGCTCTGTTTATACGGATTTATCAGAAATGCCGCACATGCTGGTTGCAGGAGCCACTGGAACGGGAAAAACAATATTTTTAAATTCTTTAATATTAAGCCTTTTGTATAAAAATACTCCAGACACCTTAAGAATGATTATGGTTGACCCAAAACGCGTTGAATTTCAAAACTATAACGATATTCCACATTTATTGTGTCCTGTAATTTATGATCCCGTAAAAACTTTGAATGCTTTGCAGTGGCTGGCAAGGGAAATGGAAAGGAGGTTTGAAGTTTTTTCTGAAATTCCAACAAGAAATATAAAAACATATAATCAAAACAAAAATGTCATTGATTCAGGCTCTCAATTGCCCTATATTGTTTTAGTTATTGATGAATTAGCTGACCTGATGGCCGCTAAAGGAAAGGAATTGGAAGGCGGAATTGTGCGATTAGCTCAGATGGCAAGAGCTACTGGAATCCACTTGGTATTGGCAACACAAAGGCCTTCCGTAGAAGTTATTACCGGCTTAATTAAGGCTAATGTCCCATCTAGAATTACTTTTCAGGTTGCTTCACAAGTTGACTCAAGAACTGTTTTAGACACAGCTGGAGCTGAAAAACTTTTAGGATCTGGAGATATGCTGTTCTTATCTTCTAAGAGTTCAAGAATTACCAGAATCCAGGGGCCATATATTCCGGAAAAAGAAGTTAAAAAAGTTACCGATTGGATTATAGAGCATGCCAAGTCAATTGAGGAGCCTCAAGGTTTATTGATTCAGAGCTTAAAAGACACATTAGATCATCAGTCAATGCATGAAAAGGGGGAAGGAGAAGTATTCTTTGGAGATGATGATCCTTTGTTTGATGATGTGAAAAGAATAGTTTTAGAAACCAAAAAAGCATCGGCCTCTTTCTTGCAAAGAAGATTACGAATAGGTTATGCGAGGGCTGCAAGATTGATTGATATGTTAGAAGATAAGGGCATTGTTGGGCCAGCTGACGGCGCAAAACCAAGGGAAGTGTATGGAAATGTAGCTGCTTCTAACCCTCAAGATGACTCTTTAAAAGAAAATTTAGATTCAGAAGAGCCATTACAAGAAGGCTGGGATAAAGTTTGAGCGATAGCGAAAACCCCGCCCTCTATTGTAGTTATATTAACTTTGTATTATTGTAAACTTTATAAAGATATTTAAAGTTCATCTTGCTCTTAGTGTAGCTTAGGGGGCGGGGTGCTCATTTAATTCGCAAATAATGAAAAAAGAAAAAGTAAAAAAACCCTTCGACTCAGCTCAGGGTAAACAACATAAAGCTTTAGACGATGCGGTCAATGAAATAAAAGAGCGTTTCGGTGAGGGAGCTATCATGAAGCTTTCAGAAACTAATAAGGTGAATGTTGATGTAATTCCAACTGGTTCAATTGCTATGGATCAGGCGCTTGGCGTAGGCGGAATGCCTCGCGGAAGGATTATAGAAATTTATGGAGCTGAGTCTTCTGGTAAAACAACATTGTCTTTGCATATTGTAGCTGAAGCTCAGAAAAAGGGCGGAGTTTGCGCTTATATTGATGCTGAGCATGCCATGGATCCAGATTATGCTAAGCGTCTTGGGGTAAATACCGATGAATTGCTTATTTCTCAACCATCTTCCGGTGAACAAGCTTTGCAGATTGTTGAAACCTTAGTAAACACTAAAAATGTTGATGTTATTGTAGTGGATTCTGTTGCAGCTTTAACTCCTTTGCGAGAAATAGAGGGTGAAATAGGAGACCAGCATATGGGTCTTCAAGCTAGAATGATGTCACAAGCTTGCAGGAAATTGTCAGCTATCGCTGCTAAGTCAAACACGATGATTATATTCATTAACCAGACAAGAATGAAAATTGGTATGGTTTTTGGCAATCCAGAAACAACCCCCGGCGGATTAGCCTTAAAATTTTATGCTTCGGTTAGAGTTAATTTAGCTAGAACGGCTCAAATAAAATCAGGAGATGAAATTATCGGAAACAGAGTTAAGGCAAAGATAGTTAAAAACAAGGTAGCAGCTCCATTTAAGGTTGCTGAATTCGACATTTACTACAACGAAGGTATCTCAAAATCAGGAGACGCTTTACGAGCTGGATTAGCTTCTGGCTTAATAAAGCAATCTGGATCCTTCTTTACGTTTGAAGGAGAAAAAATAGGGCAGGGAACTGAAGCTGCAAAAAAATATTTGTCAGAAAATAAAGACGTTATTACAAAAATTAGGAAGGCCGCTCAAGAGCAACCTGCTATATAAAAATCAAACCAAAAACCACGTTCAAACGTGGTTTTTGGTTGTATGCGCAAATATTCGCAAAATGTTGACAAATACTTTTAATAGTTGTATAATTAACTTATAATATATAGTACATTTATAACCTATTTACTTCCAGTAGTCACAGCCAAAAGTCTTTTTAAATAAGGGTTTCTGGCTGTGACTACTCATTTCGAGAGTCAAGCGAAACGGCGAAAACCTTCAGAAAGGAAAAAACGCCATGTTTAGTCTATCTCAATCTCGTAAGTTTACGTCCGTTGTTGTTGAGAACCTCCCCGAAATTCCTTCGGAAATCATGCAGCAGTGGATCGAGAGTCCAGTGGGCTTGAGGGAGACTCTTCGTACCACGTTGTCTTTTAGGCAGAGATATATGATCGCAACTGAAGCGTATCATAATAACGGTGACATCAGCAGACATATTGATCTTGATGGTCAAGAAGAACCCTGTTGCAACGTTTGTTACGTTGAATCAGAAATAGGGGACAGCTTTTTTGGAAGATGGTTTTTCGGACTCGGATTCTTTAATGTGAGATTTCCAAAGGCCTCCACAAGAGAGGTTACAGAAAAAGAAAGGGAAGATATCAACAGGATGTTGGTAAAAAGAGGGCCATCTACCGTATTTAATGTTATCAGGCGAGCCTGATAACATTAAATACAACCCTCTCAAAGCATTTGATGCTGCGAGGGGGTTGTTTTTTTGTATCAAAAAACAGCCTCGAAAGAGCTGTTTTTTAACTATAACTACTCACTACCAACTACAAACTAACGGGGAGTATAAGGCAGTATAGACATTTGCCTTGCTCTCTTGATGGCTATTGCAACTTTTCTTTGATGATGGCTGCAAAGACCAGTTTTCTTTTTAGGTTTTATTTTGAAAAAACCCGAAATAAACTTTCCCAGCAATTGAGCGTCTTTGTAATCTACTTCTGAAATATTTTTTTGACACAAATAACAAGTCATAATAATTAATTTAAAGTTTAAATATCAAAATGTAAAATGTTGGCATCGCGCTTCACGCGGTTTATTTTTAATTATAATTTTGATATTTGATATTTGATTTTTTAATTAAAAGGGTATGTCTTTTACGTCAATCTCATCAGAATTATTAGTAGGGGGTGTATAATTTTCTTCTATAATAGGTATATCATTTTGGGTGCTAGGTGTTTGGTTTTGGTTGTTGGAAAAAGATGAATTACCAGTGTTTGAACTATTTTGGCCTCCTGCTCCCCTTGGTCCCAATTGCATCGTATCTGCTATGATCTCTGTTCTATATTGCTTTACCCCTGCAGAATTTTGCCAATTTCTTGTTTTTATCCTTCCTTCTATTAGGACTAACGATCCCTTAGTTAGATATTTTGAACTGATATCAGCTAATTTTCCAAAACATACGATATTATGAAACTCTACATCCTGTTTTTTTTGTCCTGAGTTGTCGGTATAAAATCTATTGGTTGCTATTGAAAAAGAAGTAACTTGTTGTCCTGATGGCAAGGCTCTTACTTCTGGATCTCTTGTGACGTTTCCCAATACAAATGCTTTGTTTAAATTCATCTTAATTAGCGACACTAATTACGAATTACACAATAATTTACTAATATATTCGTATCATTCGGGTGTTATTTGTATATTGGAGTCGCTTTTTATGATTTACTCACTAAGAATTTCATCGAGTTTTTTGTTCATTTCTTCTTCTTTTACCTCAACCTTCTCTGTTTTTTTAACTCTTTCTAAAATACCTGAAAAGATAGATTTTTTCACCTCAGGCTTAAAAGAATATCTTCTTATCATTCTTGCCTTCATTTCTTTTTGAGGTCTTTTAATGACAATAAAGTGTCTTAAAATTTTGCTTTCGTGTCTAATCTTTTGATCTATTTCTTTTAAATTTTCTTCAGACGTTTGGAATACTATTGTAGTAAAATAACCTGAAATTTGTTTTTTAATAGGATATGACAACGTTTTAGCTATTGTTTTTTCTAATTTTAAAACAGCTCCTTCTTTGGCTCCGATTACATTTTCTACTTCTTTCTGAAAAGCCGCCAATTCTTCTTGGCTGATCGTAGGAGAAGCTATATAGGTTAATTCGTATGTTTTCATATAATTTCTATGAGGTGATAATAGCATAAGGTACTTGAAAATTCAACCCTTCACCTTAATTTTGACACGTTTCACGGTAAAGTTAAGGGTGGAAGTTTCTTAATAATTAGATTACAATACTGATATAATCCTATGAGGTGAAGGGTAAAGCTTTTAATGGGATAATCAACCAAAACATATAACACACAACATAAAACATATAACAAGGCTAACGTTCGTTTTGTTTCATGCTTTATGTTTCATGCTTTATGATCAAGTCTTCCATTTTTAAATCTTACGACGTCAGAGGCGTATATCCCTCTGATTTGAATGATGAGGCTGCTTTTGAAATAGGAAAAGCCTACGTTTCTTATAGCAAGGCCAAAAAAGTAGCTGTCTGTTACGATGCTAGGCTATCTTCTCCTAGTCTTTATGAGAACTTGGCAAAGGGAATAACCTCTCAAGGGTCTGATGTTTACTTTATAGGTCAATTGCCCACAGAATGCCTTTATTTTGCCGTAGGAAACTATGATTTTGATGGAGGTATCATGATAACTGCTAGTCACAATCCAAAAGAATACAATGGCTTAAAAATGATGGTCAGAGATAAAGATGACATAGTATGGATAAGGGGTAAGGATCTTCTTTCAGAAGTCGAAAAGCAAAATTTAGAAAAAGATGAAAAAGGTACAGTTTATGAAAAAGATATTTTATCAGATTATTTGCAGTATATGCAGTCTTTTAATGGAAGGATAAAGCCATTCAATATTGCTGTAGATGCTTCTAATGGTGTTATGGGCAAGGTAATGCGCTTGATGGAAAAAAATCTGCCAGTTAAGATTAGTGAATTAAATTTTGAGCCAGATGGTAATTTTCCTAATCATTCTCCTAATCCCCTTGAACCAGGATCTTCAGATGTTATTAGTAGGTTGATTAAAGAAAAGAGCTTAGATCTTGGTATTATGTTTGATGGGGATGCCGACAGAGTTTTCTTGGTAGACGAACAAGGGTTATTAGTTTCCGCTGATACTGTTTTATTACTTTTAGCAAAACACTTCTTAGAGCAAAATCCAGGATCTGCTGTAGCCTATAATGCCATTTGTTCAAAAGCAGTACCTGAGTTCATTACAAAATGGGGCGGAAAGCCTATTAGAACGGCAGTTGGTTTTGTTAATGTACGAGAGGGGTTAATTAAGAATAATGGGGTTATGGGAGGAGAATTGTCAGCTCACTACTGCTTCAGGGATTATTTTTATACCGATTCTGGTATGATTGCCTTTTTGACGTTATTGCAAATCATTTCTAAAGAAAATAGAAAAGTTTCAGAAATAGTGAAAGAATTATCTATTTATTTCAAATCAGCCGAACTGAATTTTGAAATTGAAAATAAAGAAGAGGTTTTAGATAAGTTAAAAGAGAAATATGCAGATGGCAAGCAAGATTTCTTAGATGGTGTGACGGTTGAATACAAAGATTGGTGGTTTAACGTCAGACCCTCTAATACCGAGCCATTATTACGGTTAACCATTGAAGCAAATACAGAAGAACTATTAAATGAGAAGAAAAAAGAATTAAGTGACTTCATTCAATAATAATTAAAAACAGCTCCGACGTAACGTCGGGGCTGTTTTTTTAATTGACACAGGATAATTTTTAACTTAATATTACATTCAAGAGTTTTCAAACCACGTTCCTTGTCAAAGAAGGAGGATTGAGATGAGTCTATTCCAATTGCAATTTCTGCTTATCAGGATGTTTGGCAGAACATATACTGCCAGCGAATGTGGACACAAGACAAAACGTGCTCTTGTGGTTTCGGCCCTTGGAGATTGTAGAAGAGGGATCTTCAAGAAAGATGATCTTGAGTATTGTTCTGATTGTTTGGCGAACATGGTTATTAAGTGTGCATGGTGCGGGGAACCTATTTTTATTGGTGATCCTGTCACGTTATATACTCCTATACAAAAAGACTTCACGGTTCCAAAACATGCTGTGATATATAAAAAAGAACCATTACAACTTGTTGGCTGCTTGAGGTGGGATTGTGCTGATACTGGCGCGGATCGCTCTGGTTTCTGGGTTCTTCCAGGAAAAGTTCAACGAGTTTTATCTCCGATTGAGATTTTGTTGGGCCGAGTTGCAGAGGGAGATTGCAGTGTGATGGTCTTTAATGATCTTTCAGATCCATCTAGAACTATTCCAATCGATGAATAATTGTATAAAGCAAAAGGCAATCCTCCCTTCAGGGATTGCCTTTTTAATTTATAGTTTTTTAACTTAGTCCCATTTTATCTTTTACCTCTTGCATCGTAATCTTAGCCATTGTTAGAGCTCTATCACGTCCTTTATTAAGAATTTCCTGGATATAGACTTCTCTGGTCATTAATTCTTTCTGCTTTCTGCGGAATGGTTCTAAATAGTTTACCACAACTTCTGCTAAAGATTTTTTAAATTCTGAATAGGTTTTCTTATGAAATTCTTTTTCTAATTCTTGCGTAGTTTTTCCGATTAACAAACTGTAAATAGTTAGTAAATTCGAAATACCAGGTTTTTTGGTGATATTATATCTGACCTCTTTGCCGGAATCTGTGGTAGCTGACATGATTTTCTTTGTGATGTCTTCAGGCGAATCAAATAAGAAGATGCAGCTCTTTGGATCGTCCGATTTTGACATTTTTCTTTTTGGATCGGTCAAGCTCATTATTTTTGCCCCCTCTTTGGCGATAATTGATTTTGGTTCTTTGAATGTTTGTCCAAATTTTTGGTTGAATTTTCTAGCTAACCTTCTTATTAACTCAACGTGTTGTTCTTGATCTTTGCCCGTTGGTACAGCTTCTCCCTTATAGAGGAGTACATCAGCTGCCATTAAAACAGGATAATCTAGTAGTCCTACATTGATGTTATCTTTATTCTTTTGAGCTTTATCTTTGTATTGGGTCATTCTCTCTAATTCTCCTAATGGACAAATAGTGTTTAACAGCCAAGCAAGTTCTGAATGGGCTGTAATTTGAGACTGTACAAATATGACTGATTTTTCAGGATTTAGACCAGCGGCAATATAAGCAATTAATAATTGAGTGATACGATTTTTTAGTTCTTTGGGTTCGTAAGTGGCGGTAATAGCATGAAGATCAGCGATAAAAAAGATACACTCATTATCGTCTTGGAGTGCTATCCAATTTTTAATAGCTCCTAGATAATTTCCAATGTGAATTTTTTCTGTTGGCTGTATGCCAGATACTATCTTCATGAATTAGTTTGTAGTTTGTAGTTTGTAGTTTGTAGAACTTTTCTACCCACTATTCGCTACTAACTACTCACTCAGTTACTATACTTCTATTACTACGGGTAATACAATTGGTCTTCTTGAAGTTTTTGAGTGTAGGAAGTCTCCAATCTTATTCCGTATTTCATCTTTTACATAGCTCCAGTTTACAGCTCCTCCGTGCCCGGCTGTTTTCTCAACGATTTCAATTACTTTTCTCCTCGTTTGCTTTAAGAGGTCTTTAGATTCTCTTAAGTAGATAAACCCTCTTGAAATAATATCGGGAGATCCTTTTACTTTTCCTGTTTGTCTATCTATGACTGCAACAATGACGAACATTCCGTCTTGAGAGAGCATTTGCCTGTCTCTTAAAACTATTTCTCCTACGTCTCCTACTCCTAATCCGTCTACGAACACATAATTTGAAGGAACTTTGTCTTTTAATACTTCGGCACCTGATTTACTAAATACTATCACAGATCCATTGTCTGGGACAAATACTTTATGCTTTAAAATTCCCATGCCATAGGCAATTCGAGCACCTTCTTTTAACATATAATGATTGCCATATACGGGGATAAAGTAATCTGGCTTAATGTCTCTTAACATCTGTTTTATTCCTTCTATATTACTATGGCCTGAAATATGCACATCTATAATGTCTGAATGATAAACGTTGTCGGATTGCCGATACATATTGTCTTTTAGTCTTTGCACGGTTCTTTCGTTTCCCGGAATAACTGAAGAAGAAAAAATAACCGTGTCTTCTTTCTTTAACTTGATGTGTCGGTGATTTCCGGCGACTATTCTTGATAGAGCTGCCATTTCTTCTCCCTGTGCTCCCGTACAAACCACGATGACTTTGTTGTCGGGATAGTCATGTATTTTATCTACGGTAATAATAACTCCCTTGGGAATTTTTATGTAGCCCAATTTTGTTGCAAGTTCTACATTTAACTTCATCGAAAAACCATCAAGCGCAACTTTTCTATTAGTTTTTGCTGCATATTCTAGAATTTGTTTTATTCTTTCAATTTGAGAAGAAAAAGTGGCAATAATGGTTCTGCCGGGAGCCTCTGATATTAATCGGTACAGGTTATTTAACATCTCTTCTTGAGTTACGGGTACTTTGGAAACGGTAGACCCCAAAGCCTCAAGCATTAAAATAGTCGGTCGTGGTAATTTTGCTAAATGAGTATAGGTGATAACCTTACCGCCAGTCCTTTCAAGTGTCCAATCTCCAGGATGTATGACAGTTGCCGCAGGAGTTTCTAAAATTACTCCGACAGCATCCATAATGGTGTGGTCAATTTGAAAGAACGAAAGAGTGAAATGCCCTAATTTTATTTTGTCATCAAGCGATTTTATATAAAGCGTTTTTAATTTTTTTGAGCTGTTCCTGTCAAAATCCTCCTGCCTATGCTTTATCATTTCTATGGTTAAGGGCCTGCCGATGATTTCAGGGTTGCCCAATTTCTTTAGTAGAATGGGGGCAGCTCCGATGTGGTCTAAGTGTCCATGAGAAAAAATTACTGCTTTGATATTTTTTTCTTTACCTTTTAAATATTCGGTGTTTGGTATGACATAATCAATTCCTGGCATGTCTTCTTCTGGAAATTGTATTCCCATATCCAAGATAACAATATCTTGGCCATACTCAAAAACGGTCATATTTCTGCCGACTTCTTCGCATCCCCCTAAAGGGATTATTCTTAACGTTTCTCCTTTTGATCTTAAGGTATTATTAGCAAAAAGAGGTTTGCTTGCTCCGACTTCATCGAGAGTCCTCGACGTAGTCGGGATTTGTTTTTTGAACATAAACTTTTTATTTAATTATATTGAGTTTTATTAATATTATTAATTGTGCGGACGGAGGCCTGCCTGCCGGTAGGCAGGCCTCCCTTGTCCTTCACCTTTTTTGTCTGTGGGCAGAGAGGGAGTTGAACCCTCAAGCCTTGCGGCATACGCTCCTGAAGCGTACGTGTTTGCCAATTTCACCACCTGCCCATGTTTTTATTAATAAAGGTGAAGGGTGAACATACGCGTATTTCAGTTCCCTGCCTGCCGGTAGGCAGGCGCCACCAAGGCGAGTATTATTTGAATACCCTCTTAGTTTTGATGTACCAGTTTGTTATATTAGAGAATCTTCCTGAAGGATCTATTATTTTTTCTGTATCAATTCCTTTTATGCTATTTGAAACCCAATACACATAATTTGGATTGTATAGGAATAAAGCAGGAGAATCCTTTATGACAATATCCTGCAGCTGTTCGTATTTTTTTTCTTTTATAGATGGGTCCAACGTTTCTCTTGCATCTTTCAATAGCTGGTCAACAGTCTTATTTTCATAAGCTGATAAATTAAGTCCAGGATCTATTTTTTGGGACGAATACCAGAAGGGATAGAGATCAGGTTCAGCTCCTAAAGCTTGACCATACAGCAAGGCATCATAGGATCTGGCTTTAATGATTGGCTTTAAGTCTGTTAACGACAAAGCATTTATTTGGACTGATATTCCAAGTGCTTCCCAGTAATTTTTAAGCAAATTCGCTGCCATCATTAATTGTGGCTGATTAACGGTAGTCAAAGTTATTTTAAACTGTTGGTTATTTTCACTAGAACTTATGCAAAGTTCATTAAGTTTTTTTCTGGTTGAGGTTCCCGTCTCCCCGGTTGGATTCGAACCTGGTAGGTAGTTTTTTTGGAACTCAGCCACAGCCTTATCGGTAATTGATGTATATTTGCCTGGAATTTCATTCTGCAAAATAACGTTAAAGCTTTGATCAAGCCTTGCAAGGCATGACTGCAATTGAGTTACTTCTGCACCAGTAGAGCCTATTTTAAGATATGACTTAAACTGGAAGGCAGGCGTCTTGGATGTTGATTTTTCTCTTTGTCCCTGGCTATTCTTCTTAAATCCAGATTTATCTAAAAGAACATTGGCTTTTTCGATGTCAAATCCATAGACTAATGATGTTGTCTGATACCCATAAAAATCAGGTAATATTGGAGAATCAACTTTATTTATGTTTATTTTTGTCTCAGAACTTATTTTTTGAACAAGCTCGTTTTTATTGGTTGCGTATACTAATGCTTCTCTTAGGTTTTTGTCTGAAGATATTGATGATTTTTGATTATTAAAGAATACTGCAAAGTATCTTGGAAGGGAAAATGAATAGACGCTGAATTTTTCGCTGCCCCACCCTTGCCGTATTTCTTTTTCTGTAGCCGCTTCATTATTATCAAATGATGACAATGTAAAACCGTCTAGTTGTTTTGCATTCGCTGCTTTGGTCAGATCATTTTTTTGCTCAAAGAATTGGAAGGATATATCAGATACAAACGAAGGATGGTTATAATATTTTCTATTTGATTGAAGATTCAAGGTTTTTATAAATCCTGAATTTGTCTGGTTTAAGCTCACAAACTTGAAAGGCCCAGATCCTATTGGTTGCAAATTATAAGAGGAAAGCGCGAAATTTTCTGGAGATATATCTTGCCATATATGTTTTGGTATTATTTTCAGCGTGCAGTTTTCCAAGAAAGAATTATAAGGATTTCTCAAGATCAATCTTAAAGACTTGTCAGAAATTTTTTGTACATCCACATCTATCCAATTGGCTCTCAAAGGGCTTTTATAGTCTGAATTTTGGATTGTTCTTATCGTAAATATGATGTCATCTGTTGTTAGAGGTTTTCCATCATGCCAGAAAATATTGTCTTTTAAGGTAAAGTCGTAATTTTTTCCATCATTTGATATTGTGTAGGTTTCTGCTAAGTCGGGAACTAATTCTCCCTTATTGTCATACGTCATCAGTCCTGAAAAAGTCAGGTCTATTAAAGCTCTATCAACATCGTTTGTTTCTCCATAAACCGGATTGATGAATCTTGGCTGACCGACTATTCCCTCAATATATTTTCCTCCCAAGGTTGGAACAGCTTTTGTATAATTTAAATAAAAACTGGTTATTAAAAAAATAAATGACAATAAAGCTAAGATCAAAAAGATAGAAAGAGTTATTTTTTCCTTCTTTTTTAAAACTTTAAAAATTTGTTTCCACTGGGAGAAACTAGGAAGTTTTTTCACCCCCACACCAAACAAGCTTATATTCTTATAGAAATTTCACTTGTTTATAAATTAAAAACTATTTATTAATAATTAGATGCCTCCACTTGTTATGGTGTGGGGGCGAGTCTATTTTCTATTGTATTATGAGGCCTAAAATACTTAAAACGATAAAGAGTACAACTAAGATGATGGTAGAATAAAATATATTTTTTTGTATTCCGCGTCTTGTAGAATAAAACTCGCCACCACCTCCAAAGGCAGATCCTAAAGCTGTTCCTCTTTGCTGTATTGCTATTAAAATAATTAAAATGATTGAAACGGCAATTTGGGAATAAAATATTATTTGATTCACTCTTCACTCTAACGAATGTATTTTTTCTTTATAAGAAATATTTATTCGCTATTATTTACTTTTATTAAACTCTTTACCACCTGAAGGGTGAAGAGTTCATGTTACTCTTCTTTAAATATTAACGATAAGGCTGTGCTTATGGCCCAAATGATTAGAGCTGTATATACTAAAGGCAACCATAGACCAATATACAATTCTTTAAAAATAATATCAACAGCATATATTAATCCTAAGCTTATAACCAAGCTGAAAAAACCTAACGTTATGATCTCCAAGGGCAAAGATAGAACTTTTAATATAGGCTTTACAAAATAATTAAGCAAACCTAAAATTATACCTAAAATCAAAAATATCTGCCATACTGCTGTTAATTGTATTCCAAAGAAACTAGAGTCAGAATATATAGTTAAACCTACATTAGGAACAAACGTAGTTGCCAAATACAGTCCAAGGCCTGCAGCAATAATGTTTATGAGAAGCTTTTTCATTTAGCATCTTCACTATATCAAAAATTTTATAGAATATCAATAAATAAGCCCGGTTGCGTCAGAAGACGACAACCGGGCCTCTCGAAAGTGCCCTTGCGGGCCGACGGTGCCCCAAATAGGGGCTGTTGCGATGTGCCCTCAGCGGGGCCGCTCTGTCCATTTCAGGACAGTTAGTACATCGCCACCATTGAGGAGGCGATAGGCTGATACTAGCTTACGATTTATCTCTTGTCAAGTCCCATAGCTTTGCTTCTTAACTTTTTGTGATAAGTGATAGCAAATCGATGAGCTTCATCATCGAGATGAATGACAAGATTATAAATACTTTGAGGTAGTTTTTTTAATAATAAAGGGTCTTTTCTTCCTTCTATATATAGTTGTTTGTATCTCTTAGCTATTGAAATTACCTTTATGTTCTTCGTATCTTTATCTGAATTCTTTACTTTTATAGCAATATTGATCTGGGCTATTCCTCCATCAATTAACATCACTTCTGGATAAGACCATTCTGGATGGCTAATCCTCCTAGTTAAAACTTCTTTTAGCATCGCTATATCATTAGGCTCTTTATCTATCTTTATTTTGAATTTCTTGTACTGGCTTTTATCTGGCTGACCGTTTTTAAAAACAACCATTGATCCTGTCGCCTGTTTTCCCTGTATGTTTGAAATGTCATAGCACTCTATTCTTGAAACTTCATTTTTTAAATTCAGCAGTCCGTTCAATATCTCCTTGGTATTATCCCAATCGATAGTTTTTTCTTCCTGGTTGCTTATAACATTCTTGTGAGCCATGATATTTTCTAAAGCATACATTTTATCTCTTATTTTACTAGCCTCCTCAAATTTCTTATCTTTAGCTTTTTCTTTCATTTCTCTCCTCAATGAGTTTAATGCACTTTTCTTCTCTCCCTTGAGTACAAGAATTAATTTTTTAATGTTATTTTTGTATTCTTTCAAATCTGGTGAAGGTCCTGGGCATAATCCTAAATGACACCAGGTGCATTTTTGCTTAGGATGTTTTTGAGATGTATAAAAAGGAAAAGCTTTTCTTAAAAATTTCAAACTCTTTTTAATGGCATTTCCTTCTATAAAAGGGCCTATATAGTTAGTTTTTAGTTGGTAGTTAGTAGTTAGTAGTTTTGGTTGATGAGTGATGTAAACGTAGGGTATATTCTGGTTATTTTTACCAATGGCAACATAAAAATAGCTCTTATCATCACGCCAAACTATGTTAAATTTGGGTTGGTATTTTTTTATGAGGTTAGCTTCTAAAATCAATGCTTCAATTTCAGAACCTGTTTCAATAAAACCGATTTTTTCAACTTTTGCCATAAATAAATTGTCTCGGTAAGATGGCTGTAAGAAATGGCTTTTAACTCTGTCTTTGATATTAATAGCTTTTCCAATGTAAATGATCTCTTTCTTATCTAAAAAACAATAAACGCCAGCCGTTTTAGGCAGGTTTTCCACAGATGTATTGTTTTTTATTGTAAACGTATCCATTTTAATCACATATTCTAACACTTTTTCAAACTATTGACAAACTAACTGATAAAACATAAAGTAAAGTTGGTCAGCTCATTTCACAAACTACAACCCTTTTTGAAAGGACTGAACGATGAAA
>Ga0209515_10001239_pt1 | contig 43692 bp, 39 predicted proteins | sample Subgroupgradi54m_FD_187454 | JGI IMG/M metagenome (GOLD analysis project Ga0209515, IMG submission 187454) | Subsurface groundwater microbial communities from S. Glens Falls, New York, USA - GMW60B uncontaminated upgradient, 5.4 m (SPAdes)... ... | reverse complement strand
GGGGTCCCGCCATGATCTGCGGGCGGGACAGGCGGCGGGATCGTATCAAACCGCACTTGGTTTGTGAAGATTGAGGAGACCCTCCTCAAATTCGGCTATCTTTTGATTCTCTGGATTAATTTCTTTGAGAAGACCAATGCCTCGCTCGACATCCTTTGCTTGTTTGGCCGCAAGAGCCGATGCAATGTACGCATCGATATATTTCGGATTTTTCGACCGAACGATGGTGGCCTGACGCAAATAATCCAATGCCTCCTTGTGGTTTTCCTGCGCTCCTTCCAATTGGCCAAGAGACATGAGCACGCTGGCATTTTCCGGCTGAAGGCGCAAGGCGAATTTCAGGGTTTCGCGCGCTTGCTCAAATTGTTTGTTACGCAGATAAAGATTGCCCAATCCTTCATAGGCATCCACCTGTTTCGGATGATGCCCGATCACTTCGATAAACAGTTTCTCCGCTTGAATCGTTTCATGTTGATGCATGAGTTCCGCCGCTTGTTCCAGCAAGCGCTTCACCGCGTTTAGATCAATGGAATCGGCTTTGGGAGATTTCAAGCGCTTATAATACTGTTCGAGCTTGTACAATCTTTGTACGAGACGACGTCCCGTTTTGGAAAGAACCGTCCATCCGTCCCGCGCGAGCTTGCTGATATTCCCAAGTTTCTGGGAACGGAAACGGTCGAAGCGTTCCAAGATGATGCGTTCTTTCAAACGCTTGGTACGCTCTTCCTTTATGGTGTCCACGTCCAACACGATAATGTGCGGGAACTTGCGCGCGACGATAACAATAATGGTCAGCAGACCGAGGACGATGATGATAAGCGGGGCAAGCCAGAGAAACATACACATTATGACTTTTTCGCTTCTCCTGTTCGCCGTCCCGCTTCCGCTCCCTCGATGGCTTCACCGGCCGCATGAAGAATTTCCGTAAACTGTTGGAGCTTGACGCTTGCGGAACCGACAAGCAATCCGTTGATTTCCGTTTCACGGAGAAATCCGTAGGCATTTTTCCCGTCCACGCTTCCGCCATATAATACGGACAGGGCATCCGCGCCGCTTTTTACGCTTTCGTGAAATACGCGACGGAGAGCGAGGTGTACGCTCGCGGCATCCTCGGGGGTCGCCGCTTTGCCGGAGCCAATGGCCCACACGGGCTCATACGCAATGCACACGCGGTCTTTTTCGCGCAGGGTGGTCATGGCGAAAGCCGCGCGCAATTGGCGTATCACAACCTCCTCCGTCTGGCCGGACCCGCGTTGTTCCGCCGTTTCTCCCACACAGACAATGGGAATTAAACCGTGGGCAAGGGCGGCGGCCGTTTTTTTTCCGATAGCCTCGTCGGTTTCCCCAAACAAACGGCGACGTTCGGAATGGCCGATAATCACATGGGTTGCCCCCGTCTCCACGAGAAGTCGTGCGGAAATTTCGCCGGTGAAAGCCCCCGCTTGTTCCCAATAGATGTCTTGCGCGCCAAGAGTCACGTGACTGCGGGCAACGGTTTTATTCACATCAGCAAGAGCGGTGAATGGCGGACAGACGATGACTTCCGGCACATGCATGCGTCCGCGCAATGCCAAAAGCGTTCCGCGGGCAAGGGCGATGCTCTCGCGAATACCAACATTCATTTTCCAGTTGGCAACGATGGTTTTCATAGGGAGAAGAGGGCGTGGAAGGATTTGAGGGCTGGAGAAGGACAGGCACAGCCAGTGCTTTAAAGCCCTCACATGTCTCAAAGCCCTGACGATTTCCTAAATGCCGTCGCGTCCTTGAATGGCCCGATGACCGCCACCGATAATTTTTTCATATCCAGGATTTCTTTGGCTGCGGCCTGCACATGCGCCCGACTGACGCGGTCGAAGGCGCGCATGCGGCCTTCCGGTTCTTCCGCCTTGTCGAGAAATAATTCCTGACGCGCATACCAATCGGCTCGGTCGGACGAATCTTCCAGCTTCAAGAGCAATCGTCCGCGCACATGGTCTTTCGCCTCGCGCAATTCTTCCGCGCTCACACCACCCATGCGAATTTTCTTGATTTCCTGCACGATCGTTTTTACCGCTTCCCCCAAACGCGACTTGTCAAGCCCCGCCTGCACAGTAAAAGCGCCCACGTCTTCATAGGTGCCATTGCTCGCGCGCACCGAATACGCCAATCCCTTGCGTTCGCGCACCGAAATAAACAAGCGTGAACTCATGGTGCCACCCAAAATGACCGAGAGCAAGCTCACGGCCGGATTGCGTTTGTCGGCTAAACCGAAAGAAGGAAAGCCGAGCGCCAATTGTATTTGTTCCGTTTCTTTGAATTCAACATTGAACCGCGGCTCGGCTTCGGACAAACGACCGTTGAAAAGTTGGAAATGGCTCGGCGCGCCAGAACCCGATTTCACCTTACCGAATGTTTTTTCCAAAAGCGGCAGGATCTGTTTGGGCACGCGGCCGGCCACGCCGATCACCATGCGCGAAGGAATGTAATGGCTGTCGCGATACGCGACCACGTCATCGCGCGTCATCGTTTTCATCCCTTCCGGTGAGCCGGCGATATTCCAGCCGAGCGTATTTCCCTTGAACATGATTTCCTCGAGTAAATCATCCACACGCATGATCGGATTGTCGCGATACATGTTGATTTCCTCGATGATGACATTGCGCTCGCGATCCATTTCTTTCGGATCGTAAACGGAATGAAACAGCATGTCATGCAATAAATCTACGGCCGCGGGCAAATGTCGGCTGTCGATTTTTACATAATAGCCGGTGTAGTCCTTGCCGGTGAAGGCATTGTATTCGGCGCCATGTGCGTCCAAGGTGCGGCTGATGTCCATGGTGCGCGGCCGACGCTTGGTGCCTTTGAACATCAAATGCTCGATGAAATGGGAGGCGCCATTGATCGTTTGATGTTCATAGCGCGAACCAACCTTGAACAACACGAGAATGGTCGCGGCATCCGTACCCGAAAACGGGATAAGATGAACGCGCGCGCCGTTTTTGAGTTTGGAGAAATGGGAATGCATAGAATCGCCGTTAAACGGCAAGCTTTTCTGCCAAATACGCTTCCAATTCTTCAATCTTCACGCGTTCCTGCTTCATGGAATCGCGGTCGCGCACTGTGACAGCCTGATCGTTCAATGAATCAAAATCCACCGTGACGCAAAACGGCGTGCCGATTTCATCCTGCCGGCGATAGCGCTTGCCGATGGATTGCGTTTCGTCGTACTCCACGCGCCAATGCTTGGCGAGTTTCTCGGCAAGCGCATATGCCACGCTCGAAAGTTCTTCTTTCTTGGACAATGGCAAAACGGCGACCTTTGTCGGCGCGAGATGGTACGGAAGCTTCAAAACGACGCGCATGTCCTCCTCCCCATCGACCGTTTTTGTCTGCTCCTCGGTATAAGCGGAAAGCATCACGGCGAGGAAGGTGCGATTGGCGCCGAATGCCGGTTCCACGACATGCGGGATGTATTTTTCGTTCGTGGCCGGATCCGTGTATTCGAGGCGCGCGCCCGAAAACTTCGCGTGATTCGACAAGTCGAAATCCGTGCGATACGCAAGACCGTACAATTCCTTGCGGCCGAACGGATAATCGAATTCGAGATCGACGGTGCGCTTGCTGTAATGCGCGCGATCCGCGACTTCGACTTCCAAGGCATGGACGCGCGACGCGTCGATGCCGCACTCCGCGATCCATTCGTGCATCTGTGCCAGCCAATATTCGAATGTCTTCTCCCAATCCTTGGGATGAATGAAATATTCGAACTCCATCAAGTCGAACTCGCGCGTACGGAAAATGAAGTTGCCCGGCGTGATTTCATTGCGGAAGGCCTTGCCCATTTGAGCGATGCCGAACGGCACGCGCTTGCGGCTCGCGATTTGCACAAGGGGGAAATCGACGAACATGGCCTGCGCCGTTTCGGGACGGAAATACGCCACAGCGCTCGCGTCTTCCTTTGGGCCAAGCCATGTCTTCATCATCATGTTGAAAGCGGCAGGCTCGGTGAACATTCCCTTGTTCCCGCATTTCGCGCAGGCGGCGGAAAGATCAATCTGGTCCGCGCGATAGCGTTCATGACAGGTTTTGCATTCAACGAGCGGATCGGTGAATGTCGCGAGATGTCCGGACGCTTCCCAAACTTTCGGATTCATCACAAGCGCGGCATCGATGCCGACCATGTCGAGGCGCGTCGTGACGAATTTCTTCCACCAAGCCTGCTTGATATTGTTTATCAGCTCGACGCCGAGCGGACCGTAATCCCAACTATTGGCGAGTCCGCCGTAAATATCAGAACCGGGAAACACGAAACCGCGCGTCTTGCACAAAGCAATGAGTTTTTCCATCGTGACATTATTCTCAGACATACCGGGGAAAAAGACGCGCCCGCCTGGATGACGGGGCGTGGATTAAATCGTCATGATCTCTTCTTCTTTCTTCTTGCCCATATCGTCCACGCGTTGCACGTATTCTTTCGTGCACTTGTCCAGTTCTTCGAAAACTTTGAATTTTTCATCTTCGCCGATGCCTTTTTCCTTTTCGCGGCGGGAGATGAGATCGCGGGCCTCCTCCCGGACTTGGCGCAGAGAAACGCGGGCTTCTTCCAGTTTTTCTTTCATGTGTTTAACTAATTTTCTGCGGCTTTCTTCCGTCATGTGCGGCATGGTGAGGCGAATAACGCTCCCGTCCACGGCAGGACTAAGGCCGATGTCCGCGTCGCGTATCGCTTTTTCAATGGCTTGGAGAAGCGACTTGTCCCAGGGAGAAATGGCGAGGGTATGCGCATCCGGCACGGAAATGGACGCGACGCTTTTCAAATCCATGGGCGCGTCATAGGCCATGACGCGGATGTCCTCGACCATGGCCGGCGAGGCGCGGCCGGTGCGCAAAGAACCAAGTTCCTTGAGCACATGGTCTATGACCGCATCATAGGCGGATTTTTTTTCGGTGAGGAATGGGTGCATACATGATTATTTCTTCTCCGGCGCCAAAACACTCAGGAAATAGGCCGCGGGAGTTTTCGGGTCGACAAGCAATTTGGTTGGCGTTCGGCCGGAAATCAATTGATGCGTTGTCCAATTTTTCCCGCCATCAAGCGACCGATAAAATGTGCCGGCAACCGCATAAGCGATCATGTCTCCTGAAGCGGGGCCGACCGCCAAGGCCTGTATTTTCAGTTGTCCGGGCGCGGTCAGAAGCGAAAGAGGTTCCCAGGTCACGCCAAAATCCTTGGAGCGCAGTAACCCATAATTTGTCGCGGCAACAAGGGTTGTTCCTTTGACATCCTGTGCGAGTCCGGACACCGTATCCGCTCCGCGCATTTTTTTCAACTCGTCCCCGCTTTGCGTCCATGTTTTTCCGCCATCGACGGTTCGAAAGAATCCGTTCCCGCTTGTCCCGACCATGACCATGCGGCTATCCGACCGGCTCATGAGCAAGGCCGTAATGGCATGACTGCCATTCAAGACGCGGCGCCACGTTTTGGCCCCATCTTCGCTTTTCTGCACATCGCCATTGTTTTCCGCGAGCCAAATATTTTTTGGATTATACCAATCGACCGTGATGCCGACGATGTGCACATTCGACCGCGTTTCCACAAAAGCGTCTTGATCGAAGGAACGCAGGCAGTCCACGGTTTTGTACAAACGCTGGGGCTTGGCGACATACAGGGTGCAGGTTGATTTCGCATCTGCTTCGACGGCGGTAATCACTCCGTCGCGCAAAACATCCAGTCGCGGCCTTTGCCAAGAAGCGGCGCCGTCCAAGGAAAAGACCAGGCCATTTTCGCGCGTGCCGGCATACCAGACATCCGCATCTTGCGGATCAACGCTCAATGCGACGATATTTGCCCCCGCCAAACTGCCGATACCCTTGATGGTCGGCAAAACAACCGTTTGGGCCCAGGTATCCCCCGCATTTATTGTATGAAATATACCGCCATCCGCCGCCGTATCAAGCGATTTTGAAGATGTGCCGGGCAAGGCACAGCCTGCGCCGGCAAGAACAAGGGCGCTGAAGCCGAGAAGAAATGAAGCGCGAAGAGAAGGGGACATAGCGAGGAGTGGTGACTTAGGGAAAACTTAGAAGAACATGCTCAAGCGCCATCTGCGGATTCACATGGGACATCACATCCCGACCAATGGCGGAGATCGCTTGCAATGCCTTGACGCAATGGAGAGGAGAAAAACGCGAGGCTAGGCGGCGCAGGTCGGCATCGGCGCGCGTAGCCAATTCTTCACAGCCGATGGCGTGCAGGAGCATGTCTCGAAATCCCGGTTCCCATTGCTCCAGGGTTCGCGCAAGAACCATCGCTTTATTCGCTTCGTCTTTTGGCAAGAGAGCGGCGGCTGTTTTTAGGCGTTTGGGCAAGGATGATTCCATGCAGGAAAGGAAAAGGCTGAACCCGACATCCGTTTCCGTCCGCGCGGCGAGATTGCGCAGGAGACGAAAGGCATGGCCTGGCGCCCCGCATGCGAGTCGCGCAAGATCTTGCGCGGCCTGCCCGTCCATGCCGCGCGCGATCAATGCTTGAATAATTTTTGCGCGTGGCACCGGATGGAAGCGAATGATTTGGCAACGCGAGGCAATGGTCGCGGGGACGGATTCCTGACGCGGGGCGCGTAAAATGATGAGCGCGTCGCCGCGGGGTTCTTCCAGTGTTTTCAGCAAGGCATTCGTCGCGCCCATGGACATCCGATCAGCTTCTTCGATGAACGCCGCTTTGCGTCCCGTAAAAGAAGAAAGATGAAGCCGTTCACGCAAACCGCCTATTTGTTCTATGCCAATCAAGGTTTTTTCTTTTCCGGTTTTTTCATCCGTTTCTCGCATAAGCCGCATGAAGTCCGGATGCGTGTCGATGATTCCTCCCGCGAGACCCCTGCGGAGAAATGTCGCAATCAAAGCCTCGGCAACGGTGCGGCGGCCCACGCCATTTGGTCCGACAAACAAAAGAGCATGCGGCAAAAGGCCGGAAGCAAGCGCCCTTTGCAAGACATCACAAACATTGTCGTGACCGATGATGGAAGAAAATGGATCAGCGGACATATACGGAAATTAATGATACATCATTTTGCCTTTGTTCGCCCTCTAGCATTACAATGACGAGAACCTAAATACACTAGTTTATGCTAAACCCAGCCAAATAATCATAATCGTGTATTGACAAACTAGACAAAGTGTGATATCTTATTTTCTCGAGCAATTGGCTCGGGCACGCCTTCCCTTCAAGACCGATACGGGAAATCGGAGGAGGAAACCTTCCATTCAATGCTTCGGCTGCGAGTGGAAGCGGCTGCCAAATGAGTGAACCGGGCCTCGGCTTGCTTCTCTCATACGCCCGGTAGCCACGGAGCAATACCCGCCCTCGGGCAGGTCACTTGCGCCTTCACCTCCGTCTTTCCGGACCGGTTCGTCAATGAAAATCCATCACTTTTTCAGAGGTCTCCATTGTTCATTCTTGATTGCCCAACCTCGTGCATCATTTCACGGGTCGGGCGCTGTACGTAGTCCGTGACGAAAAAAGTCGCGGTCTGCGATGCAGCGTTTTTTCAAAAACCGCGTGAAGCCTGTGCCGGCTTTGCGTGTTAAGCTCCCCGCCCATAAAACGGACGGGCGAGCATCGGAGGGCACATGGCCGCGCGAGTTTTCCGCTTTACCGCCTTGCTGGCGGGTTTCACCCTGGAGCAATTGCTCCAGGCGATCCGCGACGGTGTCGCGGATCAGGGATTGACTTTCTCCCAGATGTATCGGGAGGGAGAAGGGGCCGTCTTCGTGACCGGCGCTCGGCCGGTCGCGGAGAAAATCCGCGCCGCAACCATCGACGGCAAGATCAAGGTCGGCGAGACGGCGGTGGCGCTCGAGGAGAAAGTCTCCGAGAGCGGCCCGAAATTCGAGAAGGGCGCGCACCGACAGGAGCCGGCGGCTCCGATCGTGATCAAGCCGGGGAGGCTTCCCCCGCCCGCCACCATCGGCAAGCGGGCCTTGCCCCCCCCGCTGAAAACGGCCGCGGCCCTGCTCACATTTCTCGTGAGCAGAATCCCCAGTGCCGTATACGCGGGGATCGGGAAGGGGCCGTCGCCGTGGACGGCCTCGCGTCTCGAGCGGCTGTACAAGCTCCTCGAGATGCCGGGAGCCGCCGAAGTGGCGGTGATCCTCGGCATTGTCGCCCAGCGGCTGTGTATCGGCCGCTTGAACGCGGTGGTGGCATACCGCGGGGAGACGAGCGCCGTGGAGGATTTTCTCGCCACGACGAGGCGAAACCTGGAAGGCCTCCGGAACTTCAAGGATTGGGCAGCGACGGCGCCACCCACAGGAGAACAGGTGGGCTGGTTGTCGGAAAGTATTCCCCAGCTCTTTGACTGGGTCGGAAGACCGAATACCGACAAGGTGTTCGGTGAAAGAGACCCCGCCACTCTGAAAACGGAGTGGAGCAAGGAGACAAAGGCTATCGAGATCACCGTTCTCCTCGCGGAGGTGGCGCTCGAAGCCGAAGAAGCGGAGTTTTGCGAGATTCTCCGCCGCAAGCAGGGGGCGGTAAAGGCGGCGACCAATTTCGTCAGGGAGGCCCGCGAGCAAATCGCGGAATTCCTGAACGAATTGAAAGCCGCGCGATCCGGTCATATCTCGGACCGCAAGCCCAAGCCGCAGGGGGGTCTCGGCACCCTGGGGGACAAGTTCGGCCCGGCTCTCGCTGCCGCCGCTCCCCCCGCCCCCGTGCAGACATCTCCAGCGACGCCGCTCCGACCGAACGATGATTCGGTCGGGCAGGCCGCCGGAACGACCACCCCTTCCTCCGCCGCAAAGACGGAGAGCAAGGAAGGTGACGCGACGGTGCACTAACCGTCGCGCTTAAGACGGGAGCCGCGCACATGCAATGTGTGTGCGGTTCCCGGTTTTTCTCGAAGCGACGAGCCACCAAGGTTCGCCGCGTCGAGACCAACCTTTTCCGATCGCCGACGCGCGATCATGGAGGCAAGAATGCAGGCGCTTGTGAACGGCCTCATGATCCCGCTGCTGTTTGCGGCCAGGATCTGGGTGCAGTGGGCGCTGGCCACCCTGGCCATCGCCGTCATGGCCCAAGGCGGGGCCATGATTGTCGGCTATGACGCCAAGCCGGTGTGGCGCCGGTGGCGCGACTATGGGCTTCTCGGCCCACTCCGCCTCGCCCTCCGCCTCGCCGGCTCCAAGCCGAAGGCGAAAAAGAAAGGCGGACACTAAGGTCCGCACCCGCGTCGGCGGCAACCGACATCGGGGCTGATCACGACGATCAGCCCGACTTCTCCAGACGATGACCTTGTCGTCGTCTCAAGAAGTCAAAAATAAACACCGCTGTTTCTTCTCTCGGTCGCCGATTTTTTTCGGCAGATTGAGGGAAGAAACAGCGGTGTTTTGATTTCAATTCCGTTCTTCACAAGATTTTACGGCGCACTTGATATTTTGTCTGCTCCCTTCCACGCAAGCTCAAACAATGCTCGCAAAGACGCGGCCATTTCTTTGCTCGTCACAATGACGGACAATACGGTTGGGTAATAGGCGTACAAGAATATCATACTGCCACGCACGGTAATTTCCCCTCGCATAGGCAAAAGCTCCGCGGAGACAAGACGCACATTCACCTCCGGCAGTTTCGCCACGCGCGCCGCGGCCGGATCTTTCACAATCAAAATTGCACGCGCGCGCACTCTCTGCGCCTTGAGATGTTTTAAATGATCCTCGCTTCCCAAAATAAGTTCACGGCGTTTCAATACGTCGTCATAGGAAACGATTTGCACGAAGTCTCCTGTCAATCCGAGAAACATCTGCCGCACGCTTTCCAATCCCTCTTCCCCTTCCAAAAAACGCACGGAAGGTTTCGGCCCCTCGGTGTTAAACAAAGCCATGAGCATGGGCAAGGTCCCGCGCAATACCTCCGCTTTGCCCGCCACTTCCGCCTTTTCGCTTTCAAGCGCCACGGACAATTGATGCGGCGTCTCGGAAAAAAACACGCGCTTCCCTTTTTCCATGCGTGTGGAAGCAAGCCCGCGTTTCACGAGCGTTTCCAAGGTGGCATACGTGGTTACGCGATTGACGACGGCCTTTGCGGAGACGGCCTGCACGGTGGCAGAACCGAGCGCCAGTAAAGCGACATAGACGGCCGCTTCTTTTTCGGAGAGGCCGAAACGGACAAGGGGGCGAATGAGATCATGCATAGACATTACACACTACACGCTTCACCGAAAACCTTCCACGTGGCTTCCGCCGTCTTTTCCCATGAAAATTGCGCGGCGCGGGCCAAGCCTTTTTCCCGCAAAGACGAGCGCAAGACCGCATCCTCCACGATATGCCGCATGGCTTCTGCCCACGCTTCCGGCTCACGAGGCGAAACAAATAAGGCGGCGTCCTCCGCCACTTCCCTATGCGGCGGAATATCGGAACAAATGACCGGCGCGCCGCAAGCCATCGCTTCGAGATTCGGCATGCCGAACCCTTCATACCATGAGGGAAAAAGAAAAGCCGTCGCGCCATTCATCAGCGCCGCCACGTCGGCATCCGGCAGATAGGGAAGAAAACGGATATGATCTTTGAGCGGATGGAATTCCATATAACGTTTGACCTCATCCGCGCCAAACCCATGCATGCCGGCAAAAACCAATTCAAACGGATCGCCCTCCCCGCGGCTTTGCTTGAAGATTTCAAATGCCCGTATCGCCGTCAACGGATTCTTTTTGCGTTCCAAGCGTCCCACGAAAAGAAAATAATGCGGACCCAGGCGATGCGTTTGCCGCATGCGCATCACGTCCTCGATGGGAAGCAGGTGAAAGACAGCCGTGTCGGCGGCAAGAAGCGTGACGGTGATACTATCCGCCGGCACGCGATATGCGTCCATGATTTCGCGCTTGCTGAACGCGGATACGGTAATAATGCGCGTCGCAAGATGGGCGGCGCGACGAGTCGCGGATGCCAAACGCGATCGCACGGAAGACGCGTACATGTTCGGCACGCGCAAAAAGCCCACGTCATGAATCGTTGTGACTGTCGCCTTCCCCTGTGCACGCGGCATAAACCAGGGCAGTCCCTCCGACGGAACAAACAAGACATCCGGCGGGCGACGCAGCATTTCCCAGCCCATGCGCAAGGGCATCCAACCCCTGCGCGGCCACCAGGGCAAGATTTTTTCTTCCCAACCCTGGGGAAGGATGGCCAAGGGACCGGTCAAGGTCTCGCGTGCATACAAAAACACGCGATCATTCTCTGCAAGCGATCGCTGTTTGAACTGCTGTATGAGTTGAAACGCATAGCGCTCAACACCGGTTTTTTTCTCCAGAGCGGCAGGATGGGCGTCCACGGCAAGAAGCATAGGCCTTAACTCGTAAAGATACTTCTCTTGTACGCTTCCAGATTTTCCAATGCCACGCCCGTGCCTTTTGCAACACACATTTGCGGATCCTCGGCGACAAACGTGGGGACGCCGGTGGCTTCCGCAATCAGCCGATCCAGATTGCGCAATTGCGAAGAGCCGCCGGACATGACGATGCCCTTGTCCATGACATCGGCGGAAAGTTCCGGCGGGGTTTTTTGCAAGACGTCTTTTACCGTTGCGATGATCCCTTCCAATTCGTTCTGAATGGCATTCGTCACGTCGTCCGACGTCACTTCGATCAGTTTCGGCAACCCGGTTATCATATCACGTCCCTTGATTTCCATCGTGAGCTTCTCGGGCATGTACATGGCCGAGCCGATATTGATCTTGATATCCTCGGACGTGCGCTCCCCAATGGCCAGCCCGTATTTGCGGCGAATGTATTCCGAAATGGCCGCGTCGAATTTCACTCCCCCGATGCGCACCGAAGCCGAAGCGACAATGCCGCCGAGCGAAATGACGGCCATTTCCGCCGTGCCGCCGCCGATATCGATAATCATGTGGCCGGACGGCGAGCCGATGGGGATATTCGCACCAATGGCCGCAACGATGGGTTCTTTGATAATGTATGCCGCTTTTGCGCCTGCGGCGAGCGTCGCATCAATAACCGCGCGGCGTTCGGTGGACGTGATGCCGCCGGGCACGGCGACCATGACTTCGGGGCGAAAAATGCGCACGCCGCCAAGCGCCTTATTGATAAAATAGCGCAACATGGCTTCTGTGGTGCGATAGTCGGCAATCACGCCATCCTTGAGCGGACGACGAGCGACAATGGTGTCCGGCGTGCGTCCCAACATATCCTTGGCTTCCTTCCCCACCGCAAGAACTTTTTTATCGGCATACGAAATAGCCACCACCGAGGGCTCATTGATGATAATGCCGCGCTTGGGAACATACACGAGCACCGTGGTCGTTCCAAGATCGATGCCGATTTTCTTGATGAACATAGGGATGCACGGTAGTTAAAATCCAACCGTTATCATCCGGTCTCTCTCCAACACCGTATCCAAGTGATAGGTCCCGTCCCCCCATTGCTCGCGGGTCTCGGGAGGATCAGCGAATGTAAGATTCTTATCAAAAGCCAAGCGCAAGGTCAACGCATAGGGCGCGGCGCCTATTTGTTTGGACACAGAAAGCCGGTACGAACCGCGTTTGACCATATCAGAAATGGCGTCCGGAAGGATATATTCAAAGACGAGATCCCGCGTCTCGCCCGGCTCCACGGCAATAAAAGTTCCAAATACGGCGTATCCGAGATCGGTCGACACGTCGGTTATTCCCGCGCGACGGGAAGGATTGCGCGTTTTGTCATCGGCCAAGGATCCTTCCGTACCCACCAAGCGGCTGCCTTCCGGCACATAGAGGCGAACATAGGAGCGATACCTCGTGGTTTTCCAATCGAATGACCCCTTGTGTTCATATCGCATGGTCGCACGCGCCACAATTTGGTGGCTGTTGTTTTGGCGAAGCGTGTAGGAAATGGATCTTTGTATAACAGAGTCGGTTTTGAGTGAAGCGAGATTTGCGTCAACGAAAAGAAGAGCGTCGTCGGTGCGCGGAGGCGGCATGAGTCTCCCTCCCCACCTAAACTGTGTGATGATCCTTTCCACGGCTTCATCCGCGGCATATAAAACGACTTGCTTTTGATGAAGAGCGCGTTCTGCCGCCACCGCCACTTCCATCCAGCGGAAAGCCGGCAATGCATAGACTCGCTGTTTCAATGCCACAAGCAAAAGGCCGAGTAATTCCTTGCGCTGTTCCACCGGCACGCCGCGCACGGCAAAACCGATATCCACTTGGTATTGAATTTTGTTGGCGATGGTGTCGGCGGAAAAGGTCTGATCGTTCACGGTGATCGGGCCCACGATGCGCAAGAGGTCGGCCAAAAATGTCGGCGTCAGGCCAATCACCTGATGCATAATCGGATCCAGAGGAGATTTTGTCCGAATAGAGGCCGCGGCGATTTCCGCATGATAGCGTTCCAGCAATGTCCGCGCGGAAACGGCAAAATCGGGCGACCAATTCGCATCGCGAAACATCCATCGCTTCGCGCCCAAATAAAGCCGCAAAGGCTCGGGAGCTTGAGTGGAGATAAATGCTTCAGCCTTATTGTCCAATAGATACACGTCATAGGATGCAAGAGATTGGATGTCTGCGTCTTTCATGGTTAAAAGACCATAGGACCCAATGAATCCGCCGCCCGGCCGCAACTCCGCATTATTCAAGAAAAGCAAAAGAGTATTGCGAGCATCTCCCAAACCGGCAAAGGACGGCAAGAGACGGGCCGCCGTGGAAAAAAGATGCAGGGACTCCTGCCATGCGCCAAGTTGTTGATCGAGAGGGCGCAAAGCTTCCGTAATGGGCCCGAAACCTTTGTCATTCGAAACCGAAGCGGAAAAATCCGCCCGTGCGAGCGCAATTTGTGAAGAAGCGCGTTCCAAATCCGGCGCGGCGGCGGAAAGACGCAAAAGCAATGTCCGCTTGGTATCGGAAGATAAATCATTGAACGTGACGGGCGAATCAATGCCAGAGGACAAGGCGGCGATATCCCCGGATGATAAACCGGAGAGACGCACCAGTTCGTCGCCGACATCAGTCAAATGCCTCACGGTGACAAAAACATCGCGCCCCACACGCAATCCGGCATCGGCGGCGGCGATCTGGGTACCAATCCATGGCATGAATTGCGCCGTTTTCACCAGAGACAATCTCCGTTCCGCGAATGCCAATTTTGCGTCTGCGGCATCCAACAAGTTACGCGCTCGGATAAAATCAAGCTGAATCGCCGCGTCCCGCGCTTGTCTCATGAGATCGCGTCCATCAAGCATCGCGGCGCTCACGTGAACGCCCGCTCCCACCACCAGGATTCCCCAGACAAGAAAAACAATGCCAAGCCCAAATCCCCATCTAAACAAGAGACGACGATGCCGCAGGAAACGTGGCACGGAAAGCGGCGCATGTTCTTCGATAAAATTTGGTTCGTGGGACATAGGCAACAGACCCATTATACCTTACCCGACAAAGCGGCGGCGCGCGGCAAAACGGATTTTACGACCTTTCTTTCCGCGTGACATTAAAACCGAGATACCTTCCCAGCATCAATCGCGTTTGCGCATCAATGGCCGGAAAAGCGCCAAAGAGAATAAAGGTTATGGGAAGCAGGGCCCATTGAAGCAGCATAACAAGCCAGACGAAACGGTGGGCACGTTTCGGCCGCGGCGGCAACAATGTAAGCGATAATGTCGCCGAGACGAGAACGCCTATCATCGCGCCGCGCATGAGCAATTCCAAGGTAAACGGGGCTGTTTGCACCAAGGCACTGCCCTCTCCGGAAGCCAAGCGAAGCGGAAGCCAGCCGAGCAAGAAAATGAGAAGTGGGGCCGTGGCCCAGGTGTACATACCTTCCACGTGATTGAAAATGTATTGGAATTTTTTTCCCAAAGGAATGCGCGGGTCGGCATGAAATGCCCCGATCATCACGGGCAAATGTTCCACGCCCCAAGCCCAGCGCCTTTGCTGTTTGTACAAAGCCCCAAGGGCGGCACGATAATTTTTTCCCGTAACCGTATCCATGGAAACCGGCACATGCATGGGGGTTACGCGGTAATGGCCGTGATAGGCCAAAAACGCTTGCAGAAAAATGCGCGAGTCTTCGGAAACAATATCTTTTTGCCAAAACCCAACGTCTTTCAGCATGACCCATGGCATGGAATGCGAAGAAAATGTCCAGAGGCGTTCCGGTCTCGCCAATTCGGCCATGAGCCAAAACGTGGTGCCAAAAGCCGCGATGCGCACCGGCGCCGGCGCCGACCAAATCGTGTTTGAAAACAAGGCGACAGGTTGATATGACGTTTTGGTTGGATCAGGCACGGTGCAATACAAATAGGTCAGACAGGAGAAATATTGCGTATGCGCAAGAGTATCGATGTCAAACGATGACGCAATCATGTCTTCGTCGCGCATGCGCGGTTCCGCCTTCGCCAATGCTTCCGCTACGCGCTGTCCGGCCCAATGAAGATTGGATCCTTTCCCGGGAATTTCTCCGGGCAAGTCCCGTGGGTGTTCCGTGACAAAAATGCGCCCGAACACATCGCTAAATTCTCGACAAATGACCTCGGCATTTTTTTGGAAACGCTCATGGTCGCGCTCTTCGCCGGCTAAAACAATGAAGAGACGCTTGGGAGAAAAATGCCCAGCCGCCAATGATTTCAAGCTCTCGCGTATGATGCTCACGTCTTCTTGATAGGTGGGAAGAAAAACAAGATGGTATATGCGTTCCTGCTCGGGAATCGTCTTGAGCTTGGCCGCCCAATCCGTCCCTGCCGCCTTTTTATATTCCCGCCACGCCGCCACGATGTGGATGACGAAATACACGACGCGAAAAAGCCACAGTAAATCAAAGACGATAATAAAGACAATGGCGATCGTTGGAGCGACAAAAGATAAAAGGAGGGCGCCAAGCAAGGTGCTCCAGACAAGAGCACCGGGCAGGATTTCCCATACCCGGTGCGTGCCATATGAATACTGGCTGAGGTCGAGCATAACGTATAGCGTGTAATGTGAAACGCCGGACGAGGCGAAGCAATGTAAACGATTTACGTTACACGTTCCGCCTACTTCTCCTCTGAAATATCACGGCCCAAACGATTCAAGACGCGCGAAGCATGATCGCGACCGCCCAAACCAAATGCCAAACCGCCGGCAATGGCGAGCATGGCCACCAACCCCGTAAACAAGGTGCGAATTAAATCCGGAGCGATTTGCAATTGCACCAAGGCCGCCATGAAACTGAAGACAACGATCGCCCATTTTGCAAGGCCCGCAAGGAAACCGGCCGAACTCAATTTTGCCGCTTCCACGGCTGACTTCACCACGCGACGAACGAAATTCCCAAGCAAAATGCCGGCAAGCAAAATGATAACGGCGATGATGACATTCGGGATATAAAAGACCACTTGCTTCAGAAAATCCGTCACTTGTTCCCAGTGCAGAATATTTGTGGCCGCGATCAATGCCACGATGACAAAGAACCATTTCACGATCCATCCAAGCAGATGGCCGACGCGAAGCTTCAATCCCATCCGCTCAAGCGCTTTGTGAATTTCCACCTTGGCCAAAAGCTCATCGATTTTCAAAAATGCGACAAGACGAACAATCACGTGGTTCAAGGCCGCCGCAAGGGCAAGACCGAGAATAAAGACGATGAGGGCGGCCAAGACTTCCGGCAGAGCATTCACGATGCTTTCCCAAAGATGCAATACGGAGCCTTGGACGATCTGTGAAAACACAGTCATAGAGAAATGATTAGCTCTTAGCCTTTCGCTATTAGGAATTCCTAATGGCCAAAGACCAATAGCTTATGGTTCTTCTCCGTACTATTCGGCGGTCGATTGTATACGGGTTGGGCAAAAGATTGTGGATTGCCGCCGTCATTTGTGGGCGGAATCGCTTGTATGGATAATGAGACCAAGCTCGATAAAGGCAGGCGCTGTGGATTTTCCAAGGCGATCACGGGAATGCCGGCGGCAAAAGCGATGCTGTTGGCAATGACGGTACTCACGCGGCTTGAGGTAAAAGCTCCCGGGCCCACCACAACGGCGATCGCCTTCAGTGTATGTGGTTCTATCTTCCACGCAATAAGGGTGCGATCCACCGCTTCCAAATAGCGTTCGGGCGGCGCCGTTTCCTCTTGCTCGCGAACAAGAGCGCCTGCGTGGACAAGGCCAAGCGTGATAAAACGAATGTCCTGTGCCGCGATAAGTAAAATCATATATGCAAACGGTTCACCATGACAATTTTCTGCCCTTCTGTAATGGAAAACAGGAAGCGATCCATCACCTGTCGGCGATAGAGAAATTCTTCTTTGGGAAGCAATGTGTAATTGATTTCATGGCCGAGTTCCTTTTCAAATGCTCCGACGATGCTTTGCAATTCGCGCGGGTCCAAAGAACCGACAATGAGAATGTCGGTTGGAATTTCGGCATTTCCCACAAACCTTCCGGTAAAAACCAAATAATCCAAATCGCCTTTGGATTGAATTTCCTCTACCAAATTTTGCTTGAGCAAAATTTGAACCTTGGTGAAGAGCGCGCGCAAGTCGTGAAAGAGCATGGATTCCGCATTGACGACATAAAATTTCTTTTTGTCGGCCAAGGACTTCCCCACTTTTCCCGTCGCCGCGCGTTCCGTCACCAATCCAAGTTCCATGAGATTCTTCAGTTCGCGCCGAACGGAATTCAATTGCGCATCGATTTTCCGCGTAAGTTCCCGCACATAAAAGGCGTCCTGTGGATGCAATAAGAACACGCCCAGCAGGCGGGCTCGGGTCTGTGAACCGAACAGTTGTTCAAGGCGGAAAAGATGCTTTGGCATGTTTCTTGGTTCATGTATAATCTATCCCAAGTGGAGGCTATTGAGCAAGATTTGTATGATATCCGTGATCCTGAAGGCCGGCCAATATCGAGAGCCGGATGCCCCCTCTGCAGCCGAAACCCTTATTCAGCCGCTTGAAGGCCGTAGCGGCTATGCTTTTGCTTTTTGGCAAATGAAACCCGCAAAAGAGGCGAGTGACGCCTTTTCTGGCGTCTTGCAGGACCATGTCCAGCGTCTCGCTTCCAGCTTTGGCGTTGGCGCCAATGTCCAGCATCGTTTTGAGCAATTTTTGCGTGCATTGAACGAAGCCCTTGCCACCCAAGTGAAAGAAGGGGCTTGGTCCATTCCCATCGGCCATGTGCATGCGTTTCTCGGCGTCGCATGCGACGGATTGATTTTCTTTTCCGGCACGGGTGACCTTTCCGCTTTGTTTTTGCATCGTCGAAGCAATGGCCACTACCAAGTATACAATTTATTCCGCAGTATTCAGACGGAACAAGCGCTTCCGTCCTGGGAAAAAACATTCGCCGTGGTGCTTGATGGCGACATGCATCCCGGCGATGTGCTGTGCGTATCCAACAGTGACGTGCAGCGCTTTTTGCCCGCGGATGATTTAAACCGATATCTCTCAACATTGCCGCCCGCTTCCGCGGCGGAAAAAATCCGCCAGCATTACCCGGCGCGCACCGATCTTTCCCTGCTTATCCTTCAAGCGCATGACGCAACCCCGTTCGTGCTTGGCCGCGCTGTTCCACACAGCGACGTTTCCGTGGAACATTTGGCAGACACGGCATCGGAAACGGAACGTTTGCTTGAAGACCAGGGGCAGGGATTCTTTCAAGCGATTCGTGCGCGTTTCACGTTGCGAAACACTCGAGGAGTTGCAGGAGTGAAACGCCCCTTTGGCCTGCGAACGCTTGCGGCGGCAAAAGGAATCATGCGCACCCTGTTGACGGCCATGCGCTGGATGGGCCGTGTGGGAAAACAGCTTGCCCATGTCCGCGGCGGCCGGGAATTCCTGCGCATCCTTACACAGCACATGCATCACGCAAAGGAGCGCCTGCATGGACGCGTCCATCGCGTGCCGCGCGCAAGCCGGTATTTGTTCGTGGCCGCCGGGGCTTTATTGATTGTCCTTGTCGTCGGCATCACCTTGATTTCCCGTTCGCAGACAAAAACGAAAATGGAAGACGCCTATAAGGCCCAAGTCGTGACCGTGCAAGAGCGCCGTGATCAAGCGGCGGCCGCCATTATTTATCGCGATGAACAAAAAGCGCGCGGATTATACGAAGAGGCACAGCGTCTCGTCGATCTTCTCCCGACCGATACGCCCGAACACACGTGGAAGACGGCGCATTTGAAAAGCGACATCATCGCCGGGCTCGAGCAAATCCGCCATGTCGTGAATATTCCCACTCCCCCTTTGCGCGCCGACCTTGGCTCGGTACAGGGAACGGCTTTGCATTTGCAAAACAGCCAATTATACGCCTTTGGCGCCGACAAGCGCGTCTATCGTTTTGATCCCGGGTTGAAGGCTTTTGCGCAGGAAGAGACCACGAATGGCACGGTCGGCATTGTCCAGCACACAACCTCGGATGATCAAACGATTTTGCTTTTGGATGACAGGCCCGGCATTTCACGCTTTGATCCCGAACACCGTCAATTGCAAGTCACAGATTTGAAACCGGCTTCGGGGCCGTGGGCGGATATAAATTTGTATGGCAAGAGATTATTCATCCTTTCCCCCGGCGAAGGCGGTGACGGCCAGGTGCTTCGCTTGAGCAAAACGGACGGCGGATTCGGCGCGCCGGCCCATTGGATTAAATCCAAAACCACCGGGCTAAACGATGCGATAAGCATTGCCATTGATGGCACCCTGTACGTATTGAAGAAAAACGGCACGATTGTCCGATTCTCCAATGGCACGGAAATGGGATGGTCCTCGGCAAAAGTCGAGCCGCCGATCATCGAGGCGAGGCGTGTATGGACAAGCGGAGACAGCGAATATATCTATGTGCTTGAGCCGATTGCAAAGCGCGTCATCGTCTATGTCAAGCAAAGCGGCGCATTCATTTCCCAATATCGTTCGGATGCATTCGACCGGCTGACGGATTTCGCAGTGGATGAAAAGAATCGCGTAATCTATTTGCTTTCCGGTTCAAAGTTATATTCAATGACCGCGAGTCATTTGAAATAAGAAGGATTTTAAAGACTTCAATTCCTTCAAAGCCTCATCATAAAAACGCCCCGAAGGGCGTTTTTATGGATTACCTGATGGTCACCTTCGCGCCGGATGCTTCCAATTTCTTCTTCAACTCTTCGGCCGCGGCCTTATCGAGACCGGACTTCACGACTTTCGGGGCGGCGTCGACGATGTCCTTGGCTTCCTTCAAGCCAAGACCCGTGGCTTCGCGAACGGCCTTGATGGCATTAATCTTATTGTCACCAATGGCGGTCAATTCGACGTCGAAGGACGTCTTCTCTTCCGCGGCGGCGGCCCCGCCAGCGGCAGGGGCCATCATCATGGCCGGGGCGGCGGCGGAAACGCCGAACTTGCTTTCCAGCACCTTCACCAATTCGGCGAGGTCGATTACGGACAGCTTTTCAATGGATTCAACAAGGGCGGCGAACTTGGCGGGGACTTCAACGGTCGTATCGGACATAGGGATGGAGGTGAATAATTATGCAATGGCCTTCTTCTCTTTCATCGCATTCAGCACATTGACCAAGCCGCGAAGATTGCCGGCCAGCACCTGGACCAAGCCGGAGAGCGGTGAGTTGATGGAGCCGATGAGTTTGCCATACAGCTCTTTCTTGCTTGGGAGCTTGGCGAGAGTCTTGATCGATTTCGCATCGACGATTTTTCCTTCGAGAATGCCGCCGATGATTTTTATCAACTCGCGGTCCTTGCCGAAGGTGGCCATGATTTTGGCCGGAGCGACTTCGTCTTCAAACCCGAAGGTCGTGAGAATACTGCCGTCAAAAAGTTCCTCTGGCACGTCGATGCCGGCGTCCTTGAACGCGCGCAGGAGCAGCGTTTTTTTGGCGACCACAGCCTCGACCTTCTCCTTGCGCCCTTTGGCACGGAGCGCGTCGGCGTCTTCCATCGTGTACCCCGAGATGGAGGTGAACACAACGGACTTCATGCGGCGGACTTTGTCTGCGAGCTCCGAAACGATCTCTTGTTTTTGTGTACGCGTTTTGGGCATAAGTAGGTTTTTAGGTTGTAGGTTTTTAGGTTGTAGCAGGAACCGGCATTCGCCTAAGAACCTCCTACCTATCACCTACAACCTCTTCACTCGACCTTTAATAAAATCTCCGCGGGGGCGGGACCGCAGAGACTGGGCAAAAGAGGCTGAAAAGCCCCTTTATGCGCCTCGACAGGACTTAGGAGGATCCTTCGACTCACCCCAGTAAACACTGGAGGGTTCGCTCAAGACCTTCGGCCTATTTTCTACGGCTGCATGAGATTTGTTGAGAGGATAGCAGAGGGGGCGAGGAGGGGTCAAGAGTCGGTCTGGGAATGCTTCTTTATTCATTTTCAAATTTCACTTTAATTTCCTTCACCTTATTCTCGACTTCCGCCAGTTTTTCCTTGCAGAGCTTTGCGAGCTCAAGGCCGCGTTCGAATTTCTTCAAGCCTTGGTCCAAATCCATTTCGCCCGTCTCGAACCAGCGGGTTATTTCTTCCAGCTCCTTGAAGGATGTGGCGAAATTTTGTTGTTTTTTGGGTGGCATATACTCGTCATTGCGAGGAGGCATCCGACGAAGCAATCCTGCTCGCCCACGCGCCGGGCTGCAGGATTGCTTCGACCCGATGCGGGTCTCGCAATGACGTGATAAAAATCAGATAAGTGCCTGCTGTCCCGGTTTCCGCTTTCCTCCTACGATCTTCGCATCCACGCTTCCGTTCGCCAATTGTACGCGAATGCCCATGTCCGCGTCGAGCACGGAAGCGTCCGTCACGACGCGGCCGGCGGCGCGGACGATGGCATAGCCGCGTTGCAGGACGCGGGCGGGATCGAGGCTTGCGAGCAGGCGCATGGTCGCGTCTAATTTTGCGCAAAGGGGCGGCAGCCAGACGTCGACCTGCTCGTGCAAATGGCGGACGATGCGCTGCAAATCCATGCCGCGGCGTTCGATCGTGAGCGCCATGGCTCCTGCGGCCGTTTCCAATCTGCGCTTGCGGTCCGCGACGCGTTCGACGAATCGCGTCTCGATATGGCGAGCCATCACCTCGACTTCATAGAGGACTTGGTCGCGATGGGGCGTCAGGCGTTCGGCCGCGTTGGACGGCGTGGACGCGCGCATATCGGCCGCGTAGTCGCACAGCGATTCGTCGCGCTCATGGCCGACGCCGACAATGACGGGGATGCGCGACTGGAATACGGCGCGCACGACGCGCTCGTCATTGAACGCGTGCAAATCTTCCAGCCCTCCGCCGCCGCGCACGAGGATGAGCACTTCCGGCCGGTCGCCCACTCGACCAGATGTCCCCGGTCGTTCTAGCGGGCCCTCCGGCAGCCGATTGAAATACGCGAATGCACCGAGGATTTCCTGTACGGCTTCGCGACCCTGCACGTGAACGTGGACGAAGTCTATTTCCATGCCGCCCCAACGATTGTTCAGAATGCGCAGGAAATCCCCGTAAGCGGCGGCGTCGCGCGACGTGATGAGACCGATGCGTTTCGGGAATCGCGGCAAATCCCGTTTGCGACCCGCGTCGAACACGCCTTCTTCCAACAGTTTTTTCTTCAGCAATTCATAGGCGCGTTTTAATGCCCCTTCCCCGACCGGCTGCACGTCGTCCACATTCAATTGGAATTTCCCGAATCGCGGCGACACGCCCGGCTTTCCCGTCACCCGCACCCGCATGCCGTCTTCCAGCTGGGTTTGGAGCTGCCACATCGTCATGAAACACTTAAGCACGGCCTGGCCACCCTCGTCTTTCAAATCGAAACTGATCCACTTTTGATGCGCGATTTTATAATCCGAAATCTCCCCTTCGACAATGAGATCGCGAGGAACGGAAGCAAGCGCCGTGTTGACGAGGGCGAGATAGTCGGCGACGGAGAGAATGACGGGATCGGACATACATTCTACGATCCACTAAAAAACCAAGGCCAAAACCAGCGGACAAGCAACCAAACACCGACACCGTTGAACAGCATGCCGACGAGAATTTCCATCCACACGCGACGGCCTTCCTTGCGGCCGAATAAGCCCATGCCAAGCGCGGGGAAAATCGCGAGGCCGACGACGACGAAGGCGCCGACGGCGTAGACGAGAAGCGACAAAAACGTGAACGGCGCATGCGTTACGACGAGCCAGCCGCGTTCGACAAACAGGACGTAAATGACGCCGAACAGGAAACCGAGAACGACATGCAGCAAGATGGCCGCGGCGAATACTTCGTAGCGGTTCAGCTTGCGACCGAACATGGTTTTCACGTCCACGACGAACGGCATGTTCGGCTGTTCTTTGCCGCGATGGATGATCTCAAGGATAATCGCGGGAATCGCGAGAACGAAGGCGACGAGGCCGCCGAGCGCGCCGGCGAGCAGATACGGGTTCATAGCAGGTCTCGTCATTGCGAGGAGGCATCCGACGAAGCAATCCTGCTCCCAATGGGCTACAAGATTGCTTCGACCTGATGCGGGTCTCGCAATGACGAGTTGTTAAAGATTCGGATACACGACCAGCACCGTTTTCGCTCCCTTGGCAATGTCCTCCGCATTCCAATCATGCATGGCATTCATGATGGTGTCGAATGGATAAACATACCCTTCTCCCCGCCGCGTGCCGGGATCATTCGTGATGAATCCTTTTTCGGTATATCCGCGCAAGACAAGCATGTGATACACCGGACCCGGAGAGGAAAAGGACGGATTGCCCAAATCTTGTCCTGCGGCGGGGACGATAATGGGAAAGCCGGAAGCAAGAATGCGTTTCAAATCATCCGCGCTTTGGTTTGAAATGGTTTCCACGCGTTCATACCCGTAAAACTGTTCCGCGACTGCTCCTGTTTGAGCCGCATTCGTGTCCGCATTGAATCCAAACAAGGCGTCTTCAAATTTTACCACTTTTTGAATGGCCTCTTCCGCCTTTTGCGGATCAATGACGCCCGGCACATCCCCTTCGTAAAATCGATGCACCATGTACAAAGAGGCCTCCTCGCACGCCTCTTCGTGAAAGAGATCCCACACCGCAAACGGCGCTTGCGATGTGAAAGGAACAGCGAGATTGATGGAGGGAGGAGGGGAGAGGAGAGAGCTTGTCACCGCCTTTGGTCCCGCCTGTGGTCCATGGCGGGATTCCGCCAAAGGCGGTGACGGGGTCTCGCCGTGAATCATGGAAGGAGCGAGAATCGGGGACGGAAGCTTTGTTTCAACGAGAGGCGGTTCTTTCGTGTTCTGATAAGAAATCGCCGGCGGAAGCCTTGGTGTCCGCCAAGAAATCCACGTATGACGGATCAAATCGTGTTCAAGAAAGATCACGGCAAGCGCCGCCACGATGAACATGGGGATACGCCATTTCCGTACAAGGTGTTTCATACTATCCCGCATGCGTCTTCACCCATGCCTGCACGACATGGGTGGCGCGAACATCATCTTCATTATACGCGCATATTTTTTCCAAGAGGGTCGGGTCTTTCGTCCGCAACCATTGTTCAAACCACAAAACGGAATTCGCGCCGCCCGCGTCTTCGGCCCGCCAAGAAAACCCAAGATAGCGGGCAATGTCCTTCAATGAATAAAACGAGAGCGGGAAAAGCACGGCCGGACGTATCATCGCGAGAAGATCCCTCATGTTGGACACAAGGGCTTGACGCACCGGCGCGGGAGAACCAAAGCGATCCGCAAAACGCCGGACAACTTCCTGCTCGAAACCGCCATAGTGGTAAATCGGCGCCTGCGGATACCGTTCAATGCACGCGAGAAATTCGCGCCACATCGCTTCCTCGCGCGCGGAAGATTCCGCAAAAAAACGGTGATACGTTCCCGTTCCATGTTCCACAACCAAGACGCCGAATAAATAATCCATGTCGCGCAATGGATCGCTTTCGATATCAAAAAATAATTCCACGTCGGACGCCGGAAAGACGATGCGTCCGCGGACGATATGCCGATGCTCCGCAATGGCAATGGCTTGGTCGCGCAGGAGTTCCAATCGCTCGATGTCCGCGTCCGGCAGACGTTTTTTGATATCGTGGACGGCCAGTTTCGCCAATGCGTCCACCGTGCGTATGCCGATGGACTCAAGTTGGGCCACTTCTTCCCGCCAGACGCGATTCAAGAGCGACAAGTCATTGCAGGCATGTGTCTGTCCGCGGCATTCTTTGAACCACGGTGATTGCTTGCAACCGGACGTGAGAAAATGCGCGGGCCGTATGCCCGAAACGATACGCTCGATGCCATCAAGCGTCAGCGCATATTCCCGTTCAAAATGCTCGATAAGATACGGAAGGGTTTTACCTTCGGGCGTAATGACATACCCTTGAAATGGTTTAACCCCCTGCACCTTTTGCAAGAGCTCGGCATAGAAACATCCTTGAAACTTGAAATCGTCCCGCAAGGAACGCGCGCGTTTGATATCGGCGGCAATATAATAATAATTCCCGAGCAGGGACCGGCCCTCGACGCGTTGCAGAATGTCCGGATGGCCGACCCAATGGCCGTCGACGAGGGCACCGTGATAAATCGTCTGCCTTCCGTCGCGCATGAAGGCCAGGGTTTGATAAAAGCTTTCTTGCTCGTCCTCCGCCGTCACCTCCGCAATGTCGCGATATGTCGCGAGAATTTCGCGCTGTTTTTCCTCGACGAGACCGTCGTCCTGCAAGGCCGCCATCAGAGGTTCGTGCACGCGCCGCTCGGCCGCATGCGCATCAAACCACACCCAATGCGGACACGTGATATACCGATAAAAAGATTGTTCCGTAATCGTGCGGGGCATGAAGTCTCGACACCTTATTTTTTGAGATCTTCGACCACAACCTTGGTCATGCGATCACCGATCTTTATCGCATCCACGACATTCATTCCGCTCACCACGCGTCCGAAAATGGAATAGCGTTTTGGAAGCGGGACATCGCCTAACATGACGAAAAATTGAGAACCATTGGTGTTGGGGCCCGCATTCGCCATCGCGACAATGCCACGCGTATAAGAAAAGGAATCCGTGAGCTCGTCTTGGAATTGATACCCGGGGCCTCCCGTGCCATTGCCGCTTGGATCGCCTCCTTGAATGACGAAGCCTTCTTCGCGGCGATGAAAGGTGAGGCCATCATAATAACCACCCTTGGCCAAAGAGACAAAGTTGGAAACCGTAAGAGGCGCCGTGTCGGCGAATAATTCAAAAACGATATCCCCCTTGGTTGTCGAGAGACGAATTTGTTTGTGGGCAATTTCAGCCTTGGGCAAGGCGCCGGGAAATTTCCACGTTTTAGGGGAAGGAATCATGGGGGGAGGGGGTGGGTTTTTAGGTTGTGGGTTGTAAGTTGTAGGGGATGCCGCGGGCGGGGCAGAAGCACAGCTGACACCGGCAAGCACGAGAGCGATGAGCGCCAGAGGAAGAAGACGGGCGTATTTCATAAAGATTATGATTATTTAATCGAGAAAGAACTCTGAAAATAGGAAGGTTTGCCTAGTATAACATGTCATGGCACTCCTTGTGCAGAGCGCGGTTTTTCAGAGGTTTCCAGCAATGCTTTTTCAAACGGCATTCCTATATCAAGGTTTGTTCCCACGGAAATTCCGGGCGGCCAAAATGGCCATGGGTCGCCGTGTCGCGATACAAGGGTTGGCGCAAATTCAAACGCTCGACGATGGCTTCTGGACGAAAGTCAAATTCTTTTTGCACCTGTTCGCTCATGTTTATTTTTAACCCCCTCGTTTTATCGATGCCGACCGCTTCAAGCGCAATCGGTTCCGCACGGCCAAAAGTGTAGGAGGCGGTAACAAAAGCCGACGAAACAAGCCCTTGCTCGACAAGAAAGCGCGCGACGGCTCGCGTCATATAAGCCCCGGCACGCTCGGCTTTCAGTGGATCCTTGCCGGAAAGCGCGTGATCGCCAAAAGACATGAGACCTCCATACGTATCCGATGCGATCTGTCGACCATTCACACCGGCATTGAATGCAAAACCCCCTTTGGTGAAAGCTCCCGCCGGATTCACAAAAAGGTGCAGGTCTTCCTGGGTACCAATCACGGGATAAATGATGCGTTCCAGTAAAGCGAGTTTGACCTCGCGCGTATCCATGTCTGGCGCATGAGACGCAAGGAGGGTGACGGAATGCATCCGGTCTTTTTCCATGCAAACTTGCGCCTTGCCGTCGGGCTTCAACCAAGAAAATTGTGGGTCGAAACGGCGCATATCATCAAGACGTCGCGAAAGCGCATGCGCAAAGACAAGTGGCCGCGGCAACATCTCGCGGGTTTCTCGCGTCGCATACCCGCTCACGCTTATCGCATCCGACGGACCACGCAGGGCTGAAATTTCATCCGAAGGTTTTTCCACATTCACGAATATTTCAATATCGTCCGTGTATCCGATCTCGGCATAGACCGAACGAGCCATGGCGGCCATGTCGAAATCGGCCAAGGAAGATAGTTCTCCTCCAATCATGAGCATGCCATGCGAGCCAAGAACATGAAGATTAAGGCATGCATGCGGATCGCGGCGCAAGCATTCGTCGACCAAGGCATCGGCAACTTGATCGCAAATTTTATCGGCCTGTCCGGCTGTGACGGATTCCACCGTTCGAAGCATAGGAGAAAAAAGGCTTTGAGGTTGAAGAGTAACAGAATCCTTGTTCAAACTTATCCACAAGCAAGTTTTTTGGCTTATCTTGCATACTTGCGTTCGGTTTTTGTTCGGTATACAGTACGAACATAAAGCGAACTGATTTTGCCCTCAGCAAAATCATCCCGAAGAGTCCGGCAGCCATGTTGAACGACGAAGGAACCCCCGCTTAAACAACATCAACTCCCCCTATGCCCACACTCACAAAAAAACAAGCAGATATTCTCGCTTATGTACGAGATCATATCGCCGAGCAAGGATATGCGCCCAGTTATCGGGAAATTGCCGATCACTTCGGCCTCTCTTCGCCGGCCACCATACATCAATACATAAAAACGCTCACGGAAAAAGGGTATATCAATATAAGCAATGATGGTTCTGCCCGCTCCATCGAACTCCTCTTCCCACAACCTATCCCGCTTATGAATCACGGGGGAGGCCCGTCTCCGGCGATGGCAACCTCTTCCCTTTTCCTCCCCCTCGCCGGTCTCATTGCCGCGGGAATGCCCATCGAGGCCATCGAGGAAAAGGAGACCATGGCCGTGCCAACGCAATTCGTCGTTGATGGCGCGAATTCCTATGTCCTGAAGGTAAAAGGGCAATCCATGATAGAAGACGGTATCTTGAACGGCGATTTCGTTATCATCGAACGAAATCCTTCGCCGAAAAACGGAGAAGTGGTCGTGGCTCTTTTGGACAATGCCTATGCCACCTTGAAACGCTTTTACCGCGAACCTCATCGCATTCGCCTCCAGCCAGCAAATCACACCATGGATCCAATCTATGTGAAGGATTGCATCATCCAAGGAGTCGTGAGGGCCGTCATTAGAAAATTTCAAGCTCTATGATCACCATCGCCCTGTATTATCCATCACGCACGCTTTCCTCTGGAGCGCCGCACGGGGCGCAAAGCATGACAAACGTTTTACGCTTGATGCGCATTCGATTTTCGCGCCGCCGTTTGAAACGATTTTTCCGCACAATTTTTCCGCAAAGAAACTTGGAAGACCTCTGAAAACTTACGGAAGTCTCTTCGCTCCTATTTAAGAAGAAAGATTCCTTCCAACACATGCACGCCCGGATCATTCCCCGTATTTTTAGATTGACGCGTGACGACAAGCAAACTATAGGTCGCATATTCTTTTCCTTTTTCGCCATCCCAATCAAGCACAAAAGCTCCGGTCTCATCCTTTACTAATTCCCCCGCCGAAACATAATCAAAAGGCGCTCGACTCACGAGCCACGCTTTGTACATGATGTTTGCTCTATCAATGGGAGGAAGCGCCGCATGCATGGCCAGATGAAATTCGTTCTCCGTTTTGCTGCGCGTCGCTTGCCCTTGACTGACACCCCCTTCCACGTCATGCAAGGGAATGACGATCGGTGCTTGTTCATGAAGAGCGACTTCTTTTTCCGCAGAAGTCGCCACGGGTTCATGATCCTTTTCTCTCTTGGCTTTATGGATCGAAGCGGATGTGCGAAAAACATAAATGCCGAGGACAAAAAAAAGGAGAAGGCCAAAAATGAGCGCCGCCATGATAAAGTTTTGACCACGTGAACGGTGAGCAAATCGACGTGTGTGTGAAAAACGATAAGGCATAGGCACGAACTACAACTCATCGATCTCACGCAGGAAAGAGGCGGCAGGCGATGGTTTTTTGGAAACGCGCTCGCCCAAATCGTTAAAAACAATAGTTGGTTCCTCAAAAGCAGGCGCCTGTCGCAGACCAAGGTATTCTACCGCATTTTTGGGTAATTCGAGGAGGAAAGGCGAGGGTTGATTCATCAGCACGGTGTCAAAGCCCGTGGTCTGCGGATAACTCAAAAATAATCGTTTCCGCGCACGTGTAATGGCCACATAAAACAAACGCCGCTCTTCTTCCATCCCCTGCTCTTCCTCGACCGCCCGTTGATTGGGAAACTTGCCATCCGCAAGATTGATGATAAAAACCGCATCCCATTCCAACCCTTTGGCCTGATGAATGGTCGAAAGAATGATTTTTTCCCCCTCCGCGAAGGCGGGATCTCCACGGTCGGCCTTATATGCGTCGGTGAGCGAAACCTCGGTGAGAAACGCGGAGAGATCGTCGTATCCTCCCGCAAATAAGACGAATTGTTCTAAATCATCCAGACGGTCTTTCGCATCGGGATATTCCGCCTCCAAATATTCGCGATAGGACCCCCCCATGACGGCGCGTATCATGCCGGATGGTTCGGTTTCTTCCAGGACGCGCCGAAATGTATCAACCGCCCGCGCCCAGCCCATTGCGGCGCGAGGAGCAAGCGCAAGCGAGATTCCCATCGCATCTTTAAGCGTGGGGAGGGAACGAATGCCTGTGATGATTTTGTCGGCAGTCATGGGCCCGATGCCCGGCTGCAATCCAAGCACGCGCATCCACGCCGTTTCATCTTTTGGATTGGAGATGATACGCAGATGAGCCACGATATCCTTGATATGCGCTCGTTCAAAAAACTTCATGCCTCCGCGATATTCATAAGGAATGCCGCGTTTCATCAGTTCAAATTCAAGCGCCTGCGAATGAAATGCCGCGCGGAATAAAACGGCGATATTGCGCAAGCCGGTGCCTTCGCTTCGCAAACGCACAATCTGCTCGGCCACGTATTGCGCTTCTTGTTGGGCATGGGCCGCCGGAACGATCGTCGGTTTCTCTCCGCCTTCAGCAGAAACGGTTTCCCGCGCGGTTCGCAGTTCTTTTTTGAATTGATTTTGGTTGTGGCTGATCACCGCATTGGCCACATGCAGAATTTCCGATGTGGAACGGTAATTGGCCTCGAGACGGAATGTCTTAGCCTCTCCGTGCATTTCTGGAAAACGCAAAATATTTTTTATGTCGGCCGCCCGAAACGAATAAATGCTTTGCGCGTCGTCGCCCACGACCACAACGTTTTTATGCGTAGAAGCGAGCATGCGCACGATATCGGCCTGGATGACATTTGTGTCCTGATACTCGTCAACCAAGACATAGCGAAATCGGCCGGAAAGCCGTTCGCGAATATCTGGCCGCGTAAAAAGAAGATCGCGAAGGAGCAAAAGCAAATCATCGAAATCAACAGAGTCGGTTTCGCGCTTGCGGGCTGTGTAATGTTCATCCACACGCTCGAGCACGGAAGTCAAATCGAGAAAGTGATTGTATTTACTCTCGAGGACTTCTCGGATGGATTGCGCCGCATTGCGCCGATAACTGATGATGGATTGGATCATGGCGCTCGAAGGGAAGCGTCGAGCCGTCGTGTCCACGGCACAGGTATTCACACACGCATGGATCAAATTCTTTCCGTCTTCCTGATCTAAAATAGTAAAATGCGGCGTATGTCCAACCTCCCTGGCATAGGCGCGCAAAATCCGATTGGCGACGGAATGAAACGTGCCGCTCCAAAGCCCGACAAGCGAGGATCCCAAAAGCGTCTCCACGCGAGCACACATTTCTTTTGCCGCCTTATTGGTGAATGTGAGAAGGAGAATTTCCGACGGCTGGACGCCCTGATCCAGAAGATAGGCCACGCGATACGTGATGGTGCGCGTTTTGCCGGACCCGGCTCCCGCCAGCACAAGGCAGGGCCCGTCGCCGTGCAAAACGACATCGAGCTGTTCTTCATTGAGCTCTTTTTGATAATCGATGTTCCGACGGAGGGTGGAGGGCGGAAGGATAAAATCTTTCATAGCTGAATAAGGATAGCACAGGATTGACCTCGATTCACAAACGTTTACCGTACAAGAGTCTCCTATGTCTATTGTCGGAGACGCCGTCGGCCTCCTTCACGTCGGCCGCGGCTCAATTCTCGGCATCGCTCATGTCGGGAGTCGTATAGCGATAATCTCCGACATGTTCCGCCAACAGACATACGAGACTCTTAGTACTCAAGAAAAAACGGCCCATGCTCCGATGAAAGGAGGAAGGGCCGGGAGAAGCGGAGCGCTAGATACAGCAGGCCGCGGCGCTGAGCGCATGGTAGGCGGCATCGACATCATTCGTCTCAACCGCCGCATAGGCGCGGGAGATCTCCTGGCGCAGGTTGGTGGCCACCGGACGACGGAAGCCGTCATCGATACCCGGATGTTTCGCGAGAAAATCACGCACCGATGCGATGATCTTGAGGATGATTCTGCGATCGTCCGCCCGGAACTTCCCGCCGCCACGCTTAATGCGGGAGACGCCGGTGAGAGCCGCATCGATCGCCTCATGCTCGCGCAGGAGCAGAATGGATCGCGCCAAGATATCGAGCTGGTAAACGGCGAGGGAAACGCGTTTCGCACGCAAGTGCGTGGCGATGATGGCAAGATCCTTTGCGAACTGCTTGAAGGCGTGGGGACCGTACGGGTTCACGTCCTTGGAAGCAAAATGCCTTGCTTCATTGGCCAGACTTCGCGCAAGGGCCAAGAGATTCACGTTCTTGCCCCGCCAAGCCTCGTTCACGCGCAAGATGACGCGCCCCACCTCTTGCTCCAGATTGAAGGCCATGGCCATGGCGCGCAAATTGATGACATTCAACTGGGCCGCGATCTTGGCGCGGTGGGCATCGAGCCCGGGTACGTCCTCTTGGCGATCGCGCAGGCGGCTGAGACCCGCCATCGTACGGGCCCGCGCGGCCGACGGATTGGAACGGCCGAGAATGTCGTGAATATCAGCGGCACGCAGGAGCTTGAGGCGGGCCATCGCCTTTTTCGGATCGTGGTCGCCTTTGAGCTTGTCGGCAATGGCGCCGACATCTCTTGCCCACATGCGCTTCTGGGCCTCGGACACGCCCGCGAGTCTGAAGGTGCGTACGATGACCTCCGGCAACTCCTCCGCCGTCAGCGCGTCGAGCAGATCGATCTCCGCCACATAGGTATCCCGGGCGTGAAAATCGTAGGCGCGCCTGGCATCGCGCAGGCCTTTGAACACGATATAGGCGACAGGCACCCCGAGCTTTTTGGCAAGCTGGCGATTGCGCACCAGCACATTGCCGCGGTGAATGTGTCCATCTTTTTTTCCGGCGATCAAGACAAGATCGTCGCGGAATGGCTGATGCGCCAAAAGCGTGGTCGAAACCGGCTCCCCTCGAACGGAGGTATATACCGTTCGCACGACACTGCCACGATTCATGGAGGGGCCACCGCGACGAGTGCCCGATCCGAGATTGCGAGATCCCTGGCGGTGAGCCGGACCTGAAAGATGTGAGCTCAAGATAAACCTCGATGCGCCACAAAGGCGGCGCGAAATGCTTCCTCCCGTCCGAAGGGACAGGATGGTCGACAGGCTATCGTAAGGAAAGAAATGTGTCCATTCTTCTTCACCAACTCCCTCCTCCCCCGCCGCCGAATCCGCCGCCGGAGAATCCGCTTCCCCCGCCGCCGGAAGACGCTGGCGCGCGCACGGCCCCTGCCATCGTGGCAAAAGAGCCGATGCTTTGTCCGAATTCCGTCGGACGAAATGCCATGGCCGGATACAGACCCACATACCAAGTTGGGGCGGGGAGATTCATCCCTTCAAAGGCCTTAGCCCATTTTTCGGTCACGCCAAAAGCAATCGCATATGGCAAAAATTTTTCAAAAATCCCTTCACGCTCCTGCCATTGCAAACGATATCGCTCCGCCGTTTCCAAAAAAAGCTTGAACCCCTTAACTTGATCCAAGACAAGGGCGCCCTTTTTCGTGCGTTGTTTCATGAACGGGGAAAAACAAATGAAAATGACAGCGGTGAGAAGACAAGAGATCAAAACGGCGGCATTTCCCGTCTGCGACCCGACGGCGATGCCCAAAAACCATCCGAGCAAACCAAAAGCAATGCCAATGCCAAGCGTCACCGCGCCGGCCGTTCGCGGATTTGTGGAAAAATAACCGCGCGTGACCAAGTCTTGATATAACCAATTGCGCGCGGCGGCAATGGCCGTGGCCATATTCCCGTCGACAGCCTCCATGGTTTTTTTATCCCCCGAGGCAAACAAGGCGCTAAAAATAGTCTGCTCATACGGACGCATGTCCGTGCCGATCTCTTTCTTTTTTTGCAAGGTGTAAACGCGTTTTGAAAAGAGACCGAAGGTCTTTTCTTCTTTCTCGATAATCTGCATATATCCGCGAACGGCAAAGTCAACCAAGGTGGCGGCCACTTCGCGGTCATACACCTTGGTATCAATCACCATTCCCGCTTCGGCGGGCCTTAGTCCGTCCGGTGTATCGTATTCCGGCACAATGGTTCCGCGCCCTTTTGCGTCTTTCCCATGCATCCACCAATAACGCAGAAGACCGAAAAACGCCAAAAGGGGCAGGAGCCAGAAAAATGAGGGCCAAGAATCAGCCCACCACCACGCGCATCGCTCAAACGATGTCGGCAAATGCACAAAGCCTTTCGGGAAACGCGCGGAGAGCGTGAGATAATCCGTGGCAGTCACCGTGACTTTACCGTCTTCCTTTTTTGAAACGCAATCCTGTGCCTTGGACCCTTCGCGGCCCGTGTAACAATCGACGGCGAAATCCTTTGCGGCAATACCTGCAAAGGACATCGTCGCGGAAGCATCCGGTATCGGCACATCCCAATCCGTTCCCGTCACATTCCAATACACTTCGTCAACGGATGCGCCGTATATCACGGCCCGTTTCACCTCATATGAAATTTCATAAACAAATGGGCCGTCAATCTCCGTGGACGGATCGCCTATTTTGATCACCATGTCCGCTCCCTCGCGATAGGCCTTGTACGGCTCCGTGCTTCCGTTCCGCATGACCGATTGCACGGAAAGAGGCACGGTGAATTTCTTCCCGTCTGCTTTTGTGTATTGAACGGGGATACGGCGAAACAGCCCATGACGCGGCTCAATGAATTCACCCGTCAGCTTTTCTTTCACTTCCAAAACGGCGTCGGGCCGCGCGACAATGTCCGCATGAAAAGACGCGAAGGAATAGCCTCCGCGGCTCGTCATTTGGGCCTGCGTCGCGACGGGCAATAGCAGAAAAAACGCGAGCGCCAACCCCCTCCAGCTACCGCAAATACTTTTGCTTATTCGCCACATGTTCATCATAGGTGCGGGCATAGTGCACACTCCCTTCGGGTGTGGTGAGAAAGTAAAACCAAGGGCTTTGCGTCGGTTCCACGACGGCGTGCATAGCATTCAGTCCCGGATTGCTGATCGGTCCGGGCGGCAAGCCTTTGGATGCGTACGTATTGTACGGCGATTCGATTTCCGTATCCTTGATGCTGATCCGCGGGGCTTTTTTCCCCGTCACATAATTGACCGTCGAGTCGGCTTGCAAGGGCATTCCCTTTTCAAGCCGTTTGAGGAAAATGCCCGCGACGAGTTTCATATCCTCGGGACTTTGCACTTCGCGTTCCACGATGGACGCAAGCGTGATGAATTCATAAAAGTTCAATCCGTGCGCGACGTGGCCGCGTTCGTCCTCGCGCATGCCGGCGGCAGGAACCTTGATCCAAAAGTTCGTCCACAATGTCCCGACGACCGTCTTCGCTTCCGCCTTCGGATCCAGTCGATACGTGTCTGGAAAGAGGAAACCTTCAAGCCCGATGTCATTGACCTTCCCCCGAACGGACGCGGGAATGTCCGTTCCAAAGGCCCTGGGACCCGTGATCGCCGCATGCCAATCCGCTTTGGTAATAGTTGGAATTGCCGCATGCACCGTCTCGCCGATTTGCGCGGCCGTATAGCCTTCCGGAATGGTCACCTGTGTCTCCGACGCGACGGCATTCGACAAGGTCGCAATAAGTTCTTGAAAATTCATCCCGGGTTTGAGCGAAAAGGTTCCCGCCTGCAGATCTTGCGCCGCGTCATTCAATCGCGCAAAGATTTCGAATTTCTGGGCGCTTTGAATGATGCCGGAATCCTTCAGCTTCGCGGCGATGGCCTTCACCGACTCGCCATGTTGCACGACAAATTGAACGATGCCGGCATTTGAAGACGGCTGAACGACATAGGCATCATGCCAATATCCGCCGACGAGGATGGCGCATATGAGCATGAGGGTTGAAAAGAGGGAGAGAAAGAGACGTTTCATAGAAATGCGCTTAATCCATCCTGCCGCATCTTCGTGACAGCTTCTTTTACACGCGAAGCCTGGTCGCGCCTACAGACGAGCAGGGCGTCGCCCGTATCCACCACGACGACATGTTCCAGCCCGATCACTGCGGCTACTTTACCGCTTGGAACAGAAACAAGGCAATCCCGACTATCGAGAACAACGGCCGAGCCTTTGACGACATTGTCTTCTCCCGCTCTTGTCAATCTCTCATGCACGGTATCCCAAGAACCAATATCGCTCCAGCCGAAATCCCCGCGCAGAATAATGACCTGGTCATGCGCGAGCTTTTCCGTCACCGCGTAGTCGAAAGAAATTTTCGGCAACATCGCGTACACGTCAGCAATGTTTTTTGTTTTGTCATCCAGAGCACCGGCGAAGGACCCGATGATCGTCTGCATCTCGCGCAGTCCCTTCCCCAATTCCGGCGCGTATTTCTCTATCGCCGTCAAAAACTTCCGCGGCGTCCACATATAATAATTCGCATGCCAAAGATAGGAGCGATCCTTGAGATAGGTTTCCGCGGCGGCGGCCGAGGGCTTTTCCGTATGTCCCGCGAACGCGAATGTCTCGATGCCGTCATGCGTTTTCATCTTGACGCCAATCTTGGTGTAGCCCAGAGCGGTGTTTGGAAAAGTCGGCGTAATACCGATATCCGCGAGCTTGCCCGTTTTCTCCACGATGCGGCCGCCCGTTTCAAGACAGCGCAAAAACAATTCTTCATTGCCGATAAAGTGATCCGAAGGGACAAAGACAAGCGGTTCATCGGGCGCGATCCGCTCGAGCATGGCCGCCGCATATCCCATGGCCGGACCCGTATCGCGCAATGAAGGCTCGATGATGAGTTGATGCTCCGGAAAGTCGGGAGCATGCTCGGCAAAGAGGCTGCGCAATGGAGACGTTGTGACGGCGTAAATTTTTTCCGCGGGAAAAAGCCGAAGCAGCCGGCGATACGTGTCTTCGATGAGGGTGCGATCCCCGACCACATCGAAAAACTGCTTCGGGCGGCGCTCGCGGCTCATGGGCCATAATCTGGTTCCTTTGCCTCCGGCGAGAATGACGGCCATCATATATTACAGAGCGCCTGCCCATGTTAATCCCAGCCACAAGATCGCGAAGGGACCGGCCCATCCCAAAAACAAACCGAGGAGCGCGCCGGCCAAAATGTCGCTCGGATAATGGACGCCGGCATAGACGCGCGAAGCTCCGATGAGCATCGTCGCGACGACGGCCTCAAAAAAAGCGAGAAGGGCAAGGGGGCCGTTCATGAGATGGAATATCATGAGAGCAAGCGCGGACGCGATCGCCGTGTGCGAAGATGGAAATGACGGCGTGGGCGTCCAAAATGTCGCAAGCGGCTTTTTGAAAAAGGTCAGATACGGACGGGGACGTCGGATCAGGGTCTCCAGAAGCGTCGAGAGACCCCAAGCCAGGCCAGCCACGAAAAGCACGATGCCAATTCCGATCCATGATTCTTCCTCAAAGACGAGATGGAACGGATGAACCGAACAGACGGGCGCATCAGAACAACCCGCGGCAAGAATGGCAGAAATAAGCAAGATAAAGATGAGATGACGCGCGCAAAACACGGCGATTTTATCCAACCACGGATATTTCCCATGGAGGGCGAAGGCGGCGGCGGAAAGGCGGTGGTCGATGGTCATAGGCAGGCCTGTCGAGATGCCTCAAGCGCCGCTTCGCGTCGCGCGATATCTCCCATCACGGCTTCTGCGTCTTTTGGCGCAAGGAAATTTTTATTTTTAAAGGCGCAGAAGTCGCTGATTGGGCACATCCAACAACGCGGCCTGCCGGGCATACAAACGTAGCGGCCAAATTTCACAAAGACTGAATTTACCACCGAATGCAAGCGCGGCGGGACAAGGGCGAGCAGGGCCTGTTCCGTCTTCGTTGGCGTCGACGTCTTGACCCAGCCCAATCGATTTGTCACGCGATGTACATGGGTATCCACGGCGATAGCCGCCGTGTCAAAACACGCGACAAGCAAAACGCTTGCTGTCTTGCGTCCAACGCCCGCGAGGGACAAGAGCTCGTCCATAGTGCGTGGCACTTCCCCACCGAAACGCGTGACGAGAACCTCCGCCATCTTTTTCAGGTTTTTCGCTTTCTGGCGGAACATGCCGATGGTGGAAATCTTCGCGCGAATGGCCAAGACGTTCGCGTCGGCAAGCGTCTGCGGCGTCGGGAATGCGGCGAAAAAACCGGGGAGGAGTTTCAACACCTGCTCGTCCCGCGTGCGGGCCGACAAAATAACGCCGACAAGGGTGCGATATGGGTTTTCAAGTTGCATGGCGCCTGGATTCGGAAATGCGCGCTTGAGGATTTTGAGGACGGTTTGAATTTCTTTTGATGCTATTTCCATATATTCTCATTTAACCCCTCCCTACCTCCCCTTAAAAAGGGGAGGTGACGCGTTTGAAATGAGCCTCTTCCTACTTCCTCTTGGAAAGAGGGGGTTGCGCGTTTGAAATGCGCCTCTCCCTACTTCCTCTTGGAAAAAGGAGGGACGCGTTTGAAATGCGCCTCTCCCCCTTTCCAAGGGGGAGTTGGAGGGGGTTGCAAAGCTCGTTCTGGATAAAAGCAATGACATTGGTTAAATCACATCGAACTTGTTGATTAGTCACATGGATTATTCGAATACCTTGTGAACGGATAAATTGATCCCGTCTATGATCAGAAGCGATAGCATCTGGAAAAAAATGACTGTCACCGTCCACCTCAATAACAAGCTTGGCTTGCGGGCAATAAAAATCTACAACATACGGACCTATTCCATATTGCCGTCTGAATCTCCAATGATCTAATCCGCCACGACTGATTATTGACCAAAGCCCGCGTTCAGCAGGTGTCGGATCTTTTCGCAATATTTGGCGGAGTTGTTTTTGTTCAGAGCGGTTAAATATTTTTACCATATCTATCATTCATTTAATTTGAACTGTGCAACCCCTCCCTACCTCCCCTTGGAAAGGGGAGGTGGCACTTTTGAAACAAGCCTCTCCCTACCTCCCCTTAAAAAGGGGAGGTGACGCGTTTGAAATGCGCCTCTCCCCCTTTCCAAGGGGGAGTTGGAGGGGGTTGTGTGTTTGAAACGAACCTCTCCCTACAATCTAAATCAGTGCCTGCCCGCCCATTTGCGGCGGTTGCGGCAAACCCATGACGGCAAGAATGGTCGGCGCCACATCCGCCAGCATGCCAATCGGCGGCATGAGCGACAAATCCCCATTGGGCACTTCCCCAGCGATGGAAGGCTTCCCTTCAAACGGCTTGCTGATGAGAAGAAATGGCACCGGATTGGTCGAATGTTCCTTGTCTATGTCTTTGGTGCGCAAATTGCGCAATTCTTCCGCATTTCCATGATCAGCCGTCAAAAACACGGCCCCGCCCTGCTCAAGCGTCGCCTTCACGATGCGCCCGATGCACACATCCACGCTCTCATCGGCCTTGATAGACGCTTCCAAATTCCCCGTATGCGCCACCATGTCCGGATTCGCCAAATTCATGGCGATAAAATCGTAGGCATTGGCCTGAATTTCCTTGACCACACGATCCGTCACTTCCTCCGCGCTCATCGCAGGCGCCGCATCGTAGGAAGCAACTTTCGGCGAAGGAACGATGATGCGCTCCTCGCCCGGAAATGGCTGTTCCTGGGTCCCATTCAAGAAGAAGGTGACATGCGCGTATTTTTCCGTCTCCGCAATATGCAATTGCTTCAATCCCGCTTTTGAAATGACCTCGGCCAAACACATATCAACCACTTCCGGCGGGAAGGCAATAGTCACGGGAAGTCCCGCTTCGTATTCAGCCATGGTCACGGAAAACACGTTTTGCAATGGCCTGCGCGCAAAGCCCTTGAAATCCGGCAGGACAAAGGCCTTCACGATTTCACGCATGCGATCCGGACGGAAATTGAAAAAGATGATCGCGTCGCCGTCTTTCACTTGACCGACGGGTTCGCCAGACCTTGAGCTTGTCCCGTCTTTGGATGAGACTCCGCCAGAGGCGATGGTCTTAGGGTTCACAATCACGGTTGGAACGAATTCCTCGTCATAGATTTCCTTCGTATAGGAAGCCTTGACGGCCGCAAGCGCATTTTCGCTTTGTTCCCCCCTGCCAAGCGCCATGGCTTCATACGCCTTTTGAATTCGATCCCAGCGATTGTCCCTGTCCATGGCAAAATAACGACCAGAAAGCGATGCAATGCGGCCTACGCCGATCTCCTTTATCTTGGCCGACAATGTCGTGAGGAAATCAATGCCCGCATTATAAATGGTGTCGCGGCCGTCGAGAATGGCGTGCACGGCGACATCCTTCATGCCCTGACGCTTGGCCATTTCAAGCAAGGCGTGGCAATGCTCGTCCATGGAATGCACGCGTCCCGCGCTGACCATGCCGATGAGATGCAAGGTGCTTTTGTTTTTTTTGGCATGCTCCGCGGCTTGCAAAAAAGCTGGATTCTCATAGAAACCGCCGGCGGCAATATCGCGATTGATGCGCGGGAAGGTTTGATAGTAGACGCGCCCCGCGCCGATGGCGAGATGGCCCACTTCCGAATTGCCCATTTCGCCCCAAGAAAGGCCGACTTCTTCTCCGGAAGCCCGTAAAGTCATGGCTGGATAGCGACGCACGATATCGCGAAACACGGGCATATTGGCCCGCGTAATGGCATTTCCCTCGCTGTCCGGGGCAATGCCGAACCCGTCGAGAATAAGCAGGATGCAAGGCTTGGGACGAGAAGATTCGGGCATAAGCAATGGAGACAGTATAGCGAAAACGAACCATTTTTTCAAACAAAATCCCGCGCCACGCGCGGGATTTTGATCTCTCGAAAAAACTCGAAAGATTTTATTCTACAGATTCTCCAAGCTGAACAGCGCGTCCTCAAGCCCCGTAATCGGTGCGCCGACAGGCAATGCCTGCCAACCGGCTGCCGAACTGCTTAAGACGTACTTTGATTGGAATTCATTCGCTTTGAGCGCGGCATCCGTGGAGAAAGCGCGGCGGCTTGTCCCTGTGGAATACCATGTGGTCGTGTCGCCCGGCTTCTTCAACAGAGCTCCGTTCGGCCAGGAAATGGCCAGAGAAGCCTCCGTGATATCCGCTCCCATTTTGTACTTGGTAAAATAGGTGGGCTCGACATCGATAATTCCTTTGTTCCAATTGGCTCCGCCAAGCAATTTTGCCGTGGCTTCGTCCTTGATCCAGCGCAGGACATACCCATTCGGCTCAACATAGTATGTTTTTGGATCGCTCTGGATTTTCACCCAGTACATGCCCGGGCGGCCAAGGATCGGCTTGCCAAGAGTTATCGACGCCATGGTGGCCGCATCGATGGTCTGGACCTTGCTGAAATCCGGATACCAGCTGGCATACATCTGGGAATTCGGGAATGGATGCCGTTTGGCGTCCAAACCGACATAGTACACAGCGGAGCTTGTCGGCAATTTGACGAGAGCATCGGCTTGCGCGGCGGCGGGAAGCTTGGCATTGGCTTCCGTGCGGGCAAATACGCCTGCGGGCAAATTGGCCGGCGGCGGCGTTGCGGGCGTCGCGCTTGAACCGGCTATCGTAAACACGCTGTCGCTATCATCCGTTTTTATGCTCGATCCGCTTGCATCGCGGCATTCCGCCCGCACTTTGGCGGATGTCGTTGCCGTGTTCGGCACTTTCCACTTGTACACATTGTTGAAGCTGGTAGAAGTGGAAATGCCTGAATCAATCGTGCCCCATGTTTTTCCGCCGTCAACCGAATACGAAAGGATGGCATTCGTAATGTTTCCGCCCGATGCGGACCACGTGAGGTCCTTCACATCGCCGGCTTTCAATGTTTCGCCCCCATTTGGAGCAATGACCTTACAGGTTGGGGCTGGGGCCGCCGCGGCGCCACCACCTCCACCACCGCCCCCACCACCCGCGCCGCTTCCACATACGGTGAGAGACGGAGTGATGGTGAAGGATTTAGGACCCGTATCGCCGATGAAGTGAACGACGTTCGCTCCACTGACGACATTGCATTCTGAAATATTCTTATCATTATTGAGCTGTTGTTTCCCCGGGACACTAAGCGTAACCGTATTGCCGGAAGCGACCGTCATAACGATGGTGGTCGGGTTCACGGTAAAAGTGTCGGCGGCGGATCCGGATTTCACGGTGATGGCAAGGTTGCTTGTACCCGTCATGACGATGCTCGTATCGGAGCTGAAGGTCACGATGTCCACCGCCTGCGCAAGGCCTGGAAGGACAGTCATGCTCGAAAGCATGACTGTCGTCAGGGCCGCAATGATCCGCGCACCCACCCGCCATGTCCCTTCGCGTGCAAATTTGTTCACATGAGACAAGGTTAAGAGAGAAGGCTACGGATTATTCGATACAGATGTAGTTGAACGACGTAGTAGCTGCCGTAGATCCTGTTGGCGCTGTAATGGTCAAAACTGTACTAGTGGCTACAGCGAACCAGGTAGCACTAGCATTGGTTGCTACAGTACTTGCTGCCGTTGTTGGACTTACTACACAAATCGGAACCCCATTATAAGCCTTATAGAAGGTTACCGTTATGGTCTGGGCGGTTGTACACTGACCGGAGGTGACATTTCCTTTCATATCTGTCGAACCAGTCGTGATTGCTGGCGTGGTACAAGTCCCGCCAACTGTTGGAATGGTCTGTGTCGAAGCCAAGTGAGAACCTGCTTTATTACCAGCAGCGATTACAACCCTTCCAGTTCCATCACTAGCTGCTGTATTTGTACCTTGCCCAAGTGTCAGTGTGATACTTCCACCAGTCTTTGTTCCGACAGCGGTCGCTCCGGCATTACCAGAAGTAATCGCCACATCTCCAGCACTACCATTCGTTGTTGCACCGTTAGCACCATTACCAGCGATAAGGCTAGCATTACCACCAGCGCCTCCAATATTGCTTGATCCATTAATTGCAGTGGCACCGTTACCAGAGGTAAGAGTTATAGCTCCACCTGCGCCACCTGTGTGAGCGGCGCTTGCATCAGCACCGTTTATCGCTGTACCACCACCGCCATTAAAGATAAGTGCGCCTCCTGCACCGCCCACTTGCGCGAACCCACCATTTAACGTATTTCCACCAGTACCACCAGCCAAGGTAATGGATCCACCCACACCCGATGCAGTTGCGCCCGTATTAGCGCCACCTGTTCCACCAGTGATTGAAAGAGCACCACCAACTGCTGGTGTACCGGCAGCAGCACCCGTATTTGAGCCACCAGTACCTAATGTCCAAGAAATGCCACCACCATTGCCTGCGGTTCCTGTAGTGGTATTACCACCGTTACCAAATGTAACGGCTAGGTTTCCGCCAGCGCCGCTGGCTTCAGCTGCATTTGAAGTGCTCCCATTTCCCGTAGTTAATGCAATATTGCCACCAGCCAATGCCGAGGTAGCGGCCGATGCGCTGGCCGCACTAGCTATTATGTTAACAGCGGCACCTGCGGCACCTGTTGAAGTGACACTCGTAGCGCCCGCCTGAATTGTTATGGCACCTGGAGCGCCTGTGCCAATAGCCGCACCTGATTTAATCGATACTGTTCCTGAACCAGCGTTTCCGGTAGCAACAGCGTTCGCACTTTCAAATCGCATGTTTCCCGTAGCGCCATTAGTTGGGGTTCCGGAAAGAATCGTTACTGCTCCGGATGCACCTGTGAGAGTTTGCGCACCACCGGTGATTGTAACTGCACCGCCTGCGCCAGTTGCACCTGCGGCACCACCAGCAATAGCTACAAGACCACCAGCAAAGGCACCACCACCTACGCCACCAGTAAGATTGATGGCACCGGCGTCTGCATCTGCATCAGCCGAAGCGTTAGCGTTACCAGCAGTTATTGCGATTGCACCTGCTGTTGCCGTACCAGTTGCATTACCAGATTTAATTGTCACTGTTCCAGATCCACGGTTTGTACCAACAGCAGTTGCGCTTTCAAAACGCATGGCACCAGAAGGTCCATCAACTGGGGTTCCGGAAAGAATCGTTACTGCTCCGGATGCACCTGTGAGAGTTTGCGCACCACCGGTGATTGTAACTGCACCGCCTGCGCCAGTTGCACCTGCGGCACCACCAGCAATAGCTACAAGACCA
>Ga0209515_10001235_pt1 | contig 43773 bp, 51 predicted proteins | sample Subgroupgradi54m_FD_187454 | JGI IMG/M metagenome (GOLD analysis project Ga0209515, IMG submission 187454) | Subsurface groundwater microbial communities from S. Glens Falls, New York, USA - GMW60B uncontaminated upgradient, 5.4 m (SPAdes)... ... | reverse complement strand
TGTTTCTTTTGTTTTTCATCCATATTATCTCTAAGTCTATCCACAATTTCTCCCTCTAATTTTTTACTATCTTTTTCCCTCAATTTTACATAAGTCTTTAATCTTTGAACATCAGAATATTCTTGCATTACTTTTTTAAGTCCAGGAGATTCTTTAATCATTTTTTCTAAGCTCTTTACATCATTTTCACTAATCAAATTGTCATCTAAAGACTCTAGTTTTGTTCTTTCTCTTTTCCCTATTTTTTCAGTCATTAATAACAAATATTGTCTTTCAGTCATTTTAGGAAAAGAGGCTTTTTTTTCAGAATAATGTCTCATAAGTTTACTATAATGTTCAGGTCTTTCTAATTGTAAATATTCAAAAAAATCTTCATACATAGATCCTCTAACATTAATCGCCATTTTATAATCCACAAATTATAATATTTAAAGCTTTCGTTAATTAGTAATTATAAAGTAGTATCAAAATTATATTTCTCTAACTATCTCTTCTAATTCCCCAGCTAGTTCTTCTATCTTTCTTTCGTTGTAGCCTATTCTTTCCATAACAGAGGTTCTTCCTCCATAGTGCAGAGAAATTGCAGATGTTAAACTACTTTTTCCCATTTTACATAGTATACTTTGCGATGGAAACTCTCCATCATTTTCCCCAATAGCGTTATTCATTTCTTTTTCAAAATTCTCCCAATTTTTGTAATATCCATTACTTTTCTTAATAATCTCATATCTCATTTTCTTTCTTACAATATTGAAACCTCCGTGATATAGAATAGCAGGGTTAAGTCTACCATAACTTAATTTAGTGAGTGTTTTTTGAGAAGGAAATTTCCCACGATTCTTTCTTATTGCTTGTTTTAGATCTCTCTCTAAATTTTGCCAATCTTTGTAGTAACCATTAGACCTTCTTTTTAGATCATATCCCATTTTTTCTCTCGCATTAAAAAATCCTCCATGATACTTGCAAATAGCACCAGGAAGAGAACAATATCTTAACTGTGCAAGTCTTATTGAACTTGGAAACTCTCCATCATTTTCCTCAATTGCTTTCTCCAATTCCTTTTTAACATTTTTCCATTGTTTATAATATCCCTTTGGTTTTTCTACAAGATTATAACCCATTTTTTTTCTTACAGCTGGATATCCTTTTTGATGTCTGCTGATTGCCTTAGATAAATCTCCTCTTCCTAATTTTAAAAGAGTTGGAAGACTAGGAAACTCTCCATCATTTTCCTCAATAGCTTTATTCATTTCTCTTTCAAAATTCTCCCAATTTTTATAATATCCTACAGGCCCCATAACCAAATCGTATCCCATTTTTTTTCTTACAACCCTAGCGCCTCCATGATACTTGTAAATAGCATCTCCAAGTGTAGAATACCCAAGTTCACATAACCTATCATGAGGGGGAAATTTCCCACGATTCTTTCTTATTGCTTGTTTTAGATCTCTCTCTAAATTTTGCCAATCTTTATAGTAACCATTAGACTTTCTTTTCCCTATCATATCTTCCGCACAATCTCCTCTAATTTTTCAGCAAATTTAACTTGCATTTTTTTATTATACATTATCCATTTTTCTTTCTCAGTCATTTTCTTTCATAATCAATCAATTTTCATTCTGTTTAATATTGCATCTAATGGCGTTCCTCTTTCATTTTTAAATTCATCAGAATGAACTCTATGAAATTTGTATGTTTTTACTCCCTCAGTTAAAGAATCCACAAGTCTCTCTCTTCCACCTCTCCCAGATAAGCAATATTTCCCATCATAAACGCTAAAACCGCCCTCTACCTCAGACCATACGTTACAATCTGAATCTTTTTTTCCTGCAATAATGTAAGCTCCTCTAAATTTACTTTTTCTTCCATCAGACATATATCCTTTAAAAAAGCCTTTTAAGAAAGGCTTAAATTCATAATAAGGCATCATAGAAGAAATAGTATTGAAATCGTTCATAGTAGTTTTTCTATTTAGAGACGCGATAAAATAACCGTTCTCTTTTAATACGCGATTAATTTCAAGAAACGCTTCTTCCATCTCTCTTTCTCCATTTTTTTGATTTAAATAAAATAAACTATACGAAGCAGTTACTAAATCGAATTTTTTATTTTCAAACGGAAGATTAGTCATAAATCCTTGTTTGGAAGGCCCCAACCCATATTGTCTACAAACATCAAGCATTCTTCTATCGAGATCCAAATTAGTCATTTCTCTTTCTAAAACTCTAGAAACCACTCCCGTGCCACAACCGACATCCAATAACTTTTCAAATTGACGTCCCTCTTTTTTTTCTATTCCTTCAATAACTCTTCTCATCAACCTTGCAGTATCTCCTGCAGAAGTATCTAAAATTCTCTCATCAGCGTGAGCTTCTAACATAATTCTTGATTCTTCATTAAAATTACCTTTTCCAAGACTTGATTTATATAATTCTCTTTCTCCAGCCCCATATAATGTATGGCCTTTCACTGTAAATTCCTTCATCTTATTTCCTGCAAAACTTTTTTTGCTTTTTATAGGAAGACTTCGAAAAATTCCTATTTTTTGAGCTGATCTAACACTTGCAGGATTCTCCTCATTACAATACATAATCATTCTTTCGGCTTCATCTAATGGAAGAGCATTCCTAATTTTTTTTCTATCAATTTTATCTTTCATTTGCATAATTTCATAAATATCAAAATCAATCAACGTATCTCTCCAACCTTTTGGGAATACAACACCATATCTTTTTTCTAATCTACCGCTTTCCCTTATTTCATTCATTTTTCCTTTAAGCCATTCATTTTCTCCCAAGACAAAATAAACATCTACTTTTCCTTTTTGTCCAGGCCTATAAGGGCGTCCAATACATTGATTTAATTGTCCGTGGTTAAAGGGTTCTTCTAAAAATAATAATCTAACATTTCTTTCTCCAGCAGTACAAGGAACTCCTTCGCCCATAGTACGAAGGCTATTTGCCAATACTTTAATTTCTCCATCTCCAAATCTCCTTGAAATTTCAATGCGTTTATCAACATCTTTAACATCCCCATTAATCATAGCTACTTGATCCTTACCATAAAAATTCTCTAAAAATTCTAATAATTCTTCACTGATGCCTCTTTTAAGATGGGTATATGTAATTATACTATCATCCTTAGGAAAACTCTCCAGCAAGGCTTCTAAATCTGCTCTTCCTTCTTTACTTCTTAATTTTCCTAGAAGAAGATGTTTCCTCATTTGAGAGATTTTATGCATAATACTCAAATCACCATTTTCCCAAACATTTAGATAACGTTTTGCATAATAACTACCAATATCACAATAAACAGGAGAATTAATCTTCAAGGTAGACAAACCAAATAATTCTTTAACAGTTTCTCTATCTGAATTAAACCATCTTCCAGTTGCAATCATGTCTCTGATAGCCGTAGGATCAGCTTCATTATCATATTCTTCAAGAGGATAATTTTTAGGATCAATAATATGGAGAGCCATACCTAAATCTTCCAATCCATTCTGTCCAGGTGTGGCGCTTAAATATATAAACCTTTTATTTAAAGTGCTCTGCACAAGTCTTTCTATATTTTTTTCTCTTATTTCTCCCCCAGCATTTTGCCCTTCATCTAAAATTATAAGATCTAAATCTTTAGCCATGTTTAAAATAGGGACCATATATTTTTCAGAAGTTGAGCAGCTAAATTTCTCATAATTTATGCTAACAATATCCGTGCCTTTTAGGCCATTTTCTAGATTTCCATTCTCTAAATTTCTAATTCTTAAAGACCTTCCATTATCTATTCCTAATCCTGCAATATAACCATTGATCTCGCTTTCTTCCCAAGCAGTACTAAGAGATTGCTTTGGAGCGATTAATAAAACTTTATGTCTTTTTGCCTTTCCCTTATTAAGTAATCCCAAAACCATAGTACTAACATAAGTTTTTCCAAAGCCAGTTGAATCTGCAAGAACAACTCTTTTCGTTCCATTTTCTACCATTTCATAAACCCTAGTTATTTGTGCGGGATAAGGAACTTTTCCACCTTCTCTCATATCAGAAACTAATTCTTCGCCCCATTGGAATCTTCTTTTTAGTCTTTCTTTAGCCTCTTTGCTAAGTCTTTCCAAAAAAGCCTGGTCAGATTTGTTTTCCATCTTTTTAATGGAATATTCAATTTTTTAAAGCTTTCTATAAATAGTAATTATAAAGTAGTATCAAAATTATATTTCTTTTAAAATCTCTTCGAGCTCAGAGGCTAACTCTTGTATTTTAGCTTCATTATAGCCTATTCTTTCCATAACTGCATATTTGCCACCGTAATAACTATACATTGCTTGATTTAAACTCCCTCTGCCCATTTTAACAAATTCTCTCTGAATAGGAAATAAACCATCATTCTCTTCAATAGCTTCCAACATTTCTCTTTCAAAATTCTCAAAATTTTTATAATAGCCGCTAATTTTGATCTCTCGACTAAAAGTAAATCTTTCCAACCATTTTTCTTTCTTGTTCATATCGTTTCCCTTTTGATACCATCTTCTTTCATCTTTATTTTCACTTTTTATTAAACTTCCGGGGTTTTTACTATCATATTTCTTTTTTAAACCATAATCTAACCATTCATCATAAGTTTTCCATCTATTGGAAATTATTTTTCTCTTAAAATGAAATTTACTTAACCATTTTTCTTTTTTCATAATAGTCCCTTTACTATACCAACTTCTATCTTCTCTATCTTCACTTTTTTCTAAACTAACAGGACTAAGTTCATTATACCCCCTATTCATTCCATAATTTTTCCACTCATTATAGGTTCTCCATCTTCCTTCAATTCTTTTTCTTTTAAAAGGAAATCTTTTTAACCATTTTTCTTTTCTCATATAACTTCCCCTTGCATACCAGCTTCTTTCTTCATTATTTTGGCCATGTGCCAAGCTTATGGGATTTATTTTATTATATTCTCTTTTAATTCCATAATTTTTCCATTCTTCAAAATTCATAAAGCCACCCACTCTTCTGATAGTTTTAATTTTATCAATTAATCCTCTTTTTTTCAATTCAAGACACAGGCGGGAATCTTTCTTCTGTAATTCTCCCCTAGTTATATCATTACCATGTAAATCAAAAGTATAGTCAATTAACTTTTTATCACTTTTCTCAGAAAAAAACCCAGCAGCCCTAGCTTTTCTTTTAAAAGGAAATCTTTTTAACCATCCAGCAGTAGAATTCATAATAGCTCCCTTGCTGTACCATCTCCTATCCTTTATGTCTTGACTCTCAAATAAATTCATCGGATTGGTTTTGTTATATCCTCTATTTATTCCGTCAGCATACCATTGATTATAATCTTCCCATCTAGCCTTTCCCATAAAAATAGACGAAAAATATTATATTTAAATCTTAGCTTTGTAACTATTATATAATTACATCATTGGAAAGATATTTAAACATGTTTTCCATAAAAATTTTATCTTAAGCACATTGTATCTAAAAACAAAATGGAGAATAAAGAATCATCTGATAAGAAATATGAACTATTAAGAATGCCCAAAATAGAAATTATTCTTCCTGAAATGAAATATAGTACTCGTGGCGCACCATCATGGCAGGAAGATTATCTTATACCAACTCCAAAACTCCAAAGATTATTCTGGCCGCCTTATAAAATTGAGTTTAAACTAGAAACCGATATAGGTGCATTTTCTACTTATGTAACAGGAGCTAGTGCTCTAGCAGGGGATCCATGGGCAGGGCATTATATAACAAAAAATATGCGCTATTGGTTTAGAAATCATTTAGAGTTAGAAGTAGGGAGCATATTACAAGCTAAAAAACTGGGACATCTAATTTATAGGTTGGACATATTAGACATTCCACCTGAACAAAACTCTTAAATAACACGCTTCTTTTACTAATCTATGTCTAATCTAGAAAAAGAGATTAAGGCCTACGCGCTTAAAAATGCCTTAGAATTCGGAAAAGCAGATGCCTCAAAAATCCTACCTAAACTATTCCAGCACGGCTTAAAGAAAGAAGAAATTAAAGGAATAATGCCAAAAATAAAAAAAATAGTTGACGAAGTAAACAAATTATCTCCAGAAGATAGACAAACGATATATGCAAATTACGACAAAATAGTAAAAGTTCATGAAGAAAAAGAAAAAACTCTTCCAGAACTACAAAATATAAAATCCAAAAAAGTAATTTTAAGAGCTGCTCCATTTCCATCAGGAGCATTGCATTTAGGAAATATGAAAACCTTCATCCTAAATTCTCTTTACGCAGAAAAATACAAAGGCAAATTGCTTTTAGTTATGGATGACACTATAGGCAGCGAAGAAAAACCAATAGAAAAAGAAGCTTATAGCTTAATAGAAGAAGCATTTAATTGGCTAGGTATAAAATATAACAGAAAAATTATCTACAAATCAGACAGACTTAAAATTTATTACAAATATGCAGAAAATCTCATTAAAAAAAATAAAGCATACGTATGCCATTGTAAACAAGAATTATTAAGAGAAAATCGTGCTAAAGGTATAGAATGTGGCTGCAGGCAATTCCCCCCCAGCATTCAATCTAAAAGATGGAAAGAAATGTTCAAAATGAAAGAAGGATCAGCTGTTCTCAGAATAAAAACTTCCATGCTGCATCCAAATCCTGCTTTTAGGGATCGTGTCTTATTCAAAATATCAGATAGATCTCATCCAAGAACAGAAAAAAAATTCAGAGTCTGGCCAACTCTCGAAATGTCTTGGGCTGTAGACGATCATCTTCTAAAAATAACTCACATAATAAGAGGAAACGATCTAGCCATTGAAAGCGATATGGAAAAATATCTCTGGGACATATTTAAATGGAAGCATCCAGAATTAATCCATACAGGGTTTCTAAATATTGAAGGCGTAAAACTCTCAAAATCTAAAGCAAGAGCAGAAGTTAAATCCGGCGAATATCTGGGCTGGGATGATCCTCGAACCTGGAGCATGCAAAGTCTAGCAAGAAGAGGAATAACACAAGAAGCTATTAAAGAATTTATTAAAGAAATAGGTCTAAACAGACACGACATCACAGTCCCTATAGAAAGTCTATATGCCATCAATAGAAAAATTATCGACGCAAAAGCTTCAAGATATTCTTTAGTCGTAAAGCCAGTTAAATTATCAATTAAGAACTCTCCAGACATAAAATCAATTGAAATCCCATTGCATCCAGATAAAGAAGAAAAACGCAATGTAAACATAAAAGATATCTATATATCAGAAGAAGATTTTAAGAAATTTCAAGGAAAAGAAATCAGGCTTCTTCATCTTTACAATATAAAATTCGACAAAGAGGTTTTATTCGCCTCTTTAGAAAATAAAGACATCCCTAAAATAAACTGGGTTTCAGATTTTGTTGAAGTAGAAGTCTTAATGCCAGAAGGAGTATGGAGAAAAGGAATTGCAGATGCAGATATATCAAAATTAAAAAAAGATTCAATGATTCAATTCGAAAGATTCGGATTTGTCAGATACGATAGCAAAAAGAATATTAATGGCAAGGATATTTATCGATTCTGGTTTGCTCATAGGTAAATTTAAACCGGTCTATTTTCTATCTGTTAAAAAAAGCTTGCCAAAAATTAAGAATATTAGAATACTAACAATTCCAGTCAAATATTCTGTAACAGTATAATTTTCTCCAATTTTAAAAAGATCGTGAAAGATAAGAAAATCTACAACTACTAAAATCAACATAATTACAATTGCCAAAACTCTTAAAAATAAATTTAAAGAAAGATAAAAATAAAAGTTTTGGTTTGCTCACAGATGAAATATAATTTCCATTATACTAATTTTTAAAAACATATTGTTTCTCTTGTTTCATGGAAAAAAAATTTAGGCTGGAATTAATTCTAAAAGATAAAGAAAGTAAAGTGGAAGAGAGATTGAATTTATATGGGCGAAGCATAGGTTTTGGCAGGATAATGGATAATCTAATAAAGTTCAGAGGATTATTTATAGGCTATTACGAAGAAGAACCCTTTGTTAGAGAAATAAAATATTTCAAAGAACAAAATGTTCCTGAATCTAAATTTATAGCAGAAATTTTTTTAGATAATAGTTTAATAAATACAAAGAGAGATTATGTAGCTAGCCATTCAATACCTAAGATAGAAATCTTAACTTTCCGCAACACCACAGAAAAGCTATTGAAACGAAGCTCTGAGATAGAGAAACTAAGCCAAAAAATCTTGAGCGATGTAGACTTACGGTATTCTTATAAAGAGTGGAGAGGCTTAATGCCTTTAAACGGAGCAATAGACATACTTTTTAATAAGTATCAAAATCATCTTAGATAGCTTCAGTAACGCTTAAAAACGTCTATTTGCTTAACTAGAAAGAGGGAAATATGAACTTTTTATCTATATCATTATCTGCTTTTATTATAGGATTTTTTTCTTCTATAATATCTACAGGCCCTGTAAATTTCCTAGTTGTAAAAAATGCTTTAGTAGGAAAATACGGAAAAAGCTTTTCAATGCTCTTAGGAGCAATCATAATGGAAGTTATTTATTGTACTCTTGCTCTAACTGTAGTTAGTGCAATTTTTCTAAACAGCAATAAAGTTCAGCTTTTCTCTAGAACCGCAGCAATTTTGATATTTCTTGCAATAGGACTTTATTTGTATAATCTTGATTTAGAAAAAGAAATATCAAAAACAGTAAGTCATTTAACAAAAAGAGAAAAAACAAAATCTTTCATCGCAGGATTTATATTAGTAGTTTTAAACCCCACAATAATACTAACATGGTCTGCCGCAATAACTGCCCTAATTTCGTTTAATATAATTGATATAAATAACATTTCAGATGTAATATTATTTGTCTCTTCTGCAGGGATAGGCATGATTATTGGAGGCATTTGTATAGTCTCTTTGATTAAAGCATTTAAGATGAAGCTTTCAACAAAAGTCATAGGAGAAATAATAAAAGGATTAGGTGTGTTCTTAATGACTATCTCTCTTTATTTTATATTAAGAACTTTCTTTCATTTTTTAAAAGTGAAGCTTTAAAAAGTAATTCTTTGTTTAATTATTAGGCCTCGTAGTCTAGTGGCAAAACAGCTCGTTTACACCGAGCGGTCGGCAGTTCGATTCTGCCCGGGGCCATTAATACCTTACAATTTACAGTCAGAAATAAATTCTTTTGTTATATAAAATGTTCTCGAAGCAACTTTCTTAAGATGATGTGAAATAGATTTTCTATTTCCAATTGCTACATAAACAACTTTCTTACCAAAATTTATTGCAGAACTTACTGCTCCAGAAAAGTCCCCATCATTTGAAATTAAATAAGCCTCATCGTAGATTCCTTTTTGTACATCTAATGCTAAGTCTAAAGCTAGATTAACATCGCTTGCCTTTTCAACATAATATGATTCTCCATCTTTTTTTCTTTTTTCTAGTCTACCAAAGACAATGTTTAATTTTTCTATTCTCTTAAGTTTTTCAAAGAAACTTTGCTGTTCAGCATACATTTTAAGATTGCTAAATTGTTCCACAGAAGCAGTATAATAACTAATCTTGATTAATTCATTATTTCCAATAATTTTTTTGCATAATTTTTCAATATCTATTTTACAATTAAATGTCTTTTTTATAGAAAAATAGAGGTTACTTCCATCAATATAAATAACTATCCTTACCTTTTTAGAATCCTCTTTCATATGAAAATGGTAACATAGGATCCTTTTACAGATCCTATGGTGTTAATTAATATTTACAGCAAATTCTATATTATAAGCTTTTCGGTAGCTTTGTCCGCAGTTCGATTCTGCGATGAGCCATTCTTAGTTAATTATTTAAATTCGTTCCTCTTATATCAAGGTATTTGACGAAAACCTTGCCCTTTAAGGCAAGGTTGTATCTTGAGCACAAGAGAATTACTTAAGAGTGTAATTCTCTGTGTAGAAAAATCCATAGAAGATTTTTCATGCATCCAAAAGTCCCATACGCAAGGACTTTTTGACAATAAAAATTAAAGAAGAAAATGAATAAAAAAGAAATCGCCAATGGTGTGGTACATGTAGTGCCAGTAGATTTACGAAAGACTCTTACTTCTGACCAAGCGGCGCTAGCAGCATGGGAGGATCTTACACCTCTTGCACGCAATGAGTGGTTATGTTGGATTGAGAACGCCAAGCAAATGGAGACGAGGAGTCGTAGGATCGAAAGGACGCACACAGAGCTTATAGAAGGAAAACGCAGACCTTGTTGTTGGGCCGGCTGTATTCATCGAAATGGACATGGAAGAGCCAAAAGATAATTAAAATTTATAATTCTTAAAGTTTAAATATCTAAAATTTATATAATCTTATGCAGAAAATAAGACCCTTCTTATGGTTCAATGATAAAGCCGAAGAGGCCGCAAGATTTTATGTTTCTCTTTTTAAGAACTCGAAAGTTATAAGTGCTAACCCTATGTTTGTGATATTTCAACTAGAAGGGCAGGAATTTTATGCTCTTAATGGTGGTCCGAAATTCAAATTCACAGAGGCTATATCGTTTTTTGTGGACTGCGAGACGCAGGAAGAAGTGGATAGATTATGGGAAAAACTCTCAGAAGGTGGAAATAAAGGACAGTGTGGCTGGCTTAAAGATAAATACGGAGTGTCGTGGCAAATTATCCCAACAATTTTAAGCAAACTATTACAAGATAAAGATCCTCTGAAATCAAAAAGGGTCATGGAAGCAATGCTTAAAATGACTAAAATTGACATAAAAACTTTAAAGAAAGCTTATGAATAACAATAATCTAACACAGGCCTCAAAAATATATAGTCTCCTTCTATATGTTGCTGTCATTGGAAATGTGGCTTATATTCTTTTTCTTTTATACAATGGGATAGATGAGGGATTCAAAAATATTGGTCGTGTTCAATCGATTGCTCCGATAGGCATGATATTTTTACTTATCCTAAATATTTTTCTTTTATATATGAAAAAGAGACAAAAATAAAACCTAAAAAAAGGCTCGCTCTAAAAAGAAAATTTCTGATAATGTCGCTGGTCACTTTTACAGAAAGATTTAAATAGTTATATGGATCCTATAATCATATGATAAGTAGAAACATATTAAATCATATGCACCATCACGGACTTGAAGAAGGAGAATTATATGGAGCATATAAAATTTTCTTTGGTACACTATGTTCAGAATCTCGACTAAAAATAATAAATCTCTTAAAATCTGGAAAAAAAAATGTCTCTGACCTAATGAATGAATTGAAAGCAGATCAAACTACTGTTTCACACGATCTGGCTAGATTAAAAAGATGTGGATTTGTTAATTCGGAAATAGATGGAAAATATCGCTATTATTCACTTAATAAAGAAACAATAAAACCACTTATGGATATAATTGATAAACACATGAACCAATTTTGTATTCATATATTGAAAAATAATAAAGAGGTTACAAAAGAATGAAAACTGAAAATTTGATATTGACTATTATTATAGCCTTGCTTGCCATATTTGCAATTAGCGCTTTATTTAACTCTTTTAGCTATGGAAATTATGGTTACGGCATGATGGGAATGATGGGCAATTTCTTCGGCGGATTTGGCTTCATGTGGATATTTGGCTGGTTATTCACGATATTAATAGTTGTGGCCCTATTATTATTTATCGCCTGGCTTGTCCAGCAATTACAGCATCCAAAACACGGAAGATAATGGTAAAAGAAACAAATTTAGAAGGTCAGGTAGTTTACAAGTGTGAAAAATGTGGCTGGCTATATGAGGATAGAAACATCGCAGAAAAATGTCAGGAATGGTGTGACAAGCATAAATCATGCAATTTAAAATATCAAAAACATGCAATAAAATTATAAGATGAAAGGAGATAAACAAATATGACAAATAAATTAATGCCCTGGAAGATTGGCGTCACTTTGGGATTTGTATTTGCAATAATCTCATTAATATGCGCCATTTTATTTGCTATTACTCCAGAATCAACTCTAAATTTAGGAAATAATATTTTCCATGGATTAGACTTAACTAAGATAGCGAAGGATATGTCTTGGAATTCAGCAGCAATTGGACTTGTAGAAATCTTTATCATAGGATTCGTAGGCGGATGGTTATTTGGAGTTATTTATAACTTAATGAATAAAGGAGGTAAAAAATGAAAAAACTAAAAATGACTATTCAAGGTATGCATTGCGGAAGTTGCGCCGGAAACATTGAAAGAAGTTTGAAGAAAATTGATGGCGTTAAATCTGTTTCTGTAAGTATGATGACTAACAAAGGCATTGTCGAATCTGAAGACAAGGTTTCTGAAGAGGAACTAAAAAAAGCTGTTTCTCGTGCAGGCTACAAAGTTGTCGCTGTTGAGAAAGCTTAATATGATGAACCACAAAGAATCTATAGAAGAAATAGAAATGAGGAGCTGGAAGCGAAAACTCATTGGAGCATGGGTATTTGCCATACCCATCGCAATTTTAATGATGTCTGACCGATTATTCGGAATTGGATTTTTTCCAGAAGGATTAATGGTTCCCTTGTTATTGATACTCGGATTTCCTGTAGTTTTTATCTTTGGATTTGATACATTAAAAGGCGGATTAAAAGGGTTTTATACATTTTATTTCAGCATGGATTCTCTTATAGCTTTAGGAACAGTAGTTGCGTATCTTACAGGAATCTTTAGCTTCTTTAATTTTGTCGCAGACTATTCGGGAGTTTCTGCTATGATTATGGCTATTTTTATTACAGGAAAATTTATTGAAGTAAAAGCAAAGGGCAGAGCAAGTCGGGAGATAAAAAAACTTCTAGAACTAGGTGCAAAGAAAGCAAGGGTTTTAAGGGGAAAAGAAGAAATAGAAATTCCAATATCCGAAGTTAAAATTGGAGATATTATTATTATTAAGCCGGGAGAGAAGATTCCAACAGATGGCATTGTTATCAAAGGTGAAAGTGCTGTTGATGAAAGCATGGTTACCGGAGAAAGTTTGCCTGTTGAGAAAAAAGCAAAAAGTAACGTTATTGGAGCAACAATAAACCAAGACGGAATTTTATATGTAAAAGCAACTAAAGTGGGAAGTGATACTTTCTTAGCCCATATTATTAAGTTAGTTGAAGAAGCACAGGGAACGAAAGTGCCGATACAAAGATTGGCTGATAAGGTAACTAATATTTTCGTCCCAACTATCTTAATTCTTGCGTTTCTTTCTTTTTTGGGATGGATGATTTTTAGCGGAGACATAAGTAAGGCGATTGGTGTCGGTGTTACAGTATTAGTAATTGCTTGTCCTTGTTCTCTCGGTCTTGCTGTTCCTATTGCATTGATGGTTGGATCAGGAATGGGCGCTAAGCGAGGGATTCTTATCAGAAAGGGAGAAGCTATTCAGACAATGAAAAAAGTAAAGATTATTGTATTTGATAAAACTGGAACTCTTACAAAAGGAAAGCCCGAAGTTACTGATATTTCTAGTAAGGGAAAAGAGCAGAGATTGTTAGAAATTGCTGGAAGCTTGGAAAAATTGAGCGAACATCCTATTGCACGGGCAGTAGTAGAAAAAGCTAATTTAAAAAAATACTTATCCATAAAGAAATTTAAAATCTTAAGAGGAAGGGGCGTTGAAGGCATAATAGGGAATAAATCGATTGTTATTGGCAATAGGACATTAATGAACGAAAATAGAATATCTGTTAAAGATTTTGAATCGGATATCGAACAATTTGAGAATGAAGGTAAAACTACTATGATTGTTACAGAGAATAAAAAAGTCTTAGGAGTTATTGCGGTTGCAGATGCAGTAAAAGAAGATTCTATGATTGCAATTAGAGCCCTACATAGAAGAGGTTATAGAACGGTCATGATAACTGGGGATAATGAAAGAACAGCTAAGGCTATAGCAAAACAAGTAGGAATTAATGAAGTAATTGCAAATGTTTTACCAGAAGACAAAGCTAAAAAAGTAGAAGAACTTCAAAGAAGAGGCTTTGTTGCGTTTGTTGGCGATGGAATTAATGATGCGCCTGCCCTTAAGCAGGCAAATGTTGGTATTGCTATGGGAACAGGAACAGATATTGCTATTGAAGCGGGAGATTTAGTTTTAGCAAAAGGATCTTTAATTGGTGTTGTGCAAACTATTGAATTAAGCAAAGCAACTTTCAGAAAAATAAAACAGAATTTATTCTGGGCTTTTGCTTACAATGTTATTGCTATTCCTGTTGCCGTTGCAGGGCTGCTTCATCCAATTATAGCAGAATTAGCAATGGCCCTTTCTTCTATAACAGTTGTTACAAACGCTAATTTATTAAGGAGGTCTAAGATATAATATTATGGAAAATAAACACGTTGGGTGGTTATTAATAGGAATAGCAATATTTGTTGGAATTATGCTATTTTTGTTCAGCAATTCTACTAAAACGGTTTTAGATAATAGCTGTCCCATCATAGCAGAAGGGCATGCGTGTCCTGCTTATACAGCATTAGACAATCAAATGTATTTCGCACTTGCAGTAGTAGGCATTTTAGTTCTTGTAGGGATTTTTCTTATCTTTTCTAAGCCTAAAGAAAAAATTATTGAAAAGACAATTATAAAAAAGGTTGAGAAAAAAGAAAAATTAAAAAAATTTGATATGTCAACCCTAAAATCAGAAGAAAAAAAGATTGTTAACCTTCTTCTCGAGAAAAAAGCTATGTTCCAAGCAGATATTGTGGAAATCTCTGGAATGAATAAAGTAAAAGTCTCTAGAATACTTGACAAATTAGAAGGGAACGATATTATCGAAAGAAAAAGAAGAGGCATGCAAAACATTGTAATCTTAAAGCAATAATCCTGAAACTAGTTACATACAATCATTTAAATAGAAAATTTTTCTGCAATAGGTATGAACTTATCGGAATTTATTAAAGAATTGAACGGAGATAGAGTAGAGGGAGAACTAGTAAAGACTATTTTTTATTCTCTTCTAACTTCTTTTGTATTTCTAGGAATTATGTATTTTATCCAATTTAGAAACATAGACGGTTTCTTAAGCAAATACGGATTTTTTCTTTTCTTCTCCGCTTTGAGTTACGCACTCATCGTTCCTACCATACGACAAGTTAGAGCTTACAAGGAAATGGCATGTATGAGCGGTATGATGGTAGGTATGACTACTGGAATGATTGCTGGGTTTCTTCCAGGGTTTTATGTTGCTTCAACAAATGGTATGTTTATAGGCGGATTCTTTGGAGTAGCTATAGGTATAGGGCTCGGTATTTGGAATGGAAAATGCTGCGGAGTTATGGGAGTCATGGAGGGAATCATGGCGGGATTTATGGGTGGACTTATGGGGGCTATGACTGCTTTCATGCTCTTGAATGATCATCTTAAAGCAACTGCAATAATAGTTTTTGCAATTTCTGCAGTGATGGTAGTAGGACTTAATTATATGATATACAAAGAAATGAAAGAAAATGAGAGAGAAAGAAAAGAAGATCATTTACTAACATTCTTTATCACATTTATTCTTATTGCGATTACAACATGGATTATTGTATTTGGACCACGAAGTGGACTATTTCAATAATGAAACTAGTTGCATACATATATTTATAATATCTAATTGCATTTTTAAAACATGGAAGAAAATAAAGCTATAACTATAAAGAAAAGCAGTACTTGGAAATATGCTACTTTTATAATTATTATGGCAATAGGAATTTTCATGTTTGTTAATGCTAGTGGAGGAACAAAGAATAATCCTGCAACTAAAAATGTTGCAAGTAATGATGGCAATACACAAAAAATAACTTTAGGTGTGAAGAATTATAATTATTATCCCAATACTATTACAGTTAAAGCAGGTCAACCTGTCAGCATAACTCTTGATTCAAGTGTTCAGGGATGTCTAAGAGGCATTAATATAAAAGATTTAGAAGTTCGAGGATATTCACAAAGTCCAGATCAAACAATTGACTTTACTCCAACACAAAAAGGAACCCATAGATTTGCATGTCCAATGGGTATGGGTTATGGAACAATAATTGTTGAATAAAATTTAACATGGTTAAAAAAATTTTGATAGGCAAAAAGGTAATCTATCAATGTGAAGATTGTAAGTTAATTTATGAAAATAAAGAATGGGCTAAGAAATGTGAGGAATGGTGTTTTGAACATCATAATTGTAATATTTCTATAGCGAGTCACAAATTAAATTCAGGATTAAATTAAAAATGGAAAGAGTTTTTAGAAAACCATATGTCTACTGGACAATTGGTATATTTCTATCTTATATGATTCTCAATATCTTGATTAGTGGCTTCTATAAGACAGTTCAATTGATATTTATTTATGCGAAAACTGTTAATTGGGCAGAGCTGACTATATCAATCATTTTTTCTTTAGCAATAGGTGTACTTGTTGCTATCAATGCCGTATATAGTTATATTCTTTACAAAGAACGTAAGAAATGTCTTGAAGGCAATACTTTAACAGGCATTGGAACTTTAGGAGGTTTAGCAGTAGGAGTATGTCCTCTCTGCGTTACAGGGCTATTTCCTCTTATATTTGGAATTTTTGGACTATCCTTTTCTTTAGCAAGTTTACCGTTTAAAGGCTTGGAGATTCAAGTACTTGCTATTATCTTACTCACAACTAGTTTATATCTCCTGATGAAGAAACGATAGTATTATTGTAAGCTATTACCTTAAAAAATAATTCATCAAAAAAGCAAGATCAATCTATTACTTCTTCTTATTCCCTGTAATTTTAACGATCCAAATAATTATAGCAATAATAAGCAATATCAAAAGAATATCAATAAGAATAGAAGTAATACTCTCCCCTCCATATGACTGATTATAAAAGTCAGGATTATACTTTCCATTCATCATTCCTCCGCCCATCCCTCCATAACTTCTTCCCATCATTATATTCATCATTCCTGAATACATATTACTTCTTTCGCCGCAATAGAATATCTTTCCCATATTAATATGTGCTTGCCTTAAACTTTCAGATCCTTGTCCACCTAATTTTTCTTCCATTATTAAGTGAAGTTCACCAGGATGCATTTGCTCCATGTAATAATCTCCAATTTGTTCTAATTGGCTTTCATTAAGTTGATTGCACGGAACTCTATTTTGGATTAATGTCTTTGCGTAGTCAAATTCGTCAGCCGTTACGAAACTAGCAAATGCCAAGAGAACTACAAAGAATCCAATTATTATCAGAGCTAAATTTTTATTCTTCATATTATTCATAGGTAAATTGAGGATTAATAAATATTTATGTAAAAATAGTCATATCACTTATAACATCATCCAAATCTATTTATATAAAAAAAACTTTCTAGAAATATGTCAAAGATAATTTCAATAAATCCTTCAACAGAAGAAATCTATGGAGAGATCGATGAAACTCCAGAAGAAGAAATAGATAAAATTATTAAAGAAGCAAAGAAAGAAAAGAATCTTTCTACATTAACAGCAGAAAAACGAGCAGAGATTATTTCTCATCTTATTGATTTATTAGATAAAAATAAAGATAAAATTGCATTAGTTATGGCAAACGAGATAGGAAAACCTTTGAAAGCAGGCAGACATGAAATAGAAATCGCAAAGAAAAGAATTGAAGCATATTGTAAAAAAATCCCAGAATTTATAGCAGATGAGTTACTATTTGAAGATAATTCAGAAAAAAACATTGTAAGATATGAGCCCATGGGCGTCGCTGTTGTTATCTCTCCCTGGAACGCACCAGTTTTTGTTTCTTTAGCATCAATTATTCCTCAAATTCTTGTCGGCAATAACGTGCTATGGAAGCCTTCTGAATATTCCTCTTTTACTGGCCTAGAAATTTCTAAACTATTTGACGAACTTAAAAAACAAGGGCTTCCAGAAAAATCTTTTCAGACAATCATCGGAGGAAAAGAAATAGGAAAAAAGTTAGTTGAGTCCGATATAGACTTTGTCGCATTGACAGGAAGTACTAAAGCAGGAAAAGAAATAATAAAAAGTTCAGCCGATAAACTCCATAGATTTGTTCTTGAACTTGGAGGGAAAGATCCTGCAATTGTTTTAGAGGATGTAGACATAGAAAAAGCAGCTAAAGAAATAGCAAAAACTGGAACAATGTATTCTGGGCAAGTTTGTTTTGGAGTTGAAAGAGTTTATTGTCATAAAGATATTTATAATAATTTTGTTGAAAAATGTGTAGAAGAGATGAAAAAATTAAAAGTCGGAGATCCTTTAGATGAAAATACAGATTTAGGACCTTTATCGGTAAAATTTCAATTTGAGAAAGTTAAATTACATATTAAAGATGCTTTAGAAAAAGGAGCAAGAACTATTTATGGATGCGAAACACCATTTAAAAAAGGTTATTTTATAACTCCAGGAATTTTAACAAACGTAAATCATTCTATGTTAATAATGAAAGAAGAAACATTCGGCCCTATTCTTCCTATAATGAAATTTGAAACGATAGAAGAAGCGATAAAACTAGCTAATGATTCTGATTATGGTTTAACAGCCAGCGTCTGGACTAAAAATTTAGAAAAAGGACAAAAGATCGCTGAAAAAGTTGAAGCAGGCACTGTAGAGATTAATAGACATGGCATGTCTAAGGCAGGATACCCTTGGGGCGGTTTTAAGCAATCCGGAATAGGAAGGATTTACTCAAAAGAAGCCATTCGCTCTTTAACAAACATTAAGCATATCTGGACAATCAAAACTTAATATTAAACAGTTCGATTTTTCCGCAAATCAAAAAGACGAGTGCCTTGACATTATAATTTAAGCTCTCTTAAACAGAATTGCTTTGACGCGCGAGTCATGCTTTCTAAGTCTGACATTCCAATATAACTCTTAAGAAAGTGACAATAACGAATCGTCCCAAATACATTTTCAATGTCGCAACCTAAAGCTTTAGACATGCTAATGTATGCTTTATAAGTTATTTCTTCAATTAATCCTATCTCCATTCTAAGTTGTTCAATGAACTTCTGTTCAGGTAAAAATGGATCAAAATCAGATCTGGCAATTAAATCTTTTACAAAATCTCCAGATCCATTTTTATCAAGGCTATATGTAACAATTGAAGCCTCATTAGGACATTGGACGATCGTAATATCAACTACAGGTTTAAAAGAAAATCCAGCAAGAAAATTACGTCCCACTTCTTCTTTTACTGGAGCAAATTCAACATCTTCCTTTTTGTAAAGATTCTTAACTTCATTTAATCCGCCAGAATATTTCCCTAAAACTCCTAGCACACATAATTTTTCGTATTCTAGAAAAACTAAATTTTCTTCCAGTGAAACCTTTACATTCATAGATTTTTTATATAAAAATGGTATATAAAACTTTATCTTGATAATAATTGAATCTATCGAAAACATTATAAGTCCGTTTTGTCTCAGAAAAACATGGAAAACAAAAAGTTAGGTATTCTATTAATCATAATTAGTCTTTTAGTAGGAGGAATGTTTATTTATTACAGTTCTCTTCTAATTAAAGAAGCAGAGAACATGGGCTGTTTTCCTAATCAAGATTGCTTTAAAGTCGAAAGTTCTCTAAATTTCAGCCATTTTGCCGTAGGAATTTTCTCTTTCATACTAGCTCTAGGATTTTATCTTATATTCTTCAATAAAACTGAAAAAGCAATTCTAGACAGATTAGAATCAGAAAAAAACAATAAAATTGAAGATGGAAAGTTCGACATTTTAATGAAAGCATTAGATCCTTACGAGCAGAAAGTTATTATCGCAGTTAGAGAACAGCCAGGAATTACACAAAGTACTTTGAGATTAAGAACAGACATGTCAAAAGCTAAATTAAGTTACGTTTTGCAGGAATTAGAAAAGCGAGGCATTGTAAAAAGAATTGAGAAAGGAAAGACACTAGAGATCTATCTAAAAATTTAAAAAGGCCAAATTTATAGGAATTATATGGAAAACACGCCCTTCAATAAACTAGATTCAGTATTGTATGGAGAAATCTATAGATCTGGCCGCAATCAACATGCTTATTTTATTAAAGATATGCTGTATAAACAGAAATCTTTTGTTTGGAATGCACATGATTTAACAAATAACAAAAAAACAGTTCTCTATGCCAGAGACTTAATAGATTTTATTGAAGTAGAAGATCTTGACGTTGAGTCAGAACTCTCAAATCTGAATAGTTTAAAAGAAAATATAGAATCGAAGTTTGAATTTTTATGAATTCTTGTTAAAATAGCCTTATGAACGATAAAAACCACAAAATTCCAGCTTTTAGCCGTTTTTGAGCCCATTGTTCAGACCATAAGTCTTATATAAGATCTTTCAATATTACTTATATGAAAAATCAATTAACTCTCTGGAAAAGAGTATTCTCTAATTGGAACTATCTAATCTTAGGAATTATTATCGCTCTACTTTTTTATTCTCTAAATGTTATCATCGCTGATTATAAGACGCTATTTAGTTTTTATTCTTCTCTAGGATTTCTAGGAACAATTAATTTTTTCTTTTCGCTTTTAATTGGTTTTAAAGAAACAATTAAAATGAGCTCGTATATTAGCCTATTAGTCATTAGTTTACTCTTAGGAATGCTTACAAGTCTTATTTTTTACAAAGCTAACGTTATAAAAGGAAATAGCACTAAAAATATAGGCTTAATTTCTGGAATAGGAATAATTTTAGGCGCATTTATTCCAGGATGTGCTGCTTGCGGAATAGGTTTAGCGTCGGCTTTAGGCATAGGTGGAGCTTTCCTGACTTTTCTGCCTCTAAAAGGTTTAGAATTAAGCATCTTATCTATCCTAATTTTAACAATAGCAATATTTAAAATCTCAGAAGATTCCTGCAAGATTATGTTTAACAAGAAAATGAAAGGAGGTAGGAAAGAATGAACGAGATAAATAAACCGGTAGTTAATAGCCCTGCTATCCAAGGCATTTCAAGCGATACAATAACTATAAAGAAAGATACACTGTGGAAATACTCCACTTTTATTCTATTAGCAGTCTTAGTAGTAGGCGCTTTTGTCTTTTACACTGGTAAAGGTGGCAATATAGCTTCCCCAACAGGAAACGTTGTAAATAACCCTGGACAGCAATTGCCTGCACAGAATGCTAAAGTTCAAGTAAGCGCAGATGATGATGCAGTTTTAGGAGATAAGAAAGCCCCTGTAGAAATAATAGAGTTCTCTGATTATCAATGTCCTTTCTGCAGAAAGTTCTGGACAGAAACTTTCTCACAATTAAAGAAAGATTATATTGATACAGGAAAAGTAAAATTCGTATATAGAGACTTTCCATTAGAAAGTATTCATCCCGCATCTATGCCGTCAGCTATAGCTTTAGAATGTGTTAGAGAAAAGGGCGGAGATGCTGCATATTATAAAATGCATGATAAAGTCTTCAGCGAAGGCAATATCTTAGACGGAGGAACTCCAACTTCACCTGTAACAAAAACAGCTCAATTTGGTCCAACAGAATTAAAGAAATGGGCTAAAGACTTAGGTTACGATATAACTAGCTGTCTTGATAGTAATAAATACAAGAGTGAAGTGCAGAAAGATCAAGCAGACGGTGCTGCTGTTGGAGTCCAAGGAACACCTGCATTTTTCATAAATGGTAAGTTGTTAAGCGGTGCTCAACCTTATAGTGCATTTAAACAAGCTATTGACGCAGAATTGTAAAAAAAAATTTTAATTTTAATTTTAATTTTTTAGTATCAGAGAAAGAAAAAATGGCAGAAAAAGTTACATGCGATATATGCAACCTTACCTTTAAGGACGAGAATGGCCTGGCCCAGCATAAAGAAGCAAAGCATCCAGTAGAAAAAAAGTCCACAATAAATACAAAAAAAATCAGAAATTGGACAATTTTTATTCTTATAACAGGCATAGTTCTATTCTTTCTAATCTGGCTAGTTTCATCAACAGTAAAAGGAATAAACTACTGTAAGGACGCTCCAGTAACAGAAATAAACATAGGAGGTCATACAAATCTAGCTTTGCACCATCATGTTAAGTTAAATATATTCATAGACGGAGTTAAACAAATAATTCCAGCAAACATAGGTATACTGTCAAATATAATGAGACCTTTGCATACTCACGATACTGATAATGAAATACATATGGAAGGCCCATGTAAAAGAGATTTCAAATTAGGTGATTTCTTCGCAATTTGGGGCAAAACCTTTAACTCTCAATGCATCCTAGATAAATGCACTACAGATGGAGGAGTATTGACAATGAAGGTAAACGGCATTGACAACAACGATTTCGATAATTACATTCTAAAAGATGAGGATAGTATTATTATTGATTATATAAGTAAGTAATTTTTAATTGAAAATATTAGGGCCCAGCATTGTCTAAAAGACCATACAGGGCGTATATTATAACATTAGACACAGTTTTTCTCCTCTCTTTAAAATAATAAACAACTAAAAAATTGGGGTGAGAACGCTGCAAGGTTCGAGCCGTTTAATGTCTGTTCAACGACCTGAGGGCATCAGCCCGAAAATGCAATGTGGCACGACTAAAAGGAGTGAGTTTTTTCTTAGGCGTTAAGAAATTTAAATCTCCAATTTAGGGTGGGCGACGGCGCGCTTCTGGAAAAAGAATTTTAATATGTATAACAATATAGAAGAAATAATATAAGAAGAAATAATTAAATATGGAATTTTCCATAAGTAATCAGTAATTGAATCAAAAATCTGATTTCCCCCAGCAAATATAGAAAAAATAAAGATTATTCCTCCAAGTTCTGTCCATGATGTTTTCTCACCAAGGATACATGTTTTTAATCCATTACAGTCATTTGGTCCCCAAATAATCATAACTTGATATGGCACGGGCATTAGTAAAAATATAATAATAGCCAAAATGATTTTCTTCCAAGAGGGTTTAAAAAATTCTTTTACCATATTTAATAATGTAAATATTGAAGTTTAAATTATTTTGCTTTTTATGCGCCGTCTGGGTGGGGGTTTGGCAAATAAGAGATTTAAATTTCAGCCGAAGAAAAAATTTCGTTGAACATTAATATATCTGCTTATGATTTTATAAAATCTTCTATTCTAAAGATCTTAGTTATTTTTTGATTTGATTTTCTCGATTATTAATTTGATATATCCCAAAAAAATTAACATTATTGCTGCTGCACAATAGGAGCATTAGCAGGTGCACTATTATCAATATACTTAATATTTATAACCGCGTTTTTCTTTAAAGATTCATAGAATTTTGGATATTCCAGCTGAAGTTTTTGAGTTCTCAAAGATGTTTTTATCTGATCTTTTACATCTTTCAAAACTAAAGTCTTAGGCGGACTCTTCTTAACAGTCCATATTATATGTTGACCAAATTGAGTTTTTACAATTCCAATATCTCCAGGATTCTGGCTCAATGAAAGATTCTTAAATTCTTCTACCAAAGCATCGTCTTTGCCGAATGTATATTCCCCGCATTTATCAATGCTCGCAGTATCAGAAGAATAATTCTTTACATAATCGCAGAAATTATCCTTGTTAATCTCCTTTAATAAAGATTTAGCTTTTTCTTCCTGTCCTGCAGAATCTAAATCTTTATCACCTATTAATATATGCCTCACTGTAACCTGCTCTCCAACTTTGAATTTGGCTTTATTCTCATTATAGTACTTTTTAGCATCTTCATCACTAATAACTATATTGCTTAATAGAGTATTATTCAAAAAGTTATTTATTGTCATCTGTTTCTTATATTCTAAAACAAGTTCTTCTTCGGTCATATTTTGTTCAGCTAATTTCTGGGAAAATTGCTCTGGTGTTAATCCACTAGAAGTCTTTGCAAGCATAACAATATTTTGAGCCTCACTATCACTAACACCCACGCCTTCTTTTTCAGCCTCTTGATATAATACTTCTCTTTCTATAAGCTGATTTAATATAGTTCCCTTAGTCGCAGTTAACTTATATTGTGCAGGCAAACCATTATAATATCTATCTAGCTGATCCACAGTTATAGTTTCGCCATTTACTGTAGCAGCTACTACGTCTTTTTGTTTATTAGGAGATCTATTTAATGTAAATAGTACAATAACAATTATCGCTACTATCATAACTCCAACAAATACTAAATATTTCCTATTGCTTTTAGGCAAAACTTCCGAACTAGTAGGAATAACTTCAGTTTTTACCTCTTCTTTTTTTTGTAAAGGTACATTATTATCACTTTTAACCTTTTTATTTTCCATTTTATGATTATATGGACTATTTTTTAACTTATATAAATCTTTGTATAATCATGTTCTATTATATTAACGTGTGTTCTGAAAAGGGTTAAAAAGCATCTCTTTCTTTAAATTAGCATGAACAAGAAGACCAAATCTGTCAACGACTATATTAAGGAATATTTTGAAGCCCACCCTAATCAAGATATAGAACATGGGAAAGTTGTGGATTATGTTTTTAAGTTCATACCAAAAGCGAGAGACCCATGGAGAGCTGTGAGAATGTTATATCAAAAGGGTTGGCTTATTCAGATAAGAAAGGGAGTTTACAGAAGAGACCCAAATTATAAAGGACAGGATGTTACTGCCCCCTTTCCTAATGAAATTAGAGAACAAATTTTCAAGAAAGATAACTATCGTTGTGTTGTCTGCGGTAATGGTAGACACAATGGTTATGAAATTCATGCAGACCATATTAAATCACAAGCTAAGGGTGGAACTTCTGTTTTAGAAAACGGACAAACATTATGTAGCGAACATAATTTGATGAAAAAAAGATACGGCGTAATTGAATTTTTGGGAAAGTATTGTAGAAATATGATTGAGAGAGCAAAACAATACAAAGATGTAATTACTGAAAAAATGTTTAAAGAAATTCTTAACATCCTAAAGAAGTATAAAGCGGATTAGTTTATTTTCTTTTGAGATATCTCCCCCTTAACTTTTTCTAGTCTCTTTTTTGCAGTTTCGCAATATTCTTTTGATATATCAATATGAGTAAAATTTCTCCCAGTTTTATAAGATACAATTGCTACCGTTCCAGTTCCACCAAACATATCAAGAACATTATTGCCTTTATATGAATAGAACTTTATCAATCTATAAATTAAGTCTTCTGGGAATGGTGCAGGATGCCCATTTCTTTGTCTTTCTGGTTGTATTTTCCAAAAGCCATCTGAGAAGTCTTTAAACTCTTGCGAATTAATATCTGCATTTTTAGAATTACCTTCTAATTTATCTCCGTTTTTAGTAAAAATCAAAACGTATTCCCAAGATGGAATTATATGTGGGTTTGCCGGACTCTTCCAACTTCCCCATGCTGTTCTTTTAAGCATAGTTTGTTTATACCATATAATCTCAGTTCTAAATTTCATACCTAATTTTCTTAATTGATTTGTAAAATCATGATGGATTGGAACAAAATCTCTTATGCCTGTGGGAGCAATATTTAGTGCAAATCTTCCACCTGGAACTAAAACTCTTTGAGTTTCTTTCCATATATCATTTAACCAATTAAGATAATCTTCATATTTCATTTTATCATTATGATTATCATAGTTCTTGCCAACGTTATATGGTGGAGAAGTTATTGCTAAATGAATACTATTATCGGGCATTTTTTTCATTACTTCTAATACATCTCCATTTAATATTTGATTTTGAAATTCCATCTTATTTTTTATTGTTTAAAGGTTTATCCCAGTAAGGCGATTTGCATTTAGGACAGACAATAGGCACATCTTCACTTCTTGTTATCCATTCATGCTCACATCTTTCACACTTACATTCGTACACGTTTATTTCTTTTTTCATAAGTATTATATTATTACTTACTTTAAATACTTTACTACAGTATATTAGCATACAGAAAGATTTATATATACAATTTACTACATTTAAAAGTAAAATGGCAAAAGAAATTAGGCAAAAGAAATTTTTAACTATGGTCTTAATCTTCTTATTTTCTTATTTATTAAATTTTCTCTGGGAATCTTTTCATGCAATATTTCTTTTCACTTGCTGTCAAAACATGGATGCCCCATCATTTGTGAGGCTTATTAGTTATGCTTCTTTCATAGATGCACTAGCAATCTCAATAATGTATATTACAGTCTCTTTATTTAGCGGATTTTCATGGATAAATAAACCTAATAAAAAAGATCTCTTAATATTTTCAATCTTAGGACTAATAATAGCAATCTGGATAGAATATCGCGGAGTCTATTTATTGCATAAATGGAGTTACAGCTATCTAATGCCTAAAATATTAGGCATAGGCCTTTCTCCTTTGGTTCAATTAGTCGTTACAGGCCTCATAACATTACAGATAGTTAGAAGAATTAGATAACTATATAGTAGTTACAATACAAAGGTTTAAAAGCTAGAAAATTCTACAATTTTTATGAGAGAAATAAAAGATTTAGGAAGTAAAACTTTAGAGTATACAAAGAAACATATAATTGATACTACAGCACTTCTTTCTTCAACAAATCCTTTCTACGGTCTTTTTGAAAAAATAGCTTATGGCATGTCTAATGAAACTTCCATAAACGCGAGAGTGAATATTGCAGAAATGTCGTATCTAGGTCTAGGTTTAATTTTTGCTAAAGGAAGAGATCTATCAAGAAAACTTTTTCATGTAAATGACAAAACAAAAGAATCTATCCAAACAGCTCATGATGGTCTTTATTCATCTGCTTTTAACGCTGCTCTCGGTCCAGTATTATATACTCTTTCAGGTTCACAAGATTGGAAAGAAATAGCTGTAGCCACTTTAGGAAACATGGTTCTTGCATTTCCGACAGGTATCGTAGCAGGTTATGCCATAGATGCGGCTCGTGATTTAACAGGAATCGAGGAATCTAAAAGAATTCCGAAATCTGTAAGAAATATAAATCCAAATTTAAAGAAAACTATCGCTGCAGTGTTAGTAGGCGCCTCACTAGGTTTAATGGCTTTAATTTATAGTTTTACACCAGATAAAATAACTCAGCAAAATTCAACTCAGCAATCAGAGTATAAAGGAGAGACTTCTTTAGATTCTATTTTACAAGAAAATAATCAGGCCAATAAGCAAAATGAGAGAAATAAATAAAATAGTTGTTCATCACACAGGAAGCAGCATATTAGGACCTTTAGATAGTCCTAAATTAGTAAAACTTAGACACAAATATTTGAGAGGTTTTGAGGATATAGGCTATCACTATCTCATAGGCAATGGATATTTAACCGGTGATGGAGAAATTTATCAAGGCAGAGACATAGAAAAAATAGGCGCTCATGCAAAAGGCCACAATAAAGACTCTTTAGGTATTGCGTTAATTGGAAATTTTAATATTAGCAGACCAACAGAAAATCAATGGGAAAGTCTTATAGAACTTCTTTACTCTCAATGTGATATGTATGATCTCAATCCAAGCAATATTTATGGACATAAAGAACTTGAAGGTGCAGATACATCATGTCCTGGAAAACACGTTAATATGAATAGAATCAGAAGAGATGTTGCCATGTATAAAGCAATGGATGAGATAAAGCACTCAAAATTCTTTCATAGAGACATTTTTTTCAATGAAGAAGGTAAACATGAGCCGAAGAATAACTGAACAAGATAAGGAAAAGATTAAGGAATTAATGGGGAAAGGATTAAATGTTTCAGATATAGCAAGAGAATTAAATTTGAACCATAATACTGCTTCTATGTATGTTGCAACTTTTAATAAAGGACTTAATTCTGTTGGAGATTATCAAAATTATCTAGCAAAAAATAGAAGATATGATTCATTTATAGATTATATAGAAGATTGGGCTAAAGAAAAAGGATTCAAATCTTTTTATGAATACAATAAACATTCAACTAAAGAAAGACAGCAAAAACCAAAATATAAAGAACTTGCAAAATTAATAAAAGATAGACTGAAAGAACTTGGGAAAAATCAAAATTGGCTGGCTGCACAATTAGGCATAACTAGGCAATCTGTTTCTTATTACATTCAAGCAAAGTCGTTTCCTAAAGAAGAAATACAAAAAAAATTAGATAGAATTTTACTTATGAATAAAGAAGATTTAGAGGGAAGGGTTTAATAAAATGGAATTTGATAAATCGAGCAGAAGACGGTTTTTGAAAGCTGGGATGGCTGCATTAACTGGAGTAGGCGGAGGAATGCTTCTTCAATTTGCTAGTTGTGAGCAAAAACAAAAATCTGAGAGATTTAATTATAGTATTGAGGATTATGTTAATGCGATAATAGAAATAGAATCTAGCGGAAATGAAAGAGCAGAAAGATACGAGAGGCATTTAAATGATTATAGTTATGGCTTGGGGCAGTTGCTTACAAAAACTGCAAAAAATTTAGAAGTGAGATATGGTGATTTGCCTAGACTTGGGGAGAGTAGAGAGGAAATTAGAGAAAATTTGTTTAATCCTAATGTGAATAGGCAATATGCTCAGAGATTATTTGAAGAGGAACTCGATTTTTATAAAAATACTTTTTTGGCAGTTGCGGCTTATAATGCGGGGCATTTTGCTCCTAGAAATGCCCGCTGTCAGGAGCAATTGAATGATCTTTATGGAACGAATTTGAATAAAGACGGCTTATTTGGAGAAAAGAGCAAAGAGATATTAAAGAAATTTCAGGAAGATTACGAACTAGAAGTTGATGGCAGATTTGGAGAGCAAAGTTATGAAAAACTGCAAGAGGTTTGGCAGGAGAAGAATTCTCGAAAGGAAAATCAAAGAGGGATAATACCTCAAAACAGGATGACTCCTAGGCATGTAGAAAAATTCAAGATGGTCTTAGAAAGGCTTAAAAAGTAAAGTTATAATTAAATTTTATGGAAAATGAGAATAATTATTATGAAAGAAGAAAGAAAAATAGAAAGGCTTATTTAGGTGGGAAAAGGACAGAAGAAGAAAAGCATAAAAGATCTCTGCGAAGAACAGATGAGAAAATATATTATTTAAAAAATTCTATCGATACTATTTTAAATGAGGAGAATGAAATCTTAGATATCTTAAAAATGAGAAATAGGATGTTGGAATTATTGAAAGATATAAGAAATCCTCTTAGTGATTTTTATGATTTTACTAAAGCCATTAGATTACCAATAGACAACTTTTCTGAAAGGTTTAGATATGGAAGAAAAAAAACAGAGAAGGTAGTTAGAGAATATATTTCTAAAATAGATGGGCCGCTTAAAAATTATTTGGGAAATATGATTTTAGGGGTTAATGAATTGTCAAAGATTATTTTACAGCCTATTGACTCTGCTGATATAGAATCTCAAGATTCTTTTAGAAAAGAATTGGCAGGAATTTTGGGAATTACAGATATTAGAGATTATAATGAATTTAAAGATATTATAAGTAAATTGAAAGGAGGGTTAAAAAAGAACTTCTTTGAGAGTGCTGAAAAATATCGAAAAGCTCTTGAATCTAATAAGGCCTCCTTTAAAGAAGAGATGCAATATACTGCTCAATTAAATAATAAATTATTAGAAAAAGAATGCAATAATATAAATGAAGATACAACCAAGAAGATAAATGAATATTTTAGTAGCCTAGAAGGAATGGTTTTATCTTATTGCACATATCAGCTAGAACTGAAAAATGTCAGAGATGATGATTTTTATGCTTTCTTTTTAGATGATAAAGCTTTAAATAAATTATCCATCTTAAAAAGTGAAGATTTTGTAGAAGTAATTGGCTCTCTTAACAGCCTTTATAAAAAAGGAAATATCAAGGAAGATGAGTATATTAGCCTAAAAAAAATATTAGAAAATGAGCTAAAGGAAGAAAAAACAGAGATAGTTGCGAGTGCGGGAAAAGATATTAAGGCAGAAAGTATAGAAGATATTAAAAGAAGAGCTAACTTTATTGCTGATTATAAGATACCTTTAAGCAAAGCTTTAGAAATTGCAAAATTAATAAAAGATGAGAATCTTGCTAGAATTCCAAGAGAACTTGCTTATGGCTTAGAAGGAAATCTTGCTGAACTATTAATTCAAAATAATCCTGAATTATTTTTAATGGATGAAAAGGAAACTGAGAGATACCTTGGTTCTTTTAAAAAAACTAAAGAGCTAGTAAAAAGATTTGGAATGGTTGAGGACTTTGATCCTTATAAATCTCCAAAAAATTTTGCTGGCTTTGATGCACTTGAAGAAACTAGAAGAAGGTTCGGCCAGATGGTAGGAGAGTTTGTTAATACAAGAAGAGAAACTGAGACTCGAGATGATATGAGCGAGATTGAAAGCATAAAAATAGATTTAGAAACTGAAGGATATGATTCTGATTTGGCATTGATAATAATAAAAAGCGGATTTTATTTTCATGGAAAGTATTATACTGGGAGAAATAAAAGAAATATAGAACGTATAGAAGATTCTATAAGAAAATATTTAGGCAGAGAATTTGATCATAAAAGATTTGATAAAGAGCTAAGAAAATTAGTGGCATCTGAAGCAGTGAAATATAAGAAAGGATATAGTTTAAACCCTCATGTGAAGGAGATAAAGAGCGAGGCAGTAAGAAGAGCTATGAATTATTCTCTTACGCATCATCCTCGAGAAGATGATGAAAATGATGGTAATTAACTTGTATTTTAAAAGTTTTGTAAATATTTTCTCATTTGTTCACGCTTTTTCTGATGTATTTTTAAGAAAGAATTTATCTTTTCTATAGTTATTTGTTTAAGTTCAGAAGTCAACATCTTCCCCGATTTATAGTCATTGTAGATTTTTTCTAATTTTTTATCATCTGGCTCAAAAAACATCCTTAAATATTGGAATGAAACATCAATATCAGGATTGCCGCCTTTTTTTCTATGTTCTTCCAACGTGTCTTTTCCTCCAGAAAAAGCATATTTTTTTATTTTTCTTTCTACTTCTTCTTTTGAATCAGTTAAGGCGATATAGGAGTTGGGATCTGAAGAAGACATTTTACCTCCGGATAAACCTGGAGCAAATAAATGATAAGTTGAACTTAATTGAATAAATTTAAGTGATTTAATCCTCTGAGAAATATCTCTAGCCAATCTTATATGCGGATCTTGATCTATCCCAACAGGAACAATAACGGGAAGAACTCCTTCAAATTCTGAAAGTTGAGGATGCAGCATATCAGAAGCCTGCAGCAAAGCAGAAATCATTTTTCCAGGAGTTATCGCACCATAAACTGCCTTAAATTCATTAAACGTAGCATGTTTTGCTAAAAGATTTTGTAGTCTGTAATAAGCATTAGATTTCTTCCCGTCTGTTGATCTAGAGCTTTGAAAATAAATATCTGCTTTTTTCGGATCCAAACCCAAAGCAATGTAATTAAGTATATATTCGTACAGAGCATTTATTCTACTCTCTTCCAAACTCATTGATCTAGCGTTATAAGCTTCTAAGTCTGCAACAGCAATGTAAATTTTAGCTCCCAAACTCTGATAAAAAATCATCTGCTGCGCAACAAGCATATGCCCAATATGAAATCTTCCAGATGGTATTAATCCAGTCATCATAACGAAAGGCTTTTTTTCTTTTATAGCTAAAATTATTCTCTGTATATCTCTATGCGCAAAAACTATTTTTCTTCTAAATAAATGGTTTTTTGTAAATATTCCAGGAAGCTCTCCCATAGGCGTCACGCCAAAATCCTTTACTAATTTATTATAATCTATCTCTCCTTTTACTTCCCACGGAGTAATCGTAAACGAACTCTTTTTCATTATAGTTAATATACAAATATCTTTATAAATATTGCACTGTGATAAGCTGTAAAGTTAGCTGGAGTTAAAAATAGAGAAAGGGACTATGTGTAAATTTACCACCATTTTTGGTCAATTTTTTTGAGAGCAGAAATAGAAACTATCTCCCGCCTTTGTCATATCCCTCAGTCATATCGATGATATCTTGAATAGTTCCAAGGTATTTAATCACTTTTTGTTTAGGTTTACCCTTAATTTTGATTGCTTTAACAATATAATAATATCTTCTTTGTTTGTTCCTACCAAATTTCTTGACTCTTAGGAACATAATTAGTAATAGGCACTACTTTTTATATATAATTGTATATTACAGAATATAAATCTTTATATAATCATAGGCATTTTAATTAATAGGATCTAAAAATAGCTACTAGCCTCTAAAATTTTATCTAGAAATAAGGACTATTTTTTACACATAGCCAGAGAAAAGGAAAGCTTTTTAAGGGGGGGGGGACGTAGGTAAAGTATGAATAAGAAAATTGTTTTGATGATAAGCTTAATACTTTTAGTTGGAGTTGTTGGATTAGTTTTAGCTTCAGAAATTGAGTCAGGTATCGCAATATTTAAAGGATGGAATTTAATTTATGGATTTACCCCAAGTTCACTCAATGGGCAAGGATTTGATTTTTCTCATATTAAGGCAATTTATACTTATATTCCTCAAGAAGGAAAGTATGTTAGAATTTATCCAGCTCCAGAGAGTACGATAATAGAAAAATATGGTGATGCTTATTTTGAGAAGCAAGCTAACTGGGTTTATTCAGATGCTACTGTTGAAGGAGAATTGAATGGACGTGCTCATTTCACAGAGTACTGGTTAGAAGAACCTCTGCCGTTATCTCAAAAGCGGCTATACAAAGGATGGAATTTTGTTGGAGTTACATCATATATTGCTGGAAAACTACAAGGAGAAATTATTGGAGATTGCAATTTTGAAAAAATGTATATTTGGGATTCTGTAGACCAAAAATGGGTAAACTGGCCTATAAATAAAAATGATGATATAGAAAATGATTGGCTAGGATATGGATTAATCATTAAAGTTTCAAATAATTGTCAATTAGGATCCTCTGAAGGAAATATCCCTGCTGTTCCAAATTTACCTAATGATCAGAAAAAATGTACAGACAGTGATGGAGGTTTGAATTATTATACTAAGGGGACTGTAACTGGAAGTGAAACCTTAGAAGACTTTTGTGTTAATACAATAAAATTGTCTGAGGCACTATGCAATAACGATGGAAGAGAGGCATATGCTCAATACGATTGTCCAAGCGGGTGTAGTAATGGTGCCTGTATTCAATAACTAAATTAAAATGATAAAACAAAAAAGAGGAATAAGCGCATGGATTTGGATTTTAATAGTCCTAATTCTTGTAGCTGTTGGAATAGGAATTTACTTCTTCCTAATGAATGGAAGCGATGGCGGAATTCTTGGAGGGAGCTCAATACCACAACCTCCAGCGTTGCCTTCTGGATAAAAAATAGGTCGCCGAAGGTTATATAAAGCAGGTTTCTATATTATAGCCATATACAAGCCCCAGAATTGCTTCGGCAACTCTGGGTTTTCACACTATGAAACGAATTGCGATTTTTATTGATGGGAATAATTTCTATTTTGGATTAAAGAAAATCTACCCTGACGATACAAAGTTTATCAATTTTGATTTTGAAAAATTTTGTAATTTTTTGACTGGCAAGAATGAGCTTATAGCAATTTTCTATTATAATGCTCCTCTTGATAGAACTAAAGACTTAAACAAATATCAGAACCAACAGAAATTTTTTGAGAAAATAAAGAAAATTCCAAAATTTAATCTTATCTTATGTAAGCTTCTAAAAAGAAGGATAAGCGGAACCGACAAATACTACTATGTTTTGAAAGAAGATGATATTCACATGGCAGTTGATTTAGTAAAGGGGGCTTTCAAGAATACCTATGATGAAGCGATTCTTGTCTCTGGAGATGGGGATTTCGTTCCTGCTGTACTTGTTGCAAAAGAAGAAGGTAAATTTGTAGAAAATATTTATTTTAAAAAAAGTGCCTCTACAAACTTAAAGATGAATTGTGATAGGTCTTTTGAGCTCAAAAAAGAACTTATTGATAGATTTTTTGAAAAAGATAAACCAAAAAATACATAAAAGAAATCTTCTTTTTCTAAAAAAGAAGCAAAAATAACAAGGTCCAAACCCTACAAACTGAAAAATACCACTTTAATTCAACTTAATGATAGAGAGCAAGAAGATTTATATATAGAAAAATTCTTTTAGTGAATATGAAAAGAGGGATTAATAGATACAGCTTAATATTTATCTGTTTGCTTGTATTGCCCATAGTATCTGCAGAAATATTCATAGAACAGCCAGCTTCATCAACTTATAATATAGGAGACAGCTTTGGCATTAATCTAACTCTAAGTTCAGGATTAAAGAAAACTGATTATCTAAGTTCATTTATAGTATGCGGCGATCAAAGAATAGAAATTTATAGAGGCGCCCAATCTATTCAGGCAGGCGAACAAAAACAAGTCAATTTAGAAGTAGGAATAGAGCCAGATATTCTGGGCGATATAAAAGGACAGTGCTTCATTGAAGCTTCTTTTGGCCCAGATGTATCTAAAAGCCGAGTCTTTGAAATAACAAAAGAAATAAGCGTAAACTTCAATCTAGATGGTGTAGAATTTTCCCCAGAGGAAAAAGTAGCAATATTCGGAACAGCTATAAAGAAAAATAAACGGCCTCTGGAGGGTTTTGTTTTAGTAGATGTAGAGGGAATTAATTTAAGCGCAAATGAAATAGTTAAAGAAGGAAAATTCAATTCTAGTTTTATAATTCCAGACAACGCCCCAGGAGGAAGCTACGTTATAAACGTAAAAGCTTATGAAAAAAGCGACAATAATGTAATAAACGAAGGAAGCTCTTCTAATGTAATAAAAATAAAAAAAGTATTAAGACAATTAAATTTATTCTTAAATAACCTCTCTATTATCCCAGGAGACAATTTAACTTATACTGTGCACTTATACGATCAAGCGAATACTGAAGCCAACGGCGATGTAGAAATATCAATTTCAAAGCCAGATAAAAGTTCTTTCGTTAAACAACTCATTAAGTCAGGTGTTCCAGAGAGCATTTTTATAGAAAGCAATTACACTCCAGGATATTGGAATATCGAGGCAAGAACAGAGAATCTCGCAGAATCAAAACTTTTCTTAGTAGAGGAGTTTGAGAAAGCAATGTTTTTATTAGAAAATAACACTCTTACAATAAAAAATATAGGAAATGTTCGTTATAACAAACCAATTCAAGTAACTATAGGCGGCGTGACAGATATCCAGAAAATAGATTTAAACGTAGGAGAAAGCAAAAAATTAAGGTTAAACGCACCTGATGGAGAATATGACATTGCTATAAGCGACGGAAAAATAAAAGAAAATCTAGGCAGAACATTCTTAACAGGAAGAGCAATAGGAATAGGGGATTTCGAAAATATTGCTTTTGGTGACGTGGGAATCTGGATTTGGACTTTTCTCATTGTTATTTTAGTCATAGTAATTCTAATCTTATTAAGAAAAATTATGAAAAGAAATTATTATGGAAAAACACCGCCGCCTAAAATAATTACTCCTATAAAAAGAGCAGAAGTAAATAGATTTAACGAAATAACTCAAGAAAGTGCAGTAGGCAGCTCTGTTATGAATAGCGGAACTAAGCAAGAATCTTCCATAGTAGCTTTGAAGATCAAGAACTTACAAGCTCTTCAAAGGGCAGGCGGTAATAACGGAAATCCTTTAGAAAGCATAGACAAAGCATTGATAAGGGCAAGGTCAGCAGGAGCAAAAATATACATCGATAATGATTATAGAATATTAGTTTTTGCCCCACTAATAACAAAAGAAAAAGATAATGAAGTAAGAGCAATAATGGCTGCTAAAGAAATAGACGCAATATTGCAAAATCACAACAAAATATCTCCTAATAAAATAGAGTACGGAATTGGAATGCATACTGGCGATATGGCAGTAGAATCAAAATTAGGTAATTTCAAGTTCGCCTCTCTAGGTAATACTATCACAATTGTAAAGAGAATAGCCGAGCAATCAAAAGGAGAATTATTAATTTCAGAGCCAATGCATAGAAAAACATTTGGCAAAGTAAAAGTCGACAAACTAGAAGGAACAAGTTATTGGCAGGTAAAACAAGTAATGGATCGAGGCAATTACGAAGATTTCATTCAAAGGTTTATATCTCGACAAAGGGAAGTAAAGAAAGGTATTTAAAGATAATTTAACTTTAATAAATATGGTAAAAAGAAAAGATAACAATAAAATAATATCAAAAAGTCTATTCTTAGGTGTTTTAGGTATAGTTTTTGTTATTGCATTATATCTCATGTTTGCTTCTTCAGGAATTTTTTATAGTCCAGTAGTAGATGGTATCTCTTTTGAAAACGCTAAATCATATATAATAGGATTAGGACCAAACGGTGTAGAATGGTACTGCGGCAAAAGAGAATTCTTTACCGACGCCAATGGAAAACAATACGGTGCCAAGTCATTAGAAGAGCTTAAAAGAATTTTGGGAAATGAGGCAAGATTAATGAGCGAGTTGTGTTCTGAGTAAAATTTTTAGAAAGATAAATAAATAGTAATCCCTAAAGATCACTATGAAGACTATTACTATAGAGCTGCCAGAAGACGAAGTTCAGGCATTAAAAAAATTAGATCGCACAAAGAAAGAAAAAATTGGCTGAACGATTTTAGTTGAAAAATCCATGAAAAAAATCTGGGATAATAAAAAAGATGACAAAGTGTGGAACAAGTATATATGATAGAACAAAGAAAGACTAACTCTCAACAACAATCTTATCAGGATCAGCGCCCAATTTCCCTAAAATATAACTAATCTCTCCAACAAATCTTATGGGCCCGCAAACATAAAAATACTGTTTGAAATCTTTAATTTTTTCTTTTAAAAATAATTCATCTATTCTCTTATTTTCATACATCAAGATTTGCTGTTTGCTCAAATTTGTTTCTCTAGTCAAAGTATAAAGAACATTTAAACCTTCTTTAGACATTTCATCAATTTCAGATTTAAGAAATATATCTTTCTCAGTTTTATTAGAAAAAATTAAACTATTACTCTTCAATTCACTATCTTTCTTTAACTGCCTTAAAATAGCTATAAATGGAGTTATACCTGTGCCTCCAGCTATAAAAATTCCTGGTCCCTTATACTTTATCTCGCCAAAAGCATCAGAAATCAATAATTTTTCTCCAGATTTTAATTCATCCAGCTTTTTTGTAACTCCAATAATATCTCTATATATTTTTATTATAAATTCCAAATTAGCTTCGCTATTTAAAGACGCAATGCTAAATGGCCTGATTTGATCTTTCCATTCAGGCAAATCAATAGCAAAGTCAACAGCTTGTCCAGGAATAAATCTATATCTTAAAGGCTTTTCAACTAAAAAGCTCTTTATATTCGCGTTTAAAGAATTAATTTTGAGAATCTTAACTTTATATATCAACATTATTATTTTTCTGAATCCTTCAATCTCTTTATAACAAATCTTCTCTCCCCAGTCCACTTATCTTGCGTTCCAATGCTCCTATTCTTTCCAAATTTAAATATATTAATCTTATTATTTATAGACAATAAAGCAATTATAATAACGGCGATAATTGCTGCAACAGCTATTAAGCCAAATATCAATATATAGCTCTTGCTCTTTCCTGTATCGCCAGCAGTGGTAGAGGGTTTCTCAACATTTGCCTTTACAGTCTTCTCAATTAAACCTACAGCTATAGTTGCGCTTCCTGGATAAACTTCTTTTACACCAAGATAGATATTTGGCTCATTTGTAGAATACAGATTAATCTTCTCTAATGCAACTGCAATTGATTTACCCAAAGCAATATAATATTTTAGCCCTCCAATACTTAAAATAACAGTATCTCCTTCTAATTCAAAGGAAACATCATACTCTTTATTTTCAATATTAAGTATAATATGTTCATAATTCTTGGTAATAAAGAATTTAGGCTCTTTTCCAACATCAATTCTCTGTAGGTTTTTCAAGGAGCTTATGTTATAGTCACTATAATCAGAACTACTACCCTCGCTGTTATCAATTCCTTTGCCATTATTGTTTCCAGAATTTAAAGAAGCATCTTTCACACTATAAGTCGAAAATCCAGCAACATCAAATACCAAAACACCATTTGAATAATTCTTTATAACGCAGTCATCACAAGGAACGCCATCTTTCAATATTATTGGTTGATCAAATTCTAGTTCTTCTAAAGTAATCCTGGCTTTCTTATTTAATGAAGATAACACATTTGGATCCAACTTTATTTTATTAAAGTCTATAAAAACATTATGGTCTATATCGATTATATCTGTAATTTGATTTGCATCTTTTGTCAAGTTTACAGTTTCAAGGAATTGGATTTTCCCAACACCAGCTAATTCTATACTAAATGAAGAAATCTTCTCTAATTGTTCGTCAGTATAATCATCAAGTGAACCAAGACTTCCAGATTCAATATATCTATTCCCTAAAACTTGATATCTTCTACTTGCAATAACAGTAAAATTCCTCTCTATTTTAACAGTATCAAAACTATTATTGGCAAATATATCTATAGAATACTTTCCAGTTCCAAGCTTCAAATAAGTATCAACATTACAAGCAGTATTTTTAATACCTGCGTTTAAATAATATCCACAATTTGAAGCTTGAGAAGCGCTATAATTAACAGGCACTATTTTGTTCTTATATGTCTTTTCTTGTGGAGCAAAGACACTAAGCAATGGTTTTCCACTAGAACATTGTAGATCAGAACCATCACAGTCTTCATCAATATTATTCCCGCATATTTCATTTCTAATAGGACACTCCTTAACACATAATTGGTAATTGCCGCACATGTTTCCATCAAAAGAGCATTGCTTTAATAGATTCAAGGAATTATCATTATCTTTACAATCTAAGTTATTCAAAACATATCCTTGCGGAGGATTGTTTAAGCATGTCTGTATTGATGTTCCTGCACTGTCGCCATAAGTATCTCCATCGGAATCTTTGTAGAAAGAAACAGTCACTCCTTCATCTATCAATCCATCACAATCATCATCTTTTCCATTGCATATCTCAACGGATGGAACACAATTTGAAGTTATATCTCTGACTTTAATAAAACTAACCGCGTCAGCGCTATAACTTGCTCCTCCTTCTACTTTCAATATTATTTTTGCAGGATTATCAAAACTGTACTCTCCTAAAAGATTCCATATTCCAGCAAGAGCAGAATTATTCTGATTTACTCTAACTGTTTTTAGCAAAGAATTTCCATTATAGATGCTGTAGGGTGCTGATTGCGATCTTGAGGGAAGATAGGTCCACCAAGTGTATGCATCATAAACTCCAGGAGCCAAGGAACTAGTCCATGTTGCACTATCTCCTAAAATTGCAGAATATAAAGAATCGGATCCATAAGGGTTCGTTGCCTTAGAAATCTGCCAATTTCCGATACTGGAAAATCCAGAATCAAGATTATCAATAACAATCATATTAGAATTTGAACAAATAGCGTCGCCTCCAACACAATCATTATCTTTTCCATCACCGCAAATCTCGGTTGCTCCAGGATGAATATTTCCATCCAAATCATTGCAATCATTTCCACCGCAGTTTAAATCTTTATATCCATCTAAATCAGTATCTTTGCATATTGGGCTAGCAATAGAGCAAGTATCTATTTTTCCAGTTAGTCTTAGTTGTAATTGAGCTTCGTATAAAGATCTAGGGCATAAGGCCTTTCCATAATATGGAGAACTTGACTTGTCATATCCAATTCCTTCCTTGTAATCTCTAGGCAAAATATAGGGCCTATAAGGATCGTCATTATAATCTTTCCCGTCATTGTTTAAATCAGCAATACGATCAGCCATTTTAGCGGTTATAACATCTGAAAACGATCCATAAGTTCCAATTATATATCCCCATCCAAATTGGTTTGAAACAATAATTCCTGGATCAAGAATAGCCTGACCGCCATTAAGTTCGTCTCTTTTGCCGTCATTATTATTATCACGATCCCACCAATCAAAAACATCTATCGTTAATGGTGCTCCCTTTGTATTCCAAAATACTGATTGTGTTGTTCCATGGCCATGATTTGTTCCTCCCACGATTGAAAGCAGATCTATAGGTCTTATTGCCGCCTCCCAGTATGTTCCTTGTAAATCATTATTATCAATTAAATTAGAAGTGCTTAAATAAGAATGAAAATCATTTTGAGTTGTGAAAACTTCTTTTACTGTAACGTCCTTTATTACATTTCCGCTTGTACCTGCATTATTAAATGCGAATCCTTTCTTTATTTTCTGCAGCGCCCCATTTTCTACAAGAACCTCGTTTGTTTTATATAACTGTATAGCATATCCATATCCTCCTCCAGGGTTTCCATCAACCTGCATATTCTTAAAATAAAAATTCTTTATTGTTACAAATTGTGAATCAATTAAGTAAAATACACCATTTAAAATTTCTACTTCATACAACCCATATTTTATATCATCTGTTGGTCTGCCTGCATTTTCAGAGGGTCTATAACTTTGTAAATCATAAAACCATGAGTTATATACATTAGACAAATACATAATCATATTGCCCTTTATTGCGCTTACAATCGGATCTGTACTAACTTCATTATCAGGCCATTCGTCAGGATGTCTTATCATTCCTATAGAGAAATGTTCTAATCCTATTTCAGACAGCCCATTTGGTATCTTGCTAACTTTAGGATTATCTGCAACCACACTTATTCTATATCTTGTAGGAACATCAATATTTATCTCATTCTTTTGTGTATCTACTGCCGTAACTGTTCTTCTCCATTCATATATCTTATCTCCGACAGCCCATATATTCTCCATATCATGTTCTCTTAATGAAGAAGTTGTATAGAATCCTTGGATAAGAATAGTATCTCCTACTTTAAATTGTCCAGCATTACTTACTGGGATTACTTTAGTGGGGATAGGCAAGTCTTTTGTTATGCTTGCTGTAGAACTAAGTTTAGTATCCCATAGAACGTTTAAATTGCCATCTTTATAGTCTATATCAAATATGTGTTTGCTTGCCATATCAAAAACCCCATTGAAATATGGATCGACTTTAATTTTTGTTTTATCAGGACCGTCGCCTCTTATCACTATACTATTATTCCTTATTTTTAGGAAGTAATTGTTATCTTTAGCTGTAATTCTATATTCTCCGGCAGGTAAATAAATTATTCCTCCAGCACTCGTCTTTCCAGCGGCGTCAATTGCTGCTTGAATTGCAGCTCTGCAATCAATTTTTCCATCTGGTGTACATCCATATTGCGTTACAACATTGTAAACTTTCGCAGTCTTTGTCCAGCCATTAGGATCCTCTGGAGGAATTGGTTTCTCTCCAGCATGATAACCTGCATAAGAAAAATCATGCAAAAATCTATAAGGATGATAATTAGGGCCGCTTGTTACAGTATTTCCATTAGGGTCTTTTGTTCCTTCTGGATCAGTAAATATATTTACCCCTTCCGCAGCCCCTATTTTATCAATAGGCTGCCAATTTTCCGGGAACATTTTAGATCTCCATCCAGCAGCCTGACAAATAGCGTCGCCTCCAACACAATCATTATCTATGTTATCTCCACATATTTCAGTCGCTCCAGGATGAATATTTCCATCCAAATCATTGCAATCATTTCCACCGCAGTTTAAATCTTTATATCCATCTAAATCAGTATCTTTGCATATTGCAGTCGTTTGTTGCTGTCCAGACAATTTAGTCATATACAACTGCAATCTATCATCTACATCAATCCAGAACGCCCACACTCCCGAAGAGGTCACAGCAAGCCTTGGGAAGTCTCTATCTCCGCTATATCTATGCCTTGTTCCAGAATCAGGCAATACGTCAGATATAGTTGGAGGGCAAGGATCGTTATTAGGAGTTATCCATTGCCCGCTGCTTGAATTAAAAATCATATAGTGGGCTTTTCTATCGACCAATGTTTCACCAGTATTACAAGCAGGAGCAATTTCAGGAATTGTAGAGCTCCAATCCATCCAGACATCTGCAGGAAGTTTGGGAAGTGCCCAAACCATGTAAACATTTCCTTGGTTATCTACTGCAACATCACTAAGAGGATCCCAATATTGTCGATAAGCTCTCCACCTCTTCCAATTTCCATCGCCGCCGCTATAGCTGCCTTTTCCATTATTGCTCCATAATGCGATATAATTCTCAGAATAGCCGCTGCTCGAGTCGTAGGCTCTAGTCCATTGCCCACTAACATAAATAATTCCATTATTATCTACTGCAACATCTAAAAAGTCACCAACACCATCGCCCTGTTTAAGCGCATCATTTGATTGCGGACATTGTTTGTTTGTACACTGAACTATCTCGGGCGTCGACCATATACCGTTTGGACTTCTTACCTCATGAACCATAATCGCCCAAGGTGAAGCCATATATACCATGTGCAAATTATCATTTTTATCAACTGTTATTGCAGGATGAGCGCCATTCTTTTTCGATGTACTGCTTGTCCCATATTCTTTATCCTCTGTAGTAAAAGCGTCCCATCCAGCGCCATTATATTTAGAGAGCATATATCTGGCCTTTGAAATATAAAAGAAAGGAGTAGTTATAGGATACGCAGGATCAGGAGGGATTAAAAAGGCTGCAACATGCACGTTATTCTTACTGTCGATAGCTATTTGCGGAAGAATAAGCACACCATCATTAATTCCGTCTAGGGGAGCTGTAGATTGAGATATATCATTAACGACCCAACTGCCTGAATTTGATCTAGCATAAGCAATAATATTTTGGCCTTGCCTCTCAAAAACAACATGAGTATTACCAAATCCGTCAACAGCGATTCTAGGATTTTTATCTTTTGTGTTTATTCCAGGAATTTGTTCAGGAACACCCCATGAATTTCCGTCAAAAATAATCCTATTATAGATCTTAGTCACATTATCTTGATAAACTATATGTATATTTCCATTTCTTTTATCAACTGCCACATCAAAATTACCAGTTGTAATACCAGGAACTTTAATATCTGCTGCATAGGGCCCAAAAGTTATAGCCTTCTCGGAAGATTCCTTGATCAATACATTAAAAATAGAAAAAAATACAATCAAAAATACTGCAAGCAAAAACACCAAAAAGAAAGATAGTTCTCTTCTAGGTCCATTATATTTTATAGTAGAAATCCTCTTTTTCATCAGTTAGTATAGAAAGATAAAATTTATAAACCTTTTTAGTCGATTTAACTGCATCTCAATCGTAAAACCAATAGGGCTTCAAAACCGAAGTTCTGAAGCCCCTCGTTCAACCGAAGCCAAACATTATTTTATAGGCAATTAAGTATATAAGTATTTCTGAATTATATTCTATAGATGTAAGTTAGGATTTTTTCCTTTGTTTCTGATAGTATAGCTGATATCTGTTATTGCCTTGTAAAGACCGTAACTTAAAAGGCCCAAGCCAAAACTTCCTATGATTGCTGAAGTATATGACATTGAATTTTCTCTTTCAGCTGTCAATGCAGCATAATTTATTAATTGTACGCCTGCAAATAAAGATCCAGATATTATTACTATTTCTTTTAAGCTATTTTTAATATTGCTTTTTAATTCTCTTCTATCATTTCTTAGTTTTTCTTCTAAATATGCAGTTTGTTTATCTTCATATTTTATATCCAAGCTATCAGAATAAGACTCTTTCAATCCAAGTATCTCTCTATAAAAATCTTCTTCCTCTTCTTCTCTTTCTCTTTGTTCAAAATATTCTCTATCATCAAATTTGTCTTCATATTCTGGTTTTTCCATAAGAAAAATAAAAATCAAAGCTTAATAAACATTTATATAAACGTGGCTTAGTAGAAAGTTTCAATAATAAAGGCCACCTCAATTGATTATTAACAAACAAGAGGTGGCCAAAATGAGAAGTATAGACTTCTATAAAAAACTAATTGATAGA